>ERZ772872.3062-NODE-3062-length-12797-cov-9.738895_pt1 | contig 12797 bp, 14 predicted proteins | sample MGYA00512132_ERZ772872 | MGnify/ENA primary metagenome ERZ772872 (study PRJEB29015, sample SAMEA2737724) | human gut metagenome | biome: human gut; feature: human-associated habitat; material: faeces | place: China | collected 2012 ...
ACTATTTTATCCTCCGCAGAGCGGGACATTACAATGAGCCTGATAAAGCAGGAAAAGTGCAAGTAAAGACTTTCACTTTTCCTACAGTCTCATTTACATCGCTCTGAAGTCGAGAAAAATAGTCTGGATTTTTTATAGTTATTGGCGAACTGGAACTTTTCACAAGTTATGCGCCGAAAGAAGTGGAAATAATGCATTCAGTCAGAAAAATCAGGTGGATTTTCTGTTCTGCAGTTTCCCGGCAGCATATAATCAATAAAACTTACATGTTGACACGAAGTTGTGGGATAATACGCAAAAATACAGGTCATTCTATCCGACTACAGAGCGATGGAGATGAGACTAGAGTTCGAGTGAAAGCCATTGCTTGCACTCGAACTGTTTTAATAGGCTCAGCGGAATGTTCCGCTCTGGGAGGATAGAATGACCTGTATTTTTGTTAATTATGACTGCAATGCTCTTAATACACTACTTTCGTCTTCTATCTGGCTTTTGAGTTTGAGGATAAGTGTGCATTGCTGACGGATGTCTGCGGAGCGAATCTCGCATTGTTCTTTGATTCTGTGCAGACGTTCTGCATAGAGCTGGACACTGTGATTATCAAGAGGCTTGTCTTTCAGCATGGCTTCTTCTAACACGGCTTTCTGATACATTTTCTCAACAGTTTCTAATTGTTTCAGCAGTTCTGGTATTTTCTTCAAATATTCCCCGTATACTTCCAGTTGCTGACATTCTTTTTGAGTGTTCATAAGTAATTCCATGGCAAACTCCAATCTTTATAATTTATAGAAAAATGACATTAGTAGTTCTTAATAATAGTATAAAGTACTTGGAGATGAAATGCATTATGATTTTATTTTTTTGCTGCTGTAAAATTAACGTGTGAATTTTATTGTAAAGAAGAAAAAGAATTGTTATACTAAGAAAAAGAACTGAAAGGAAGCGGTGAAGATGCCAAATATAAAACCAATTTCTGATTTGAGAAATTATACAGAAGTATTAAAAGAAACAAGTGAAGGTGCTCCGGTATTTTTGACTAAAAATGGCAGAGGTGAGTACGTGATCTTGGATATGAAAGATTATGATAGAATGAAAGCAGAATTAGCATTGATGGCTGAATCAGGGAAAGGTGAAAAATCGGTAAGGGAAGAGGATTGGCTGTCAACGGAAGTGGAGGAAGACTATGAGTAGTTTTGTGTCCCTTGAGGATGTGAAGAAAATATATCAGATGGGTGAGGTGCAGATTATGGCCGCGGCTGGTATTGATTTCCAGATTGAGAAGGGAGAATTTGCGGTTGTGGTAGGACCAAGTGGTGCCGGAAAGACGACAGTATTGAATATTCTTGGAGGAATGGATACGGCAAGCTCTGGTCGAGTAATCGTAGATGGAAAAGATATTGCACAGTATTCACCGAGACAATTGACTGCATATAGAAGAGATGACATTGGTTTTGTATTTCAGTTTTATAATCTGATCCCGAACCTGACTGCTCTTGAAAATGTAGAATTAGCTCTTCAAATTTGTAAGAATCCGATGGATGCCCAGGAGGTTATGGAAGATGTAGGACTTGGTGAGCGCCTGGATAATTTCCCGGCGCAGCTATCTGGTGGAGAACAGCAGAGGGTTTCCATTGCAAGAGCACTTGCAAAGAATCCGAAGCTTTTGCTGTGTGACGAGCCGACAGGAGCGCTGGATTACAATACAGGTAAAGCAATCTTGAAGCTTCTTCAGGATACTTGCAGGGAAAAGGGGATGACCGTAATTCTGATCACACACAACTCTGCAATTGCGCCAATGGCGGACCGTGTCATTAAGATAAAGAATGGTATGGTATCAGAGATGACAGTGAACGAACACCCAGTTCCAGTCGAGATGATTGAGTGGTAAAGAGAGGCATTACATATGAAAATGAAACCAACGAGCAAAGATTTTTATATGGAGATTCGAAAGAGTCCGGGGCGATTCCTGTCTATTTTATTTATAGTGGCACTGGGCGTTGCATTTTTCTCAGGAATTCGTGCATCGGAGCCGGATATGAGACTGACGGGAGATGCATATTTTGATGAAAGCAATCTTATGGATATCAAAGCGCTCAGTACATATGGTGTGACACAGGACGATGTGGACGCGATTTCGAAAATCGACGGAGTAGAACATGCAGAGGGTGCGTACAGCGCGGACTTCATGCAGATCGTAGATAAGAAACAAAAAGTCCTGCATGTGATATCTTTACAGGATGAGTTAAATCAGGTGAAGTTGAGTGACGGACAGATGCCCCAAAAAGCAGGTGAATGTATGGCAGACCAGGATGCAGGATATAAGGTTGGAGATACCATTAAATTGCGTTCTGGAACGTCTGATGAGGTTACAGATACTCTGACGACAGATACGCTGAAAGTTGTCGGTCTTTGCAGCAGTCCGATGTACATTTCTTATGGACGTGGAAGTGCAACGATTGGTACCGGAATTATCAGTGCATTTGTTATGGTGCCGGAAGAGACATTTGATATGGACGTATACACGGAAGTATATGTACAGGTCAAAGGTGCAAAAAATGAGGTAGCATTTACGGACGGATATGATAAGAAAGTAGAGAAAGTCCTGGATCAGATCGAAGATATTACGGATGAACGTGCTGAGATTCGAAAAAATGAACTGGTAAGTGAAGCTCAGGAGAAGATTGACGAGGCGAGAGAAGAACTGGAGCAGGGCAGAGCGGATGCAGCTTCGGAACTTGCAGATGCGGCGGCTAAGATAGCGGACGCCGAGGAGCAGTTGACGAGTGGAAAAGCACAGATCACCAGTGGTAAAAAGCAGATTGCCAGTGCTAAGAATACATTGAGCAAAAAAGAAAGAGAGCTGGAACAGGCACAGAATCAATATAATGCCGGACTTGCACAGCTTCAGGAAGGTGAGGCTCAATATGAAGCCGGACTTGCACAATATGAGGCTGCGAAGCCGGAAGTTGAGGCGAAGATACAGACTGGAAGAGAAGGACTTGCAGCGCTTCAGCAGATGATTCAGGCAGACCAGCAGACATTGACGGAAATTCAGCAGGGGATCGAGGCAGTAAATTCTAAATTGTCAGCATTTGACCAAATACCTGAGGATCAGCTTACAAAAGAGCAGAAAGCGCAAAAAGAACAATATGAACGACAGCTTACCGAGCTTAAGGAAAACGAAGCTGGCATGCAGCAGAAGATTTCCATTGAACAGCAGAAATATGATGAGAGTAAAGCCGAACTGGATGCTGCCCAGAAGCAGCTTGATGATACTGCAGCAACTCTGGCTCAGACGAAGTCAGAGCTTGACGCTGCGAAGGCTTCTTTAAATGGTGTTCCGCAGCAGCTTGCAAGTGGAAAAGCCCAGATTCAGTCCGGATGGGCTGAAATTCGAAAGCAGGAGAAGAAGCTGGAAGAGGGAGCAGCAGAAATCGCGGAAAATGAAGCGAAAGTTGCAGAGGCAAAAATTGAGTATGCCAATGGTGAAGAGGAGGCTGCCCAGAAGATTGCAGAAGGCGAGCAGAAAATTGCGGACGCAGAGGCAAAGGTTCAGGATATCGAAAAACCAACCTGGTATGTCTATGACCGTGATACTTTGACTGAGTATTCCGGGTACGGAGAAAACGCGGAGCGTCTAGGTGCGATTGGCCGTGTTTTCCCGGTATTATTCTTTCTTGTCGCGGCGTTGATTAGTCTGACTAGCATGACGCGAATGGTAGAAGAGCAAAGAACCGCAATCGGAACCATGAAAGCACTTGGATATAGCAAGATGTCCATCGCGAAGAAATATCTTGGATATGCGTTGATCGCGACAGCAGGCGGCAGTGTATTGGGTGTGCTGATTGGTGAAAAGATATTGCCATATATCATTGTCTATGCATATGGAATATTATATCAGCATATTACACATATTCTGGTCCCATACCAATGGATCTATGCCTGGATGGCAGCGGCGGCAGCAATTGTATGTACAATGGCAGCAACATTTTTTGCATGTTACAAAGAACTTGTAGCACAGCCGGCAGTACTGATGCGCCCACCGGCACCTAAAAATGGACAGAGAGTTTTTCTAGAAAGAATAAAATTTATTTGGAAACATTTAAGTTTCACATGGAAGTCTTGTATTCGTAACTTGACCAGATATAAGAAACGTTTCTTTATGACAGTTTTTGGAATTGGCGGTTGTATGGGATTGATGCTGGTTGGATATGGAATCAAAGATTCCTGTTATGAAATTGCAGAATTACAGTTTCGGGATATCCAGATGTATGATGGAAGCGTCTATCTGAAAGAAGACATTTCCGATGAGACAAGACAGAATCTCCTGGATTATATGAAGGACGATTCGGACATCAGTCATTATATGCAGACAAGCATGAAGAATGTAACACTTGTCAATGGAAAGAATAAACGTGATGCTTATCAGGTCGTATTTTCGGAACCGAAAGACGTAAAAGATTATTTTGATTTCCACGACCGGAAATCAAAAGAGGAATATACGCTTGATGATGAAGGTGTCATTATTTCTGAGAAAACCGGAAAACTTTTGAATGCAAAAGCAGGGGATACCATTGAAATTAAAGACGAAGAGAATGGTAACAAGAAAGTAAAAATTGCTCATATCTGCGAGAACTATATGGGACATTATATTTTCTTCACTCCTTCTTATTATGAAAAAGTGTATGGTGAGAATTCGGAATATAACAGTATTTTCTTTGCAGGACAAAAAGGAGATACGCAGGAAGACTACAACAAGATTGGTGAAGACATTCTGACTCAGGACGGAGCACTTAGCGTCAGCTATATGCGTGATATTGAAAAACAGCTGGATGATATGCTAAAAAGTCTGAATCTGGTTATTATAGTACTGATTATTTCTGCAGGAATGCTTGCATTTGTCGTACTTTATAACCTTAATACTGTTAATATCACGGAGCGACAGAGAGAGCTGGCGACTCTGAAAGTGCTCGGATTCTATGATCTGGAAGTGGCACAGCACGTATATCGTGAAAATGTACTTTTGACATTCATCGGAGCGGCGGTAGGAGTGGTGCTTGGAAAATTCCTGCATGCCTTTATCATCGATACGGTGGAAGTGGACACAGCCATGTTCGGAAGAAATATTAACTTTTCAAGTTACGTGTACAGTCTGCTGTTTACAATTCTGTTTTCATTGATCGTAAATGGAATTATGTATTTTAAATTGAAGAAGATTGATATGGTAGAATCACTTAAGAGTATTGAATAAATGGAATTGAAGCCAAGATGTAAGAAAAACTCCTTCCATGGATAAACTGTGGAAGGAGTTTGGTTTTTAAAAATCAAGCTCCTGACTGGCAAAGAATTTCTGGACATATTCATCCCAGGCTTTTTCTACGCTTTTATCCATGGTAAATGTATTCATGGAAGTCCCGGTGATGCATTGAAGTGCCAGTCCGTCATAGCGAAAATTAAGATATAGTCCTTGGATTTCCTCAGGGCGGTAGGTCAGATCATGCTCAGTGAGAAAGGCTTCGAACTGATCTTTTGCTAGAGATAATATGAATTTGAAATTTAACGGAGTTTTCTTTCCACGGATTACCTGGAAAAAAAAATCGCGCACTTCTCCCCAGGTAGAATACTCCTTTTCAAAAGCTTCATCAAAAAAGTCTTTATGGATTCTACCATCTACCTGGAAGCGGTTAAAGGTAGTTACTTCCCCCTCGATCAAGGAGAATGTATCAAATGTTGGTTTTAAAAGCAGGTGGGACATACAGACCTTTGCTTTCAGATTAAGAACGATCATAGTGAAAACCTCTCTGGATAATTATTAGAGATATTATAGCATAATTTCTGTAGCATTATAATTCTAATTTATCAAAAAGTTTTTCCTTCTAAAATATGAGTTTATTGACGGAAAAGTGAATTTGATATACGATTGAAAGATACATATAGGAAAAAAGAAGGATTTTTAACATCTTCTGATATTAGAAATATACGTGAAAAGTATGGAATAAGTCAAAGTGATTTATGCATGTTACTGGGCTGGGGTGGTAAGACGATTACTAGATATGAAAGTCATCAAGTGCAAGATAAAGCACATGATACCATATTGAAAAAAATCGATCAAGATCCAGAATGGTTCTTGTCTCTATTGAATGATGCCAAAGATAATATATCATCAGAGGCATATCGGAAATATTTAGAAACAGCCACTACCTTGTATGAGGAAGACCAAGGACTTTCCCGGCTTTGTCTAAGGAGGAGAAAGATATTTTAGATGTTGTAATAGAGAAACTCGGAAAGAAGAGTAAAGATGATATTGTAAACTTTATGCATAAAGAGCAAGCTTATGTTGAAACTGCTCAGAGAGAGATTATACCATTCAAATATGCGAAAAGCTTGAAAATCTAGACATGCTAAGAATTTACAAGTAAGAGAGGAAAAAACTTGGGGAAAAAGACAATAGAAGAAAATACGATCACGGAGGGGATTATCTGGAAGCAGCTTCTGATATTTTTCTTCCCGATCATGCTGGGAACTTTAATCCAGCAATTATATACAACTGTGGATACGATTATCGTCGGACGCTTTGTGGGAAAGGCGGCATTAGCCAGCGTAGGCGGTCCGGCAGCTGTTTTATCAACGATTGTTGTTACATTTTTTAATGGACTGGCAAATGGAGCGGCAGTTGTCATTGCGCAGTATTATGGAGCAAAAGACAAAGGAAGACTGCATACAGGGCTTCATACTGCATATTTATTTTCCATTGTGGTCAGTCTCGTAATATCTGTAGTGGGAGCAGTGCTGACACCATGGCTGCTTAAGATCATGAACACTCCACAGGATATGATGGCATCATCAACCACATATTTACGCATTTATTTTATGGGAATCTTATTTACGCTGGTCTATAATATGGGAGCGGCGATCATGAGAGCAGTCGGAGATTCCAAAAGACCGCTTCTTTATCTGGTGGTCTGTTGCGTACTGAATATAGGTTTGGATATATTCATGGTAGTTATATTAAAAATGGGAATTGCAGGGGCAGCACTGGCAACCGTATTTTCCCAGTGTGTCAGCGCATTTCTTGTGACCTGGTCTTTAACAAAAGACTATGATTCTATGAAACTACAATTCAGAGAACTTCGCATGGAAGCAAGTGTTCTAAAAAGAGAGTTGAAAATCGGTATACCGGGAGCTTTGCAGGCATGTGCTTATGGAGTGACCAATGTAGTCATTCAGGCATCAATCAATAGCTTTGGAACGGATACTGCGGCAGGATGGGCGGCTTATGGGAAATTAGATTTGATTTTCTGGACAGTATCCAGTGCACTGGGAGCGGCGGTCACAACATTTGTCGGACAGAATTATGGCGCAGGTAAGTGGGACCGGGTATATAAGAGTATCCGGGTAAACATTGGTATTTCTTATGTATTTACAGGTATGATCATCTTTACATTGTATGCATTTTGTGAGCCAATGTATCATATGTTCACAACAGATCCGAAGGTGATCGACATAGGTGTGTATATGCTCCGGTTTCTGATGCCGAGTTATCTGCTCAGCATTCTGCTTGAAAACCTGGACGGTGGACTTCGCGGAGTAGGAGACGTACTGTGGCCTACGATATTTACATTTGGAGGATTGTTTTTAATACGACTCCCGTGGGTTATGATTCTGACTCCGATTTATCATAAGGTGGAGATTTTGCTAATCAGTTATCCGATTGCATGGGGAGGAACACTTCTATTCGTAATACCGTATTATTTCTGGAAGAAGAAAAAGTGTTTCAACAAAATATGCAGTGAAAAATAAATCGTTAAGGAAAGAATCGAAGGTGGTGCAAACGAAAAAGCAGTATTGAGACTTTTCATTAACTGCCCTTTCATTTGCATCAATTTCGATTTTTTCTGGTTGAACAAAGCGCGTCAGCTCTATATGGACTTTTAATTCTGACACTCTATTTGTAATAAGATAGCGTGTACACATAGAAACACATAGAATTTATAATTCAGTCCTGTATTATGACACCAGAAATAAGCCTCCCTAAGGAAGCTAAAAAAATATATAGTTATGATACGTTAACAGAGCATATGTGGTTTTGGTTTTATAAAATGTTGTTCTGTAGGCAGAGGAATAATCTTACCACCACAGGAAGAGCACTTGCATATATCTTTATTATAAAGAAGACGGATAATGGCAGGTGCATCCATATCTTTCAGCTTGGAAATATATTTTTTGCAACCAAGGATGTTTCTGCATAGGGTAATCTTTTTCTTCTTATTTCTGGATGAAAGAAGACCATAGTGTCTGATACGTACAAAACGTTTTGGAGGAACATGCATTAAAAATCGCCGGATAAATTCCTCGCCGGATATGGTGATCTCTTTCCAAAGCCCTTGGTTTTTGTAATCTTTAGCGGAAAAAGTAACTGTAGATTCTGTCATGTCTTTGATACGGTAGTTGCTGATAGCAATCCGGTGGGTGTATTTTCCAAGGTATCTGATGACAGATTCGGCACCGTCAAATGGTTTCTTGCAATAAGGAATCCATTCCTTTGTATAGCAGGTATTTAACAATTCCTTGAAAGTATAGTAGTTTTTGTAAGGTGCAGCCGATCCATGAAATTCAAGCCTGTCATTTTCCCAGAGCTGCTTAAGTTCAGCCATATATTTTCCACGAAATATTTTGGAGATCACCTTAATCGGAAGAAAAAACTCTTTCCCGTTGTCTTTCCAATGATTTTTCACATCCAGCCCTCCACCAAGAACAATCGCATGGATATGAGGATGAAAATTCATGGTGCTTCCCCATGTATGGAGGATACAAATATAGCCGATATCAGTCCCAAGATATTTACTATCAGCAGCAAGTTCACTGAGAGTATCTGAAGCCGCATGATAAAGAGCAGTGTATAAGAATTTCTGGTTGCTGTAGATAATGGGATTAAGTTCTTCTGGAACTGTAAAAACTACATGGAAATAAGGAGCATCTAAGATATCCTCCCGCCGTGCATCTACCCATTTTTCTTTTGGAAACTCCTGACACATAGGACAGCATCTGTCACGGCAGGAGTTATAGTGGACTGACATGCAGCCGCAGTCCTCGCATACGCTTACATTCACACCAAAGGCACCGGTTTTGCAATTCATGATGTGATAAGCGGCCTTTCGCTGAGCGGGAGAAATACTATGTGTGGATTCAAAAGATGGATAAAAACGATGAAAAACATCCTGAATCGTACAATCCTTACTCATGATTCACCACCTTCCGGGTTGTCGAACGGGCTGCGGATTCCAAGAAGTGTCTTGTTGCTCACATGAAGGTAAACATCTGTGGAGCGAGGATCAACATGTCCCAGAAGTGACTGGATATATTTTATATCTGTGCCACTTTCGAATAGGTGGCTGGCAAAACTATGACGGCACGCATGAGAGGAAACATGACGGTTAATGCCGGCGAGTTTAGCACTTTTCTTAAAGAACTGGTTAACACTGGCTATATCAAGATATCCACCGGACCAGGAACTTGGGAAAAGGATATCTTTAGGGCGACCACATTTGTACCAATACTCTGTGAGAAGGTCTAAATTTTTTTGAGACAGAATTGTATACCTGTCAATTCTGCCTTTGGTTTCACGAACATGAATTGTCATGTTGGTACGTGAAATGTCATCATAATGAAGATGAACAACCTCTGATACACGTAATCCGGAAGAATACATAGTTGCAATAATCGCTTTATGCTTCAGATTCGGAGTGGCGTCAATGATTGCATTTATTTCATCGCGGGATAGAACAGCAGGAAGATTTCGCTCTCTTTTCATAGCCGGAACAGTGTCATCATCCCAGAGAATCTTCAGCACCTTTTTATATAAGAACTTGATTGCAGACCGATAGTGATTGTGAGTTTCAGGAGACCTTCCTTCCAGACGTTTGGCAGTAAGAAAACTTTCCGCATCTTCAAGTGTAAGATCAGAAACATTTTTTCCAATCCAACGAAGGAAGTAACTGACATCAGAGCAATACAATTGAATAGTTCTTTCACGCAGGTTACGTTTTTCCGCTTCATTGCGGATGGATTCAAAAATATCTTTATACATAATAAAACCTCCAGAATAAGTAGTGTTAATAATTACATCTACCTATTCGGAGGTGCATTAGCGTCATAATTCCGATTGCGGAAGAGACTGGAAAATGTTATTCTTATCATAGGCAGTGGAGCTTTCTTGGTTCAGTTGTTTCGTGTGGTAACTTAACAATAACGGATTATGGAAAGTAATTCCACTGCTTTTTTAATAAAAATAAAACTGCGCCACAGCCTTGGCAGGCCATCGCGCAGCGATTTTGTTCAATCGGAGTTTGTGAAGGTGCATTATGGACAAATATTTGAAAGAAACAAAAATGTTAGATTATTCCAACGAAAACATACAGCAGTTAATTCGGGAAAGAAGATGGAAAAATATAAATGAATTTGAACGCTTAAAATCGATTTATGATTTTGTTAGGGATGAAATACTGTTTGGATATAATATTGATGATAATATTCCTGCATCAAAGGTTTTGGCAGATGGTTATGGACAATGTAATACAAAAGGAACATTGTTTATGGCAATACTAAGGGCATGCAATATTCCTTGCAGGGTACATGGATTCACCATTGATAAAAAATTACAAAAGGGAGCAATGACAGGAGTTGTCTATAAAAATGCACCACAAAATGTATTTCATAGTTGGGTTGAAGTTTACTTTGAGGATAGATGGTATGAGTTAGAGGCGTTTATTCTTGATAAAAAGTATTTACAAAAATTACAGGAAAAAAATAGTGATTGTAAAGGTGCATTTTGTGGTTACGGTGTAGCCGTAAAAGACTTCAAAAATCCAATTATAGATTTTGATAGAAATAATACATATATTCAGAGTGAAGGAATTAATCAAGATTTTGGAGTCTATGATTCGCCTGATGACTTGCTAAAAGTACACCATCAAGAAATGTCTGCGATAAAAGCCTTTTTATATAAACACTTTGGCAGGCATTTAATGAACCGAAACGTCAAAAAAATTAGAAATTGCTAAATTCAAGTTTTTTAAACTAAAGAATTTATAATTTTGAGGGAAATAATGATTTCGTTACTTAATTGTCATTTTGGGGGATAGATTTGTTATTCGGAGCGATTCCGTCATTTGTTCTTATGCTATGCAGGGTATCGAAGAAGCAGCCAAGAGAAGAAATGGAATAAATGCGATATTTTATTAAAAGGGAAGATGAGATAAATGGATCTGAAAAAGAAATCTAATATATTGGCTGAAGAAGAACCAAAATACATAATATCGTTAAAGGAAGGATATAGAATTCTGCATATCATAATGTCGATATTCTTCTTGTCATGTACGCTGTATTTGGGAATGATATCATTTCGTGCAGGTACAGATACGATGGTTTTTGATATTGGATTTACAGGGATTGTTTTTGTGTTTTTTATTTATACATTGAACGGTATGACAAAAAGATGTGAAAGATACAAAGGAAAAGTTGTATACTCCTGTCTCTTTACAAAAAGAGAATATAATTTGTCAGACATTGCATCCTCCAATGAAAAAATTGAAGAATTCTATAAGGATTATGGAGATGGCAATGTAACTAGTAGCTGGGATAAGGTCACTACTTTCTATAATAAGCAAGGTAAAAAGATATTTAAATTCGGTCTGGCTTATGATAATGTTCAGTTGTTGGTGAAAGAAGTAAAAAATACGCAAAAAAGTATTTCAAATCAGAAAAGGAAGAAATAGAACAATCGGAAGTTACAGGAGGAGAGTTTATGAATATGATGTTTGATTTATTTGATTTGATTTTTCCAGTTATGTTTTTACTGATATTTGGGATGATCCTATTTACCTTCATAAGTGGAATAAGAACTTGGAATAAAAATAATAATTCTCCCCGTTTAACGGTGGAAGCCAGGGTGGCTTCCAAGCGACAGAATACGACACATCACAACGAGCCGGTTGGAGGAGACACTTCAGGAACTCACGGGTATCATACTACCACCAGCACCTCTTATTATGTTACTTTTGAGGTGGAAAGCGGTGATCGGATGGAATTTTCTGTATATGGAAAAGAGTATGGAATGCTGGCAGAAGGAGACGAAGGAAAGCTGACATTCCAGGGAAGTCGTTATCTGGGATTCGAGAGGGCTATTGAAAAATAGAAGTAGAATTTCAAGTTTGTCGAATTAAGAAAATCGATATTTAGCGAGGTAAAGATATATGCTTCATTTAGAAAAAGTAAATGGTAATAATGTCTGGGATATCCTGAAACTGACGGTATCGGAATCGCAGAAGAACTTCGTTGCCACCAATGAGATCAGCATCATTGAAGCGTATACTGCAATTACGGGAAACGGTCATGCATTCCCGTTTGGTATATATGATGAGGATAAGCCTGTAGGCTTCCTGATGATTGGTTTTGATGTTGATGATTATTGGACGGATGCACCTGAAATTGCAAAGGGAAACTATAATCTGTGGCGTCTTATGATCGATAAGGCATATCAAAACAGAGGGTACGGGAAAGAAGCGGTCAGCCTTGCATTAGAGTTCATAAAATCTATGCCTTGTGGAGAAGCGGAATACTGTTGGCTATCATATGAACCCGATAATGCAGTTGCCCGTCAGATGTATCGCTCTTTCGGTTTCGAAGAAACCGGTGAAATGGACGGCGAAGAACTGATCGCTGTTCTGAGACTGTAATTAACAACTTCGCGTTTATCAAGGTGAACATTTAAGTATTAAAAACGGGAGTGAAAACAAATG
>ERZ772872.3063-NODE-3063-length-12795-cov-3.284144_pt1 | contig 12795 bp, 9 predicted proteins | sample MGYA00512132_ERZ772872 | MGnify/ENA primary metagenome ERZ772872 (study PRJEB29015, sample SAMEA2737724) | human gut metagenome | biome: human gut; feature: human-associated habitat; material: faeces | place: China | collected 2012 ...
AGACATCTTTTTTGGCGTCGGCACAGGTGAAAAAAGTCCTGCGCGGGAAGATGTACAAAAAGCTTACCCGCATGGGTGCGTCGTATCATGAGAAGGTTTCAACCTCCGAGGTGCTCCAGGTTTTTGTCGAGGGTGTCGATCAGCTTGAGCTTTATTTCGGCAAATATCTGCCGCAGTTCTTTTTTGCCATGCTTGCGCCGATAACGCTTTTTGCGGTGCTCTCTTTTGTCAGCCTGAAAGCCTCGCTCGTGCTTCTCGTCTGCGTGCCGTTGATTCCGCTTTCGATAGTCGCGGTGCAGAAGATAGCAAAACGGCTGCTGCGCAAATACTGGGGAGTATATGTCAATCTCGGCGACACGTTCCTTGAGAATATTCAGGGACTCACGACCCTCAAGGTCTATCAGGCCGATGAGAGAAAGAACGTCGAGATGAACGAAAAGGCGGAGGAGTTCAGGCGTATCACTATGAAGGTGCTCACCATGCAATTGAACTCCGTCAGCGTTATGGATATCGTCGCATATGCGGGCAGCGCCGTCGGCGTTGTTATCGCGGTATTACAGGCGGCAAACGGAACGATAACGCTGCCGCAGGCGTTTCTTATCATTATGCTTGCCGCGGATTTCTTCCTGCCCCTGCGCCTGCTCGGCTCTTTCTTCCATGTTGCGATGAACGGTATGGCGGCGAGCGACAAGCTTTTCAAGATTCTCGATACTCCCGAGGACGAGCACGGAACGCAGATTCCCGCAAGCTTTGACAGCGATATAAGGCTCGAAACGTGACCTTCTCCTATGACGGGGAAAAGCCGGTGCTCAACGGCATCTCGGCGGACATTCCGAAGAACAGCTTGGTGTCCGTCGTCGGCGAGTCAGGCTGCGGAAAGAGCACGGTAGCTTCTCTTATCTGCGGCACAACAAAAGGCTATGAAGGAAGCATAAAGATAGACGGTGTTGAAGTGAGAGACATTGACGAAAAGGCTCTCATGGACAACATAACCGCCGTCAATTTCAACAGCTATATCTTTGCGGGGACCGTCAGGGACAATTTGCTCATGGCTCGCCCCGATGCGTCGGATGACGAGCTCGCGGATGCGCTCAAAAAAGTGAATCTTTGGGAGTTTCTCTCCTCGCAGGAGGGGCTTGATACGGCTCTCTCTCAGCAGGGAAGCAACTTCTCAGGCGGTCAGCGTCAGCGTGTAGCTATTGGACGCGCAATAGTTCGTGACCCAAAGGTTTTCTTGCTTGACGAACCTCTCTCTAATCTTGATGCAAAATTGAGAGCTCAAACAAGAACAGAAATTTCAAAACTTCATCAAAGATTGGGTACAACATTTATTTATGTTACTCATGACCAAGTTGAGGCTATGACACTCGGTGATAGAATAGTTATCATGAAAGACGGCTTTATTCAACAGGTTGGAACTCCAATAGAAGTATTCCACTTCCCAAGAAATATATTTGTTGCAGGCTTTATAGGAACACCTCAAATGAATTTCTTTGATGCAGAGCTTATTAAAGATGAAAATGGATATTCTGTAAAATTATTAGGTATGGTTATTAGACTTAATGACAAAATGCAAGAGGTTTACACTAAAAATAATGTTAAGTCTATGCCAGTAATACTTGGTGTAAGAGCTGAAAATCTTGCAATAGTACCACAAGGCAGTCAATTATCTGTTGATACTATCGTAGAAGTAAGCGAGATGCTCGGCAACGAAGTTCATCTTCACGCTTATATTGATAATAAGGATACTGCAATTCGTATCCCTGCTCTTGACGCAGATGCAGAATCTATCTTCTATCAGCCTGGAGATAAAATTACAGTTGGTTTTAATAACAAGGCATTACATATTTTTGATAAAGAAAAGAAAACAAATCTTTACTATAATGATTAACCTCCTCATATAATGACCTGCCCCAGATTGTGCAGATAATACAAAAAGAACCCATTTAATGTAGAAAATCAAATTTTAAGCAACAAACTGATTTCGTTTTTCAAGCGAAGTCAGTTTTGTTTTTATCGAATACAATAGTTATGTAAAAAATCGACATACTCAAACATAAATAGTTTCAATGTGTTCTGTTGTATCTCTTGAAGAAAGTCATTCATCTTTTCCCCAATTTTGAATGCTATTCCTTATTATATTCAAAATTTCTTTTTATATAAACAGCAATTTATTTTACCTCAAAAAAGATAACAGTATTATATAACACTGTTATCTTAGATATCCTATTCAATATATAAATTTATATGATATAATACCAGCTTTCGTCTTGTTCAAGCTCTGCTCTTTCAACAGGGTGTTCTGCATCATAATTACAGCTTAATTCTTGATTCTTTATGCTTACTCTTGCTCCAGCTTGAATAGATTTTGTAATGAAAGCATTACCGCCAACAACAACATCTTTGCCAACAACTGTTTCTCCACCAAGAATTGATGCTCCAGAGTAGATTGTTACATTATCTTCAATTGTTGGGTGACGCTTTTTATTTTTGAGTTTTTGTCCACCTCTTGTAGATAATGCACCAAGAGTAACACCTTGATAAACCTTTACATTATCACCTATAATTGTAGTTTCTCCGATAACGATGCCAGTTCCGTGATCAATAAAGAAATATTTCCCGATTTCTGCACCTGGGTGAATGTCTATACCTGTCTTGCTATGGGCATATTCGGTCATCATTCTCGGAATAAGCGGTACAGAAAGCTTATAAAGCTCATGTGCAATTCTATTTATAAATATTGCATATAATCCAGGATATGAAATAATAATTTCCTCTTTATTAAATGCCGCAGGGTCGCCCTCAAATGCTGCTTGAACATCTGTTTCTATATATTCTCTTATATGCGGTATTTTCTTCAGAAATGTAAGGGCAATTTTCTGAGATTCTGCATAAAGGCTGCTTTCGTTGAGGTCTTTGTAATCTTTGGAATATTTAAGCACTAATGAAATCTGCTTGCAAAGATTATAGAGAACATCTTCAAGAAGCATGGTAACATTATTCTTTAGAGTATAACTGCGATATGATTTATTCTTGAAGTAGCCTGAAAAAATAATTTTCTGAAGCTTATTTACAATATCAATAACAACCTCTTTATCAGGTTGACTAAAAGTATTGATTTTATCAATAGAACGACCTTTATCATAGTCTGCAATAATATCATCAACTAAGTTTACTATTTCATTTTCTATTGTTGTCATATTGTGCATCTCCAATCTATAAGTATATCTTTTAATATTATACTCTACACTCTATGGTTTTGCAAGCACATAAATTCAAAGGAACAGTGGCTTTGAATGAGTAAACAAAATGTTAATGAATAAGTAGACGAAAAATGGAGCTGTGAAAAAACAGCCCCAGGTATTTATTTCAAAAATGTTATTAACATTGGCATAGTGATATTAGAAAGCTTTCGTTGACACCTACATAAAAAAAGATTATAATATATCTATGAATTTCATTTAAGAAAGTAGGTTATCCAAATGAAAAGTGATAAGCTTAATAATGGTGTTGATTGGGCTCCAAGAAGGTCGTTGCTCCACGCACTTGGTATGACTAACGAAGAAATCGCACAACCTCTTATTGGTATTGTAAGTTCATATAACGAAATCGTTCCAGGTCATATGAACATAGACAAAATCGTAGAGGCTGTTAAGCAGGGTGTTGCTATGGCTGGCGGTACTCCGGTTGTTTTTCCGGCTATCGCTGTATGTGATGGTATCGCCATGGGACATGAAGGTATGAAATATTCCCTTGTAACTCGTGACCTTATTGCCGATTCAACAGAAGCTATGGCTATGGCTCACGGTTTAGATGCTCTTGTTATGGTTCCTAACTGCGATAAGAATGTTCCTGGCTTGCTTATGGCTGCTGCTCGTGTTAATATTCCAACTATCTTTGTTAGTGGCGGTCCTATGCTTGCTGGTCTTGTTGATGGTTGCAAGAGAAGCCTTTCAAGTATGTTTGAGGCTGTTGGCTCTTATAATGCCGGAAAAATCTCCGCTGAAAAGCTTGAAGAGTTTGAAAATAAAGTCTGTCCAACCTGTGGCTCTTGCTCAGGTATGTACACAGCTAACTCTATGAACTGCCTTACCGAGGTTCTCGGTATGGGACTTCGTGGCAATGGTACTATCCCTGCTGTATATTCAGAGAGAATTCAGCTTGCTAAACACGCTGGTATGCAGGTTATGGAGCTTCTCCGCAAGGATATTAAGCCTCGTGACATTATGACACTTGACGCATTCAAGAACGCTCTCACAATGGATATGGCTCTTGGTTGTAGTACAAACTCTATGCTTCATCTTCCAGCTATCGCTCACGAATGTGGCATTGAGCTTGACCTTGATATGGCTAATGCAATCAGTGAAAAAACTCCTAACATCTGCCACCTTGCTCCTGCTGGTAGCCACTATATGGAAGAACTTAACGAGGCTGGCGGTATCTACGCTGTTATGAAAGAAATCGACAAGCTTGGCTTGCTCAAAACTGATATTATCACTTGCACAGGCAAAACTGTTGCAGAAAATATCGCAAACGCTGTTAATAAGAATCCTGATATTATCCGTCATTCTGACAATCCTTATTCAAAAACTGGTGGTATTGCAGTTCTTAAGGGCAACCTTGCTCCTGATTCATGCGTTGTTAAGCGTTCTGCTGTTGCTCCTGAAATGCTTGTACATTCAGGCCCAGCAAAGGTTTATGATTGCGAAGAGGATGCTATGGCTGCTATCAATGGCGGTGAAATCGTAGATGGTGATGTTGTTGTTATCCGTTACGAAGGTCCTAAGGGTGGTCCTGGTATGCGTGAAATGCTCAATCCTACATCTGCTATTATGGGTAGAGGACTTGGCAGCACAGTTGCCCTCATCACAGACGGACGCTTCTCTGGTGCTACTCGTGGTGCAGCTATCGGTCATGTATCTCCTGAAGCTGCTGTCGGCGGAAATATTGCCCTCATCAAGAATGGCGATATTATAGACATTGATATTCCTGCAAACACAATCAATGTTCGCCTTTCTGATGAAGAACTTGAAGAACGCCGTAAGGCTTGGACTCCAAGAGAACCTAAAATTACAACAGGCTATCTCGCAAGATATGCTTCTCTTGTAACATCTGGTAACAGAGGTGCTGTTCTCGAGGTTAAAAAATAATAATAAATTTAAAAAATAACAAAAGTTTCGCTTAGGTCTTTAAACGGATTTAAACGAAACTTTTTTATTAATATGAATTCTATAAAGATTATAAGTTTAAAATCTACTATGAACCCCTTTATACTAACGGCGACGAGGACGGCGATTTACACCAAGTATTCCGCCAAATGAGCCTGATAAAAGCATTGCCGCAAATCTCATAAGCGTATCAAGATTTATAGAATCTGATGAAATAATTGTTCCTGTGAGTAACACAATTATAAATAAGAGCAGAGCCGATAATGCACCAACAATAATTCCACGAGCCTTGAGTATGCGTGAGGCAAGAAAACCTGCTAAAAATGCCGATATGCAGGAGGATATAATCGCCGCCGCAAATACTGCCGTTTGCGATAAGGATTTCATTTTAAGCACAAAAAATGAACTTAAAAACAACATCAATATCAGCATAACACCACCAAATAATCCACCAAAAATGACAGCTCTAGCCATAATTTTTATTGTAATTTGTTGCGACTTTTCTTTTCTCACAAAAAAACCTCCCGAAACAATTATATTCTAATTGTATTCAGGAGGTTTTGTTAATATGATATTCTGTTATTATAAAAATTAATTCTCGTCTTTTTTACCAAAGAATGTTTTCTTTTTCTTAGACTCTTCAGTTTTTTCAGATTTGGCTTCCTCTTTCTTAGACTCAGGGTTCTTTTCTGTATCAATAGTAGAGATAGCCCATCTTTTGATTCTAAGTCTTGAACGGTCACTTGCTGTTTCAATAACAATAGAGTCATCGTCCTTAATAGAAACAACACGACCCATAATGCCACCAATGGTTGTAATATCATCACCGACTTCAAGGCTGTTTTTCATTTCTTCCTCTGCCTTCTTTTTCTTCTTATTAGGACGGAAGATAAAGAAATAAATAGCAAGAGCAAGGAGAGCATACATACCCAAAAGCATCCAGATTTGACCTGGATTTTGTTGTTGAGCTGCATCTGCGGAAGAAGCAGCATTATCAAGTAAAAAATTAAAATTCATTCTTTTACATTCCTTTCGATTTCAAAAAGTCCAGTGGAATATTTTTCAAATTTCGCAAAGACTAATAATGATATTATATCAATTTAATCAGTAATATGCAAGTGAAATATGTCAGATTCGTCTGCCTATAATTTCTACATATTCATTATAAAATTTGTCAAATTCGTCATTTTTAAGGGCTTCACGAATTTTAATCATAAGGGTATTGTAGAAATAAATATTATGAATAACTGCCAGTCGCATAGCAAGCATTTCTCCACTTTTGAAAAGATGTCTAAGATATGCACGAGAGAAATTCTTGCAAAGAGGACAATCACACTGTGAATCAACAGGTGAATCATCAAGAGCATATTTCTCGTTGAACATATTCATTCTGCCACTCCATGTAAAAAGATGTGCGTGTCTAGCATTTCTTGATGGCATAACACAATCGAAAAGGTCAACTCCACGCCTTACGGCCTCAAGAATGTTTACAGGAGTTCCAACACCCATAAGATATCGAACCTTATTTTTGGGAGCATAAGGCTCAACTGCTTCAATTATGCGGTACATTTCTTCTGCACTTTCACCAACAGCAAGACCTCCAATAGCATAGCCATCAAGGTCAAGCTCACTTATAGCTTTCATATGCTCGATTCTTATATCCTCATAGGTTGAACCCTGATTTATTCCAAAAAGCTGTTGTTGTTTATTTATAGTATCTTCTCTTGAATTAAGCTCTGCCATTTTTTTCTTACAGCGAACAAGCCAGCGATAAGTTCTGTCGCAGGAATTTTTTGTATAATTATATTCGGCGGGGTTTTCAATACATTCATCAAAAGCCATAGCAATATCAGAACCGAGATTGGATTGAATAGTCATGCTTTCTTCCGGACCCATGAAAATTCTATGTCCATCAATATGAGAAGAAAATGTTACTCCCTCTTCGGTTATGTTTCTTAGCTTTGCAAGTGAGAAAACCTGAAATCCACCACTATCTGTAAGAATAGGTCCAGCCCAACGGGTAAATTTATGAAGTCCGCCAAGTTTTTTAATATTCTCATCGCCTGGACGCAAATGTAAATGATAAGTATTACATAGCTGAACCTGACAGCGAAGTTCCTTTAAGTCAAGTGCAGATAAAGCTCCTTTTATTGCACCACATGTAGCAACATTCATAAAACCAGGTGTCTGAACCTCTCCATGTGCAGTTGTAAAAGAGCCAAGCCTGGCAGAACCGTTTGTTTTTATAAGCTTATACATTTGTTTCTGTTCTTCCTTTATTTTCGTTTCCATCAGTAGAGAATTTAAGAGGATTATTGTCCTTGTCTACAAGTGCAGTCATCTTGTTGCCGTCAAAAACAGCAAGTGTACCAACAGGCATACAAAGAATACGAACAGAAAGTGGTCTGAATTTTAGAAGCTCGCAAGTCTGAATCTCAGCATAATCACCAGGCTCATGCTGAGATTCGTCATCACCCATAACGCCAAGATACCAGCCAGAATCATCAGCATTCTCAGGCTCTGAGCGTGAAAAATAAACATCTTTTGCAGTAAGAGCATCTTTAAGCACGAGCATTTTATGCTTAAAGGTTATAGGCATAGTGCCTGGAACAACCTGTATACCAGCTGTGTGCATAGCCTCGCTCTGAAAATTTTGCACCATAAGCGGTATTGTAAGATTATTTGTCCTTGTATTATGTGGGTCACGATGAAAATCAGGAGCAAGAATATCCCAATAATCATCTTCTTTCTTAAAATAATAATAAGACCAACCTGCACAAAGAGTAAAATCCTCATTAAAAATATCCTTCTGAGAATTGAGCTGAGCTATAACTTCAGCCAAAGAACGAACAGCATTTTCAAGTTTTTCTTCACAAGTCAAATGTACTGTTTTATCAGCAATCTGTACAATATAAGTTCTCATAATAGGCATCTCATTTCTGTATAAATTTTATTCTGAAATTGTTTAATTTTCATTAGAATTCCACTTCTAAATATAACAAATTGAATAGATAAAGTCAACTGCTGACAAATAAAGTTTTTGCCTAATAAATAAAAAAGATTGCAAATTGCGTATAAAAAGCTCGAGTTAGGGTTGACAAACTAAAATAGAGGTGTTATTATAAATTCGGTTAGTATATACTAACTTATCTGATGTCAAAGGAGATTTAACTAATGAGTTATTTAGAAATTGAAAAGGTTATCGGAAGAGAAATTCTTGATTCAAGAGGAAATCCAACAGTAGAAGCAGAGGTTACTCTCACTGACGGTACCGTTGCAAGAGGCACAGCTCCAAGCGGTGCATCAACAGGAGAATTTGAGGCATTAGAGCTTAGAGATGGCGATAAATCAAGATACCTCGGCAAAGGTGTTTCTAAGGCAGTAAATAATATAAATACAGTTATAAACGATGCTATCAAGGGACTTAATGCTTCTGATATTTATGCAGTTGACGGAGCTATGCTCAAGGCTGATGGCACAAAGGATAAATCTAATCTCGGTGCTAACGCCATTCTTGCGGTTTCTATTGCAACAGCAAGAGCAGCAGCAACAGCTATGGATATTCCACTTTATAGATTCCTTGGCGGTATCTCAGGCAACCGTCTTCCTGTTCCTATGATGAACATTCTCAATGGTGGTGCTCATGCAGCTAACACAGTTGATGTTCAGGAATTTATGATTATGCCTGTTGGTGCTCCAAGCTTTAAAGAAGCACTCCGTTGGTGTGCAGAAGTTTTTCACGCACTCGCAACACTTCTCAAGTCTAAGGGTCTTGCAACATCTGTTGGCGATGAAGGCGGTTTCGCTCCTGACCTTGCAAGCGATGAAGAAGCTATTCAGTACATTCTGGAAGCTGTTAAGAATGCAGGTTATGAACCAGGCAAGGATTTTATGATTGCTATGGACGCAGCCTCCAGCGAATGGAAAGGCGAAAAGAAGGGTGAATATATTCTTCCAAAGGCAGGTACAAAGTTTACATCAGCAGAACTTATCGAGCATTGGAAAAAGCTTGTTGAGAAATATCCTATCGTATCTATAGAAGATGCTCTTGACGAAGAAGACTGGGAAGGCTGGAAACTCCTTACAGCAGAGATTGGCAACAAGGTTCAGCTTGTTGGTGATGACCTCTTTGTAACAAATACAGAAAGGCTCAAGAAAGGTATTGACAATAAGTGTGGTAATTCTATCCTCATTAAGCTTAACCAAATTGGTTCAGTTTCTGAAACACTTGAAGCTATCAAAATGGCACATAAGGCTGGTTACACAGCAATTTCCTCACACCGTTCAGGCGAAACAGCAGATACAACAATCTCAGACCTTGCTGTCGCTCTTAATACTTGCCAAATCAAGACAGGTGCTCCAAGTCGTTCGGAAAGAGTTGCAAAATATAATCAACTTCTCAGAATTGAAGAGGAACTTGGCGAAAGTGCAGTATACCCAGGTATCTCTGCATTCAACTTCAATAAATAATATAATCTTTCTAATATCCCCATTATCTATAAACATCTCCGCTAAATTTATTTTGAAGTAAATCCAAAAGTTTAGTAAAATTAAATATTAAATTATTAGCGAATGAGTTTGGTATTATGCCGAACTCATTCCTTTTAGTTTAAGGTAATTTTTCGTTGTAGCAGTCAATATATTTCTTTAACTCATCAATAAGGATATTAATATTTTCAAGCCCTTCACTATAAGAAGATTAAATAAATTTGTATTTAATACACTTATTTTTTTAAATATATAAATTGCAGAAAAATGATGACTTTTACTGAATATAATGGTATAGTATTCGTGTATGTATTTTATATAATAAAAGGAGTATCTTTAAAATGATTAGCAACATACACCATAGCAAAAACGGTCTTAATATTATAATAGTGGGCTGTGGAAAAGTTGGTGCAGCTCTCGTAGAGCAATTAGTAAGAGAAGGTCACGATATAACCATAATAGACAAAAATCCACAAAAAATTCAAAACTATACAAATCTTTATGATATTATGGGGATTGTTGGAAATGGTGCAAGCTATAGCGTTCAGCAAGAAGCTGGAATAGAAAATACTGACCTTATAATTGCGGTTACTGGTTCAGACGAACTTAATTTGCTCTGCTGTACCATAGCAAAACAAGTTGGTAATTGCTCAGCTATTGCACGAGTAAGAAGTCCTGAATATAGTGAAGAAAGTAATTATCTCCGAGAACGACTTGGTCTTGCTATGATTATAAATCCCGACCTTGAAACTGCTAAAGAGGCTACACATATACTCTGCCTCCCTACCGCTCTTGAGGTTAACTCTTTTGCCCATAACCAAGCTCAACTTATTAAAATTCAGATTCCAGAAAGTAATTTCTTAGATAATAAGTCTATTGCACAAATCAGCAAAAGTTTAAATGCTAAATTTCTGATATGTGCAATAGAACGAGATGGAAAAATTATTATTCCATCAGGTAATGTAACCCTTCATAAAGGAGATAAGATTTCTTTTGCTGCTACAAGACGAGAAACTATAAAATTCTTAAGGCAAATAGGCTTCAGAACAAATCAGGTTAAGGATACTATGATTATAGGTGGTGGAAAAACCGCTTTTTATCTTGCAAAAATTTTAATTAATATTGGAATTTCGGTAAAGATTATAGAACAAAACAAAGAACGCTGTGAGGAACTCAGCATACTACTCCCTAAAGCAACTATAATAAATGGTGATGGTACAAACGAAGAACTTCTAAAAGAAGAAGGTATTTCCACTTGTAAATCATTCATACCGCTCACTGGCATTGATGAAGAAAATATTTTCTTGACTCTTTACGCAAGCAAAATTTCTAATGCTAAGGTTATAACAAAAATAAATCGTAATGCTTTTATGAATGTTATAGATGACCTAAATCTTGGCAGTATTCTCTATCCTAAGTACATAACCTCTGAAACAATCGTTGCATATGTTCGTGCAAAGAAAAATTCGATAAATAATAGCAATATAGAAACTCTCTATCATATGTTTAATTCTCAGGTAGAAGCTATTGAATTTAGCATATATGAACCTTCAGCTGTTACTGATACTGAAATTATGAACCTAAATCTAAAAAATAATATCTTAATCGCATTTATAAATAGAAATGGCGTTATAACTATTCCAAGTGGTCAGGATTCTATCCATGTAGGAGATACTGTTATGATAGTTACTACTCATACAGGCTTTAATGATATTCAGGATATTCTAAAAGATTAAAGGTTATATTTTTGATAACAGGAAGGTATTTATAATGAACACTTCGATTATACGATATATCTTAGGCTTAGTTCTGAAAATGGAAGCCGCATTGATGATTCTTCCATGTATAGTTGCTCTTGTGTATGGAGAATATAAAGGCTTGCTCTCTTATTTATCTGTTTTATGTATATGTGCTATTATTGGATTTATCTCAACACATAAAAAACCTGAAAGCCATGTTTTTTATCTGAAAGAGGGTTGTGTAGCTACTTCTTTAAGCTGGATAATTTTAAGTATAATGGGCTGTCTGCCCTTTGTTATAACTCAAGAAATACCGTCATTTACGGACGCTCTGTTTGAAACTATATCAGGCTTTACTACTACGGGTGCAAGTATTCTTTCCGATGTAGAATCTCTCTCCTATTGCAATATATTTTGGCGAAGCCTTACTCACTGGATAGGCGGTATGGGGGTTTTAGTGTTTCTTCTTGCGATTATCCCATTGAGTGGCGGTTCTAACTTTAATCTTATGAGAGCAGAAAGCCCTGGTCCATCTGTTGGTAAGCTTGTTCCTAAGATTAAAACAACTGCAAGACTTCTTTACATAATATATATAGGAATGACATTTATAGAAATTATACTTCTGATTGCAGGTCAAATGCCTATCTTTGATGCAATAACTACATCTTTCGGAACTGCTGGTACTGGTGGCTTTGGCATAAAGAATGATAGTATTACGAGTTATTCTCCATATATACAATGGGTTGTTACTATATTTATGATTCTCTTTGGTGTTAATTTTAATGCTTACTACTTTATGTTACTTAAACAATGGAAAAAGAGCTTGCTTATGGAGGAAGTAAGATATTATTTTATAATTATAGGTATTTCTACGGCTATAATCTTCTTTAATATTCTTAATCTTTTCTCAAATGCTTTTGATGCATTAAGACATGCTACTTTTCAGGTTGGCTCTATCCTTACAACAACAGGTTTCTCATCTGTTGACTTCGATATATGGCCTGAAACATCAAAAATTATACTTGTACTACTTATGTTTATAGGTGCTTGTTCGGGAAGCACTGGTGGTGGTATAAAGGTATCTCGTATTATGATATTAATTAAAACAGTAGTTAAAGAGCTTAATTCCTATATTCACCCACGAAGTGTACGAAAAATTAAGATTGATGGCAAGCCTGTTGAACATGATGTTGTTCGTGCAACTAATGTATATTTTATTACATTTATGGTTATTTTTGCATTTTCAGTGTTTGCTATTTCTTTTGAAAATATAGGCTTGGTTACATCGTTTACTGCTGTCACTGCAACAATCAATAACATAGGTCCGGGCTTAGAGCTTGTTGGCCCTACTCAGAATTTTTCAGTATTTGGTCCATTCTCAAAATATGTTCTTATGTTTG
>ERZ772872.3065-NODE-3065-length-12794-cov-6.233770_pt1 | contig 12794 bp, 7 predicted proteins | sample MGYA00512132_ERZ772872 | MGnify/ENA primary metagenome ERZ772872 (study PRJEB29015, sample SAMEA2737724) | human gut metagenome | biome: human gut; feature: human-associated habitat; material: faeces | place: China | collected 2012 ...
AAGTCTCGGAAGCGGCCAGGATCTTTTCGCCCTGCTGTTCGGTAGCTTCAATGGAACCGTTGATAGTGTTAACTACCATGTTGGCATTGACATTCAGTTCGTTGGTAATCTTGGTGATCTCTTCGGTAAAGCTCTTGGTCTGCTCTGCGAGCTGACGGATCTGCTGTGCTACAACGGCGAAACCGCGTCCGGCTTCACCGGCACGGGCACTTTCGATGGAAGCGTTCAGGGCTAAAAGATTTGTCTGACCGGAGATTGCCATGATGCTTCCGGCGATAGTTTCCACCTCTTTTGTCTTTTCCTGTAATTTTGCCATGGCGTCGGTGACGGAATGGTTGGTATCCTTGATCATGGCAGACTGCTGTTTTAAGGATTCCATAGCAGCCATGTTCTTACGGATGCTTTCGTTAGAATCTTCGGCGATCTGCACCATCTGCTCGGAGATATGACCGGTCTGCTCGATAGCATTCTGAATCGTACCGGTCATGTGGCTCTGTTCTTCGATGCTGGTGGCAGTCATATTGGTGGCAGAGGAAATCTCCTGCATACTGTTGGCTACAGATTCCGTAGTTTGTACCAGCTGGTTCATAAGATCTGTGGTTTTGGTGGTTTCCTGATGTACGGTCTGGGATACGTCCAGAACATTATCCAGTACTTCTTTTACATGGTTATGTTCTTCCCGGGAAGAACCGATGGCATCATTGTTAAATAATATAGCAATCTTACCGGTTTCCAAAATAATGATTCCAATCAGGAATACCAGCAGGGTAGAGCAGACGGCATTCACATCCTGACCGTAGATTCCTTTCGTAGCCTGAACGATCATGACGATCAGGTAGAGCACGAATAATCCCAAAGCGGTTTTCTTCAGAGATTTTTTCTCATAATAAGGAATCTGTAATATGAAAATGGCGATCAGCGCATAGTGAATGAAACTTGCATCTGTCTGTAAACCGACCAACAGATACTCAATGCCGATCTCGATGGTAGCGAAGACTTTTAATAGTCGTGTCGCCTTATTTCGAAGGTGTGTCACGGCATTTACCACACAGAAAACGGCGATCAGAATGGTATTTGCGTATGTAACAATGGGTGCAATGTTGTGATTTGTCAGTTTTAACCACAGATAAAACAGGAACACGATCGCCAAAAGCGAAGAAGCGATAATATAGAACCGGTTCATTCTGATATTGCGTTCCGCGGTATCCGTATAACGATATTTATTATTTTCTTTTATATTCATATTCATAAGTTCCCTCCCTATTTTTATTGATGCTATTTTAAGTGTAACTGTTTTCGTCAATTTTTTCTACATTTTTATTCCATTTTTGAAAAATTTTTTGAAAAAAATCATGGAAATAAAAAATGCAAATTGATACTGATTTTCAATACCAAATGCGCTATAATACTTCTGTTACAACACAGTACATTAAAATGTTGAGATACGAAAGGATACAGAAGTGTTATGACACTGAAAGAATTGAAAATCGGCAAAAGCGCCGTGATCGAAACCGTCGGTGGTTCCGGAGAACTCAGACAGCATTTCCTGGATATGGGTATGATCCCGGGAGCAGAGGTGACAGTGGTAAAGCTGGCTCCGATGGGGGATCCCATGGAATTGCAGGTGCACGGCTATGAACTTACGTTACGGCTGGCGGAAGCGGATCAGATCGAGATCGCACCCATATCGAAGAGAACAAGAGAACATAAGGGGCTGGATCGTGTGACGGATGCGGAGCACCCGGGTTTAGGTGAGGATGGAAAATACCATTCGAAAAAAGACGAGAATCCTCTGCCGGAGGGAACGACACTAACGTTCGCCCTGGCGGGAAATCAGAACTGCGGCAAGACTACACTGTTCAATCAGCTCACCGGCTCGAATCAGCATGTGGGAAATTTCCCCGGAGTTACCGTAGACCGTAAGGACGGTTCCATCAAGGGGTATCCGGATACTTTGGTGACAGACCTGCCCGGTATTTATTCGATGTCCCCTTACAGCAGTGAAGAGATCGTATCCCGTAATTTTATCCTGTATGAGAAACCCAGAGCTATCATCAATATCGTGGATGCGACGAATATCGAGCGTAATCTGTATCTGACCATGCAGTTGTTGGAAATGAACATTCCCATGGTCGTAGCTCTGAACATGATGGATGAAGTCACCGGCAATCACGGCTCCATCGATGTGAACGCCATGGAAGCGTTCCTGGGAGTACCCGTAATCCCCATTTCCGCTGCGAAAAACGAAGGCGTGGACGAACTGATCCGTCATGCAGTCCATGTGGCAAAATATCAGGAACGGCCGCTGCGGCAGGATTTCTGCGATAAAAACGATCATGACGGTTCCGTACACCGCTGCATCCATGCGGTATGCCATCTGATCGAGGATCATGCGGAGACTGCGAAGCTGCCCCTGCGTTTTGCAGCCAACAAAGCCATTGAAGGAGACCACCTGATCCTGGAGAAGTTGCAGCTGGATGAAAATGAAAAAGAAATGCTGGAGCATATTGTCTGTCAGATGGAGACAGAGCGTGGTGTGGACCGGAGTGCGGCTATCGCGGACATGCGGTTTGATTTTATCGAGAGATTATGTGAACAGACAGTAGTAAAACCCAAAGAAAGTAAGGAACGGATTCGCAGTGAGAAGATCGATCGGATCCTCACCGGAAAATATACGGCAATTCCCTGTTTTATCCTGATCATGGTGCTGGTATTCTATCTGACTTTCAATGTCATCGGAGCATGGCTCCAGGGAATGCTGGAACTGGGAATCGGAAAATTGACGGAGATCACTGATGCGGCATTGACGGCAGCTCATGTCAACAGTGCGGTCCAAAGCCTTGTCATAGACGGTATCTTTACCGGCGTGGGCAGTGTACTGAGCTTCCTGCCCATCGTGGTCACTCTGTTTTTCTTCCTGTCTCTGATGGAGGACAGCGGCTATATCGCCCGTGTGGCATTCGTGATGGATAAGTTGCTTCGAAAGATCGGTCTGTCCGGACGAAGTATTGTGCCGATGCTGATTGGGTTCGGATGTACGGTACCGGCAGTCATGGCCACGAGAACACTGACCAGTGAGAGAGACCGTAAGATGACGATCCTGCTGACACCGTTTATGAGCTGTTCTGCAAAATTGCCGATCTATTCGTTCTTCGTGAGCGTATTTTTCCCGGGAAAGGGTGGACTGATCATGTCGGCGTTGTATCTGTTTGGTATCCTTATGGGAATTCTGGTAGCATTTTTATACCGGGGCACGTTGTTCCAGGGAGAACCGGTGCCTTTTGTAATGGAACTGCCGAACTACCGTCTGCCGGGAGCCAAAAATGTAGGGCAGCTGTTGTGGGAAAAGGCAAAAGACTTTTTGCAGAAGGCATTCACGGTGATCTTTATTGCTACCATCGTGGTATGGTTCCTGCAGAGCTTTGACCTGAAACTGAATCTCGTTGAGGATTCGGCAAACAGTATGCTGGCTATGGTATCCGGTCTGCTGGTACCCCTGTTTCGACCGCTCGGCCTGGGTGACTGGCGGATCTGTACGTCTCTGATCAGCGGATTCATGGCAAAAGAAAGTGTGGTAGCAACCCTGGAAGTATTGTTCGGCAGCAGTATTGCCACGGTACTTACCCCGTTGGCAGCCGCTACATTACTGGTATTCAGCCTGCTGTATACGCCCTGCGTGGCAGCCATCGCTTCTGTACGCAGAGAACTGGGTGGAAAATGGGCCATTGCCGTGGTACTCTGGCAGTGTTTTGTGGCATGGGTGGCAGCCTTCCTGGTACATAGTATCGGCTTGCTGATGGGATTCTAGAAATTTCAGATGATAAGATGACAAAATAGAAAACCTGCAGGGGATTATTCCTCCTGCAGGTATTTTATTACGCATTTTAATTCCGGTGAGATCCATTTGTTCCGGTGATATAAAAGCTGCCGCCAGATATCCGGCTGAATCTCCGCCATGGGGAGACTGACGAGATTTCCCTTTGCCAGGTCCTCTGCGATCACGAACTCCGGCAGATAGGAGATGCCGAGACCCTGACACAGAAGATTGCGGATCAGCTGGGTATCGCCCACTTCCATGATAGGCATGGTCTCCCTACCGTTTTGGGAGAGCAGATCATCCAGTGCAGCCCGGTAACTCATGTTTTTCTCTGTCAGGATCAGCGGGTATTCCAGAATCTGTTCCAATGTGATTTGCTTACAAGCTGCCAGTGGGTGACCGGCACCGGTGACGAAGTGAATATCCACCGGAGCTTCGAAAGCGGTCACATAATTGTGATTAAAAATACGGCGGTCCAACGTGTATACAATGTCCACCTGATTCTGTCCCAGCATCTGGAACATTTCATCGGTGCTGGTAGCAATGATCTTCAACCGGATTCCGGGATATTTTTCATGAAAATCTTTAAAACGGCTGTGAAATTCCCAACTGGCCAGGGATTCTGCAATGGCGATCCGCACCAGACCCTCCGGGGCGGTGTTGCCGCTGATGTGGGTGGCTTCGGCGGCGAGACGCAGGATCTGCTGGGCCAGGGGCAGCAGCTTCTCCCCCTCATTGGTCAGGGTTACGGTATGCCCGATCCGTTCAAACAGAGGGATGGACAGCTCCTTTTCCAACTGTTTGATCTGAAAGGATACGGTGGACTGGGTGTAACCCAGACGTCCGGCCGCCAGCGTAAAGCTCTTCAGTTCGTTCACCATAACAAAGGTTTCCAGATTTTTGACATCCATAGGGTAGATACTCTTTCTATATTGTAAATTCAATTCTTCGATCAATGCAATGTAAATAATTTGTTTTTCAAATATTTAAGAAAATTATATAATGAGAAAATAGGGCTGTCAATGCGAAAAGATGGCGAAAATATGGGAAAACAGCAAAAATATATGCCGTATCCCGTGTTTAGAATAAGTAGTTTTGGGAAGGATCAGAGGTATGGAAAACAGAGAAAGACTGGGGAGTCGTTTGGGATTTATCATGCTGTCGGCGGGGTGTGCCATCGGCTGCGGAAATGTGTGGAAATTCCCGTGGATGTGCGGGCAGAACGGTGGCGGAAGCTTCATGCTGATCTACGTGATCTGCCTGATCGTGCTAGGTCTGCCCACCATGATCATGGAATTCTCCGTAGGGCGCGCGGCGCAGACGAGTCCACTTTATATGTATCGGAAACTGTCCGGCGGCAGGGGCAAATGGAATCTGTGGGGCATCGTCTGTCTCATCGGAAACATTGCGCTGATCGCTTTCTATGCGGTGGTGTCCGGATGGATCCTCTATTATTTTGTAAAATTTCTGACAGGGCAGAATCAGGATTTCGGTTTTGAGAAAATGATCACGACGCCCTCGGTGAATGTGACATATCTGTTAGTCACCTTGCTGATCGCTTTTGTTATTTTAAGCTTCCATCTGCAGGGTGGACTGGAGCGTATTACCAAATATATGATGTCAGCATTGATCGTGCTGATGCTGGTGCTGGCGGTGCACAGCTTTACACTTCCGGGAGCAGGAGAAGGATTAAGCTTTTATCTGATCCCACATTTCTCCAAAATCACCGGTTCTGTGGTGGTGGGCGCCATGAATCAGGCATTTTTCACCTTGTCCGTGGGAATGGGCGGTATGGCGATCTTCGGAAGCTATGTCGGCAAGGACCGTTCTCTCATGGGTGAGTCTATCCATATTATTATCCTGGATACACTGGTGGCAGTGATCGCCGGTATCATTATATTTCCGGCATGTTTCACTTATGATGTGGAAGTGACGGCGGGTCCCAGCCTTTTGTTCGATACTATGGCGACCGTATTTAACAACATGGCAGGCGGCAGATGGTGGGGAACCTTATTTTTCCTGTTCATGGTGTTCGCAGCCATGTCCACAGTGCTGGGTGTGTGTGAAAATATTCTGGCCATGGTCCGGGAACTGACCGGATGGTCCAGACCGGCAGGGTGTGTAGCGTGTGGTGTCGGATGTTTCCTGTTGGCTCTGACGACAGCACTGGGCTTCAGTGTATTTCATTTTCAGCCGTTTGCAGCAGGGACGACCTGGCTCGATTTCTGGGATTTCCTGGTGTCGAATAACATCATGCCTATAGGTTCGATCCTGTTGGCGGTATTTTGTTGTTATAAGGTCGGCTGGGGCTGGAACAAATTCCTGGAGGAAGCAAATGCTGGCAAGGGCTTAAAGGTCCAGCCGTGGATGAAACCGGTGTTTAAATATTTTGTGCCGGCGGCAGTACTGTTCATCTATGTGTACGGAATGGTAAATTTTGCATGGAAATAGGAGAAATGAGATCAAGATAGGAAGAGACAAACGACGGTGGGGTGAGAACTCTGCCGTTTTTGTGTATAGGATGAGCAGGGAAGCGGTTGCACCGAGACTCAAAATTGGGTAGTATGTAATTATTCAGAGGTGGTTTTGTGAATAGGGTTCTGAATAGTTATGGCAGTATAAAGAATAGAAGCAGGAGGCATCTATGACAGAGCAGGAGATCCGGACGATATTACGCAGACAAAGAGAATATTTTGCTACGGGAGCCACGCTTTCCCGGGAATTCCGGGCAGAACAGCTGGGAAAATTAAAGGCTTCCCTGCAGCGCCATGAAACAGAATTGAACGATGCACTGCAACAGGATCTTGGGAAAAGCCGGATGGAAAGCTACATGTGCGAGATCGGACTGACGCTCTCGGAGCTGACCTGGATGCAGAAACACCTGCGAGGGCTGATGCGGGAAAAGAGAGTGCCGACATCGTTATCGCAGTTCTCGGCGAGGAGCTTCCGGTCTCCGTCACCCTATGGCACCGTGCTGATCATGAGTCCATGGAATTATCCGGTGCTATTGACGCTGGATCCGTTGATCGATGCTATTGCCGCAGGGAATACCGCAGTGGTAAAACCCAGTGCCTATGCTCCGGCGACGGCAGCAGTGTTAAAAATGATTTTGGAAGAATGCTTCCAGGCGGAATATGTGGCGGTGATCACCGGCGGCAGAGCAGAGAATCAGGCATTGCTACAGCAGCGGTTTGATATGATTTTTTTCACCGGAGGCAAGACCGTGGGACGGGAGGTGCTTAGAAGTGCTGCGGAATATTTGACCCCGGTGACGCTGGAATTGGGCGGGAAAAGTCCCTGTATCGTGGATGCTACGGCGAAGCTTCCGCTGGCGGCGAGGAGGATCGTATTCGGAAAATATCTAAACTGCGGGCAGACCTGTGTGGCACCGGATTATGTGTTGTGTGATGTCAGGATCCGCGACCGATTGGTGGAAGCCATCCGGGCGGAGATTGCGAGGCAGTTTGGAGCAGATCCCCTGCAGAATCCGGATTACGGGAAAATCATTAATGAGAAGCATTTTCACAGACTGTTGGGTTTGATGGATGCGGAAAAAATCGTCTGCGGTGGACAGTATGACGAGAAGACGTTGCGCATTGCGCCTACGGTGATGGCGGATGTGGACTGGTCGGATGCCGTGATGGAAGAAGAGATCTTTGGACCGATCCTGCCGGTGGTAACTTATAATGCATATGATACAGAGAAAAGCATTGCACAAAATGATTTTAGCGAGGAGGTTTCTGGAACCCATGCTGCCGCGGGAGATTTTGTGGATTGGGCGATTCGCTGTGTGGAGGAACATCCCCATCCGTTGGCACTGTATTTCTTCAGTGAAGATAAAAAAGCCCAGAGACGGATCCTGGATCACTGCCATTTTGGCGGCGGCTGCATCAACGACACCATCATTCATCTCGCCACCAGTGCCATGCCCTTCGGCGGCGTAGGTGAGAGCGGCATGGGTGGGTATCACGGCCGCACCGGGTTCGAGACTTTCAGCCATTATCGGAGTATCGTGGACAAAAAGACATGGATGGATCTGCCGATACGGTATCAGAGGTATGATGAGAAAAAAGAGAAGTTGTTGCGGCGGTTTTTGAAGTAACGTCCTGAAAAGTGTGAGATGGCACGAGATTACGTCCTGAAAAGTGTAGTGTATAGCCTAAATTACGTCCTGAAAAATGTAATAGCAGGATATTAGCGTGAAATAATATAGAAATCGTGAAGGAAAGAAGGTAATTAGTATGAACTTTATCAAACAGAAATGCATTACAGCAGCAGTATTATTGCTGGTTGCTATTTTGTCTATAACGGTTGTAGGAAAATACGTCTCCGCACCGGAGAATCATCAGAAGACCATCGCTTCTCTGGATGAGAAAAAACAGACTGTCATGGAACTGACGGCGGCATCCACGGTGACTTCGGCGCTGATCACCTTGCTTCCGGGCGACACGGCAACACCCATCGCGGAGAAAATGGCAGATGTCAGCGGATACCTGCTAGTGGTCCTCTGCGCTATCTATCTGGAAAAATATCTCGTGACGATTACCGGTTATGTGGCATTTACCTACCTGATTCCGATTGCCTGCGGCTTGTGGATGCTCAACCTGATCTTTGCAAATGCCACCGTGCGAAAACTGGCAGCAAAACTGGCGGTGTTTGGCTTGGCGATCTCCCTCGTGGTTCCCGCCAGTGTGAAGATCTCCGACCTCATCGGTGACACCTATCAGGCCCAGATCGAAGCAACCATTGAAGATGCCAAGAACACACAAAATATACTGGAAAACAGTGATTTGGTGGATGACACTAATGCGACGGAAACAACCGGAATCGGAACAACAGAAGCTTCTGGAACTGTTACAGGAAATGTGCAGGAGGAAAATAATAACTTCGGATCTGTCTCAAACATTTTCGGCTGGGCAAAAGACGCTATTTCCGGCGCTAAAGATTCGGTGGCAAATGTTGTGGAAAATGTGACAATTTCTACCGAAGAACTGGTACAGAAGGTGGAGAATTCCCTGAATCATTTTATCGAGGCGGTTGCCGTGATGATCATTACTTCCTGCGTAATCCCGATGTTGGTACTGTTGTTGTTTTTCTGGATGGTGAAGATCGTGCTGGATGTGGATCTGAGTGGCGTGAAGATCAAAGGGATGCTGCCGGAGCGGAAGGAGTAGAAACAGAAGGAGAGATAACTTAAGTATTATCTCTCCTTCTATTTATATCAAATTTAACCTAATTATGTCATTTTTTATAAAATGATATAATTAAAAATCCGAAAAGCGTAATTGCATGGTATACTAAAATTATCTTTAGTTTTAATGATGAAATATAATTGGTGCTAAATGTAGCAGAGGCACTACTATATAATTTATATCCAATGACAACGGAGGAAAATAGAATGATCGATACTAAAAAAGAACAAGAACGTGATGAACTGCATCGCGCAATATGGGCAATAGCAGATGAACTCCGTGGAGCAGTGGATGGCTGGGATTTTAAAAATTATGTTCTTGGCACGATGTTCTATCGTTATATTTCCGAAAACCTGTGTAATTACATAAACAGTGGTGAGATTGAGGCGGGCAACGTCGGTTTTGACTTTGCAAAAATGTCGGATGAGGATGCAGAAGAAGCAAGAGAAGGATTGGTAGAGGAAAAAGGATTTTTTATCCTTCCGAGTGAACTTTTCTGTAATGTCCGTGCCAATGCTGCGAATGATGAAAACTTAAATGAAACACTGGAGCGTGTGTTCCGTCACATTGAGGAATCAGCGAAAGGCAGTGAGGCAGAGAGCGACTTTGCCGGATTGTTCGATGACTATGATGTAAACAGCAATAAACTGGGTTCTACCGTTGCAAAGCGTAATGAAAAACTTGTAAAACTGCTGAATGGCGTAGGCGAAATGAATCTGGGAGATGTAAAAGACCATTCCATTGACGCCTTTGGTGATGCGTATGAGTACCTTATGACCATGTATGCATCGAATGCCGGAAAATCTGGTGGAGAGTTCTTTACTCCGGCAGATGTGTCTGAATTGCTTACACGCCTTGGCACTGTAGGAAAAACAGAAATCAATAAAGTATATGATCCGGCTTGTGGTTCGGGTTCATTGCTTTTGAAGGCTGAGAAAATTCTTGGAAAGGATGCTATTCGTAACGGATTTTATGGACAGGAAATCAATATCACAACCTATAACCTGTGCCGTATTAATATGTTCCTGCATGATGTAGGATTTGATAAATTTGATATAGCCTGTGAAGATACATTGCTTAGTCCGCAACATTGGGATGATGAGCCTTTTGAGCTGATTGTGTCTAATCCACCGTATTCTATCAAATGGGCAGGAGACGAAAATCCACTGCTCATTAATGATCCACGATTTGCTCCGGCTGGAGTTTTGGCTCCGAAGAGTAAGGCGGATATGGCATTTATCATGCATAGTTTGTCATGGCTTGCATCTAATGGAACTGCTGCTATCGTATGTTTCCCGGGAATTATGTATCGTGGTGGAGCAGAGCAGAAAATCCGTAAATATCTGGTAGACAACAACTATGTGGATTGTATTATTCAGTTGCCGAGTAATCTGTTCTTTGGTACTTCGATTGCAACCTGTATAATGGTAATGAAGAAGAATAAGACAGACAATAAGACATTGTTTATTGATGCCACAAGCGAGTGCGTGAAGGTGACCAACAATAATAAGCTGACACCAGAGAATATCGACCGTATTGTGGATGTGTTTGCTAAGCGTGAAGAAGTAGAGCATTTTGCACATCTGGCGAGTTATGAGGAAATATCCGGCAATGATTATAATTTATCTGTGTCCACCTATGTTGAAGCTGAGGATACCAGAGAAAAAATTGATATCGTAAAGCTGAATGCGGAAATTAAAGAAATTGTTGTCCGTGAACAGGTACTACGTGATGAGATTGATAAAATTATCGCAGAAATCGAGGCTGATAAATGAGAGGAGAGGCAGAGAATAAATGCTTTGAGTTATTAAAAACATTTTTGGATAAAGACGTATTTTTTGCAATGTCGTATGATGATAAATGTCTTGTTAAGAAAGCTTTTGATTATGCAAAGCCAAATTCTCAACAGAGTAAATTTCCAGATTTCATTTTTGAAGGCGGATTCATTGAACATTTTCAGGTGACTTCTTCGTATGAGAATCGTAAGGGTTCGACAATGGAGAGAGAAAATAATAACATTAATCTAAATTTTCAAAGCAGAGCTAAAGAAGTAGTAGATAACTTACCTGAGAGGAATATTACGATTTATTCTGTTGAAACACCACAATATTGGTATCGACAACATTCATATGAGAACTTTGTGAATTCTTTTAAAGAAAATCTGGAACATCATATTGAAAGTCTTATAAAGTATGATGGGATAAAGAAATATAAAATTTTCATGATTGAATATAATGATTCTGCACTTTACATGAGTAAAAAATATCCAGGTGATTTGATGCTAAACATTTCATATGGAGACTTGCTTACAGTGGAAAAGTCTCCATATAGATTATCTCGGGATAAAATTTTGTTAGATTATATATATAATAATCGTGATATGATTGACTATGTAATATTTATAGATAAAAACGACTTTCAAGGAGTTTTTGTGGATATTATAAAGTCACAAAATGCATTGGAAATAATAAAGTTACTTTACGAAGGTTATAATTTCCATTGTTCAACGATAGGAATGTCGCAATTTGGAATAGGGGTTTCCGTTCCCCATAGGGAAGGAGATGCAGATTTATGAGTAAACTCGATGAATTAATAAAAGAATATTGCCCGGATGGTGTTGAAATGTTTGAACTTCAGGAATTGTTTATTACACGGAATGGATATACACCATCTAAGTCCCAAAAAGAGTTTTGGGAAAATGGAACGGTTCCGTGGTTTAAGATGGAAGATATAAGAGAAAATGGGAATATATTATCAGATTCACTTCAACATGTGAATGAATGTGCGATAAAGGGACAATTATTTCCGAAAAATTCAATTATAATAGCAACTTCAGCAACTATTGGAGAACATGCACTTATAACAGTTCCGTCACTTGCAAATCAGAGATTTACATATTTAATGTTAAGACCCGAATATAAAGATAGGCTCATACCCAAATTCCTGTTTTACTATTGTTACAAACTTGACGAGTATTGTTTGCAAAATTTGAATCAGTCAAGTTTTGCATCTGTTGACATGAAGAAGTTTGTAAAGTTTAAGTTTCCTGTACCTCCGTTGGAGGTACAACGTGAAATAGTCCATATTTTGGACTCTTTCACGTTACTTAAAGCCGAGCTTAAAGCCGAGCTTAAAGCTCGGAAGAAACAGTATGAGTTTTATAGAAATAGCTTGTTAACGTTTGAAAATAATATTCCTTGTGTACCTTTGAAAAATATTGCAAAAATAGAAAGGGGAACAAGAGTCGTTAAAAATCAGTTGTCAAACAATGGAAAATATCCGGTTTTCCAAAACGCTTTGACACCTATGGGATATTACGAAACTTTTAATCGCAAGGCGAATAACACATTTATGATTTGTGCAGGTGCAGCAGGACAAATTGGTTTTTCGGACATTAATTTTTGGGCTGCAGATGATTGCTACACATTTAAATGTAATGAAAATATAGATAATAAGTATTTGTTTTATGTACTAAAGAATAATCAATATCGAATAGACGCCAAAGTGAGAAAAGCGAGCATTCCAAGAATTTCTAGGGAATCTGTGGGAGATATTTCAGTACCAATACCGTCATTGGAAACTCAAAGACGTATTGTAAATGTGCTTGATAATTTTGAAGCTATTTGTACTGACTTGAACATTGGTTTGCCAGCCGAAATCGAAGCACGCCAGAAGCAATATGAATATTATCGAGATTTGCTCTTGACATTTGCTGAAACAGGAAGCACGCTCTTGACAGACAGACAGACAGACAGACAGACAGACAGACAGACAGACAGACAGAC
>ERZ772872.3069-NODE-3069-length-12790-cov-3.243581_pt1 | contig 12790 bp, 10 predicted proteins | sample MGYA00512132_ERZ772872 | MGnify/ENA primary metagenome ERZ772872 (study PRJEB29015, sample SAMEA2737724) | human gut metagenome | biome: human gut; feature: human-associated habitat; material: faeces | place: China | collected 2012 ...
CGACGTCGTTGGTCTTGGTGCTCACTTCGCGGATGAGCTGCGCGCCCATGTTCTCGAACGCGTCCTCAAGCTCGATCTCCTTTGCGATCGTCACACCATCGTTGGTGATAAGTGGTGCTCCGTAGGACTTGTCGAGTACGACGTTTCTTCCTTTCGGTCCGAGTGTTACTCTGACGGTATTTGCCAGCTTATCTACGCCGGCTCCTAATGCTGTTCTTGCCTCTGTTCCGTATTTAATTTCCTTTGCCATGACTGATCTACCTCTCTATCTCTTATTCTGCTTCAAATTACAGGGATGCTTCCCGGCTGCTTATTCTACGACAGCCAGAATATCGCTCTGTCTTACAATGATGTATTCCTCTCCATCCAGCTTTACTTCTGTTCCTGCATATTTGGAATAGATGACCTTCTGTCCGGTCTTTACCTGCATGGTAACTTCCTTGCCGTCTACCATTCCGCCAGGACCTACGGCGATTACCTCTGCCTCCTGCGGCTTCTCCTGTGCACTGCTGGTAAGAATAATACCAGACTTTGTGGTCTCCTCTGCCTCACACTGTTTTAATACAACTCTGTCACTCAATGGTACTAATTTCATTTTGTAGACCTCCTGTTTTATGATCTGAAATAATATCTTTCGTTTTGTTATTAGCACTCATTTCGTTTGAGTGCTAACCGATAGTGTTATAATAGTTTTTTAGCATGTGATCTGCAACCGGATATATTCCTGTATATTTGTATTTATGTTGTTTTTTTCTCATTTTTTCTTTTGTTTTCTTGTATTTTTATATTTTCATCCATTTTTTTTGATTTTATACTTTTTTTAGAAACTCACCGTCGCTTCTCTCCAACGACCTGTTTCACCGTTTTGCGGACAGTTTTATTTCCCTCCGACCACAGGAGTTTTAAGGCTTTTGCAAAGACCTTCTGGCTCTTCTCCGGCAGACGGCTTTTCGCCTTCATCAGCTCCTGCACCGCCTTCCATTTGCTGTGGTAAAAATCATCCACCGTCTTAATGTCCGCCGCCTCAAGCATGCCGAATACCGTATCTACAATCTGTTCGCGTTCCTCCCCGTTCAGCTGGTAAATCCATGCCTTCATCGTCTCATCCAACATCAGGCTCTGGGCCGCCACCTCCCTGACATAGACAAAGGATGTGCCGAGCACCTCCCACGACATGGCATCGTGCTGCTGGATTCCACTGTTGGAACTGCGCACCACCTCATACGCCTCCTGGTGCTCCAAGAGCATTCCGACAATCGAAGATTCCGGCAGAATCGTGTGGATTTTCGGCAGTACGCGCTGGTATGCCGCGCTCTCTACAATATCCCTGCGGAACCCAGGTCCGTCATTGCTGTACACCGCAAGAATCCTGTCCTGCAGCCCGCTGCTGCAGTGGACTGCAGCATAGACCGCAAGATTTCCGCCCTTGGAGTGACCCCCGATGCGCACGGGGCAACTGCCATCTCCAAGCATCTGTTCCACGTACGAAACGGCTTTCAGCTGACCGGGCGTCTCCGAGAGGTATCCCATATTAAAATCCTCTCTCCACCCTGTGATCGTATTGTCTGTGCCGCGGAACGACACATAGATACTGCCATCCGGCAGCCCGGCGCACATGACCGCAAACTGTGACTGCTCCTCCTCACTGATGTCATTGACGTAACCCCAGAGCTTTACATCGCGGAACCGCTCTGTTTTCGCCATCTTCTCCAGAACAAACGGCGCCGCCTTTGTCATTGACACCCGCGCAAGGATCTCCTCCCTGCTGTTCTGCTCCCAGAACACGGCGGATGCCTCCGCAAGCGTGACTGCCTCCGCCTCGCTCTGCCCGGTCACAATCCCGTCAAACGAAGTATATACCAGCTCCGCAAAAAGCAGATTATCCACCTCGTTAAATCCGGACGCGGTGAAAGTCAGATCCCCCCGCCAGTCCAGATAGTCCATCATGTTTGCCATCCCGCTCCTCCTTCTCTTCCCGCTGCAATCCCGTTGCTTCCTATCCGATCAGCCCATAGTGCTTCAGTCCGTTTTTAATTCCATGATTCATAATATCGGTCGTCACATACTCCGCAGCAGCCTTCGCCGCAGGTGCCCCGTTTCCCATGGCGATGCCATGTCCCACATAGGTGAGCATCTCCAGATCATTCGTGCTGTCGCCGAACGCATAAGTATTCTCCCTGGCAATCCCAAGCATGTCACATACCTGCGCTATTCCGGTCGCCTTTGTGTAGCCCTTCGGCACCACTTCAATCAGCTGCGGATTGTGCTCAATCACATCAAAATGCGGCACCAGTTCCGCTTCCACCGCACGCACGCTCGCCCCGTTCATATAAGCGCTCAATTTGTTGATCTCATACTCCGTCTGCCCACGGATCTCCCGTACATCCTCTCCCAGTTCACTGCGCAGATACTGAATAAACGGATCTTCCTTAAAATCTTCCCCGTTTGCGTAGATATAATGCGGTCCCTCCAGCACCGCTTCCATGTGGTATGCCTCAATGACACGTAGAAGTTCCTCTGCTTCTTCAGGCGTAAGCAGCCTCTCGCACACCTTCTTTCCTTCATATTCAATATGTGTGCCGCACGCCGCCACAATCCCGTCAAACCCTATTCCAAGGATCTTCTCACTGCGGATGTTCGACCGGCTTCTGCCGCTGCACAAAAACGCATAATTTCCGGCGTTGCGGAGTTCGCGAATCGCCTTCGTTGTGCTTTCCGGCACCTGCATGTGCTCATTCCACAAGGTTCCGTCTATATCAAAAAAAACTGCTTTTTTCATCTTTTCTCTCCAATCCCATTCTCTCGCGTAAAAGTCAGTTCTGCTATATACAAAACATTCTCTCCCCGCCGCATGGTGCACATTCCATCCTAATATAAGTAAAAAACACCGCGCGGGCTGAACTCATTATATCAGCCCGCGCGGTGTCTGGCAACTTGCGGTTTCTATTTCAAATATCCTGTTACTCTCTGTGCATGGAGATGGTGTTCATCTCATAATGCTCAATGTTCTCGTGAATTCCACGATCATCTGCCTGGGAAATCAGAATGTCGCGGTTCTTCTTGGAAGAGATCTGGTCGTTGAACGCACTCGGTCCGCCGACACAGCCGCCCTCACATGCCATACCCTCGATGAAATCCTCCGGCAGTCTGGCTGCTTTCAGAAGAAGCAGTGCTTTCTTACACTCGGCAGCTCCGTTTGCCACGCATACCTTTGCATCGATCTCATCCTCAGACTCTTTCAGACTCTGAAGAACAGCTGCGGTTACACCGCCGGAATTTGCAAAACGCTTACCAAAGGTGGATGCGATCTGGTCGTCATTTGCAGCCGGCTGCAGTACGACGCTCTTCGCTTTCATGATCGCACGGATCTCACTGTAGGTCAGTACATAGTCTGCATTGCCCGGAATCTGCTGATCCACAACCTCAGACTTCTTTGCGATACACGGTCCGATAAATACCGTGATGGCTTCCGGATCTCTTGCCTTGATAAGGCGGGAAACCGCACACATCGGAGATACCGTCGTCGATACACAGTCTGCCAGATCCGGATAGTGCAGGCGTACCATATTTACGAATGCCGGACAGCAGGAGGTAACTTTCTTCTCGCCCGCCTTGTAAGCTTCCGCCCACTCCTCGGACTCGTAAGCTGCCGTCATATCACCGCCGAGACCTACGTCGAAGAAATCGGTAAATCCGAGTTCTTTCATCGCATTCTTCCAGCTTGCCATCGTGATGTCATCCCCGAACTGTCCCTCGGTCGCCGGTGCAGCCATCGCATAGACATGCTTACCCTCGCGCAGTGCGTTGATTACATCTACAATAAAGCTCTTGGAGCCGATCGCTCCGAACGGACAGCTGTGGATACATTTACCGCAGCGGATACATTTCTTCTTATCGATGACGGAGATACCGTGCTCATCGTATGTAATCGCGTTGACCGGACAGCTGAACTTACACGGTCTCTTCAGATGTGCGATTGCATTGTACGGACAGGCCTGCGCACATCTTCCACATTCTTTACATTTTGTAGGATCGATGTGGGAGCGGGTTCTTCCCGGCTCAATCGCACCGAATTTGCAGGCATTGATACAAGCCTTTCCAAGACAGTTCTGGCAGTTCTCCGTTACAATATAACTGGAAATCGGACAGTCCTCACATGCAGAACTGATGACCTGGATCACATTGCCGTCATCAGTCAGACCTGGCGCTTTGCCCTCCGCCAGACGGACTCTCTGTCTGATAATCTCTCTTTCTTTATAAATACAGCAGCGAAACTGCGGTGTCGGACCTGGGATCAGGCTCATTGCGATATTGTCTCTCTTCTCGTCAAGCTCACCGGCAAATGCCAGCTTTGCCACTTCATAGAGTACGTCGTGTTTGATTTTGATCACGTTTTCATCAGCATACATCGTGTTTTACCTCGCCCTTTTCTATTCGTTAATTTTTTAACCATCTTAGACATTATATATTATCTGTATGGAATTGCAAGAGAAACGCATGTATTTCTTTGCGTACATGATGTATACCGTCAAATTGTAAAAAATCCGACTGCTGTTTTGTGCAATATTTTTCTGGGAAGTCCACTGTACTGTTACTTTGGTACCTGTTCCATCAGGAACGCCCGCATCTGCTCCTCTTCCCAGATCACGGGAACGGGGTAGTTCGGATTGCCCTCTTTGAGCGCGCGCGCCGCAAGTTCCGGCACGTCCTCCTTGCGCAGCATGGCAAGCTGCTCCGGGATGCCCATGCTCCGGTTCATCCGGCGGATTCTCTCAATAAACGCCTCCGCCAGCACGGCGTCCGTCTCCTTGCTGTTTCCATCCTCCGCCCCGGATGCGCACACTTTCCTCTCCATTCCTGCTCCGGACATTCGCACTTCCCTCTCCGGCTCTGCTCCGGACATGCGCACTTCCCTCTCCGGCTTCCCCCAGGCTGCGCGCACTTTCCTCTCCAGCCTGGCCAGCGGCTCATACACGGCACTCCCGTATGCCGCAAGCACCTTCGGCAGCAGAATCGCATTCGCCTCCCCGTGCGGGACATGGTAGAGTCCGCCGATCCCATGTGCAATCGCATGCACGTACCCGACATAGGCATTGGTAAACGCGATCCCCGCCTCGTAGGAACCGGTCAGCATATTCATCCGTGCCGCCTTGTTCGCAGGTTCGCGGTAAGCCGTCAGCAGATTGGCACCAATCAGGCTCACCGCCTTCATGGCATGCGCTTTCATTTTCGGGGAACAGAACCGGTTGCAGTACGCCTCCACCGCGTGCGTCATCGCATCCATCCCACTATAGGCGGTCATATCCGGCGGCAGGGAACAGCTAAGCCCCGGATCGAGAAATGCGTAGCGCGGTATGAGACAGTAATCCATGACGGCATGCTTATAGTGGCATGTCTCGTCCGTGATGACAGCCGCCAGCGTCACCTCCGAACCGGTTCCCGCCGTCGTCGGCACCGCAAGAAGGAGCGGCAGCTTTTTGTGGATCTTAAGCATCCCGCTCATTTTTCCGACCGGGAGATCTCTCTTTACAGCGCGCGCTCCCGCGACCTTGGCGCAGTCTATGACAGAGCCGCCTCCGATGGCAAGGATCGCCTCACAGCCGGATACCAAAAAACATTCCGCTGCCGCCTCCACCTCCGCCACGGTCGGATCGGGCGATACACCTGTGTATAACACCGTCCGGATGCCGGCATCCTCACACTGCGCCAGAAGCGGCGCGACCGTCCCGCGCCGGATCGTTCCCGGCGTGGTAATGACCTGCACCCCTTTTATCCCGTGTGTCTTCAATAATTCCGGTATCCTGGTGATACACCCGTCCCCCTGCACCAGCGTCTGTCTTCCCGCAGGAAACAGGGAAAGCATCCCCGCGCAGAGCGCCTGATAGACGCGGTATATGGCATGTTTTCCATTCATCTTATTCCTCCTGCCCTTATGCTTCCCCATCTTTCTGCAGGGCATACTTTTTCACATAATGATAATGCTGGATCGCCACATTGACCGGAGAGAGCGTTGCCGACGCGCCCGTCGCGCGCACATGCAGACAACAGACCGCCGCCTTTGCCACAAGCGCCTTTAACGCTTCCACATCATCCGCCGTTCCCGCGGATACCACAACGCCGACCCGCGGCACAAGCACCGCGCCGTATTTTCTTAAGAGTCCGAGCATGTCCCTGCGCACATGCAGGCAGCACGGAATCTTCCTGCCGATCATCTGTGCCATATCATCCACCTGTGCCGGGATTCCCCGCCCGCTCGCCGCGCAGAGAAGGACTGCCGGCGTATCGCAGATTCCCACATAATGAAAATGCTTCTGCAAGACGTGAAACAGCTTTTCCTGACGCTTCTGATCTCTTCGCGGCTTCTTTTTCGGCTGTCCCAAAATACTCCGCTTACAGATCTCCTCTAAGAGCATGGCGCGGGAAAACGCCTCCTCCCTGTCCTTTCCGCAGATCAGCACGCCGTGGTGCACCATAAAGACCACCTTTGCTCCTGACTGCATGGCATCGTAGACCGCCCCTGCAAGCTTCTCCGTACTGGAAAGCCCGTATGCCGCTCTCGCGATCCCGCCGAGCTTCTCTGCCTCTTCCTCCGTCATCACACGGCCGATGATCTTGCTCGGCTTGTAAAATGCCTCATCGTACGGGTCAACCACCACCTGTGTCAGGATCGTAGATACCGTCTTGTAGATGCCTCTGTTCAAAAGCTCTGCACGAATCGCATTCTGCAGATCATATCCGATATATCCCTGGCTCATCGCCGAGCAGACAGACATCGGAGTCGCCGTATATTCCGGATACAGACGGCAGAACTCATTCATCGCCGTGTGAATCATGCCGACCTGCGGGCCGTTGCTGTGCGTGATGACCACCTGATAGTCCTCGCGGATAAAATCAGCGACCGCTTTTGCCGTGCGCTTCGTAGCTTCCTTCTGCTCCGGCAGTGTCGTTCCCAGTGCGTCATGTCCCAGTGCGATAACGATCTTCTTTTTCTTCATTTTTATCATCCTCCAACGCTTTTATGCGCGCATTTGTAATCCCTTTTCCCTGTATACACCAAAAAATTTTACCAATTTTATTTTATCACGAACCCTCTGTCATGCGCAATGGTCAACTTGTCACGGAAGTGCTAAAGTTTGCCGTGTCAGAACGCAAAAGGCGGGAACCGCACACACGTTTTTCTTTTGTATGTGCGATCCCCGCCCTGCGTTTTATAGTCTCCCGTTTTTCCAGCTAAAATCTACCGGATTCGTCCTGCCCGGGCTTCTGCCCGACTCCTACTCGTCCTGCGGCAGGACAAGCGAATCGATCAGTTCCCAGATCTCCTCTCTTCCCTGCTTGGTCTCCGCCGAAAACGGTATGATCGTCGTTCCGGGCTGCACGCCGAGTCCCTCACGGATTGCCTTGACGTTTTTCTGAATCTGGCTTCGCTTGATCTTGTCCAGCTTCGTCGCAATGATGATCGGGGCAAATCCCTGATACACCATCCACTCGTACATCATCCTGTCGTTGGCAGACGGATCATGCCGGATATCGATCAGGAGAAAAACAGCCTTCAGACGTTTGGAGGTGTGAAGATAGTTCTCGATCATTTTCCCCCACTTTGCCTTCACTTCCTCGGATGCCTTGGCGTAACCGTAACCCGGAAGATCTACCAGATACATGGCGTCGTTGATATTGTAGAAATTGATCGTCTGTGTCTTGCCCGGCTGTGCGGAGGTACGCGCCAGCGCCTTCCGGTTCATCAGCGCATTGATCAATGATGATTTCCCGACGTTTGACTTTCCCGCAAACGCCACTTCGTTGTAGGCCGTATCCGGTATCTTGCTCGTAATTCCGCAGACAATTTCAAGATTTACATTTTTGATGACCATGTTCTACTCCTTCTTTTCGCAAAAAGCGACGCGAAGCACCTGCTCCATCGTCTCTACATAGACGATCTCCAGTCCCTTTTTGATCTCACCTGATATTTCCTCGACATCCTTCTCGTTCTTCTTCGGCACACAGACCGTACGGACGCCGGCATTTTTGGCTGCAAGCAGCTTTTCCTTCAATCCGCCGATCGGCAGCACCCTGCCGCGGAGCGTGATCTCTCCCGTCATCGCAACATCCGCCCGCACCGGTGTCCCGGTAATTGCCGAGAGCATCGCCGTCGCCATCGTAATGCCGGCAGACGGTCCATCCTTCGGAACCGCACCTTCCGGGATGTGGATGTGAATATCATTTTTCTGGAAAAATTCCGCCGGAATGTCATACTGTCCGCCGACCGAGCGGATATAGCTGATTCCCGTCTGTGCCGACTCTTTCATGACATCGCCCAGCTGACCGGTCAGCTGGAATTCCCCCTTGCCCGGCATCACGTTGACCTCGATCTCCAGCGTATCTCCGCCCACGCTCGTCCATGCAAGTCCGCGCACGATCCCGACCTCATCGGTCTCACCGCGCATATCCTGGCTGTATTTTTCCTTGCCGAGATACTTCTCGAGATTGCGCACCGTCACATCGACCGTGCTGCTTTTTCCTTCGTAGATCTCGCGCGCCGCCTTGCGCGCAATCTCCCCGATCCTGCGCTCTAACCCGCGGACTCCCGCCTCTCTGGTATAACCGCTTATGATCTTCGCGAGGGCTCCGTCGCTGACTTTGAACTGATCTTCCTTCAAGCCGTTGCGCTCCGTCTGCTTTGCCAGCAGATGTTCTCTCGCAATGTGAAGCTTCTCGTTCTCCGTGTAGCTTGTCACCTCAATGAGTTCCATACGATCCAGAAGCGGTCTTGGAATCCCCTGTACAGAGTTCGCCGTCGCAATAAAAAGCACCTCCGAGAGGTCGATCGGGAGCTCCACATAGTGATCCCGGAACTTATGATTCTGTTCCGAATCCAGCACCTCAAGCAGCGCCGAGGCAGTGTCTCCCTTATAGTCACTGCTCATCTTGTCGATCTCGTCCAGAAGCATCAGCGGGTTCTTCACACCGGCGCTGCGCAGACCGTTCACAAGGCGTCCCGGCATGGCTCCGACGTAAGTCTTCCGGTGTCCCCGGATCTCCGCCTCATCGCGCACACCGCCGAGGCAGATCCGCACGTATTTCTTATCCAGCGCACGCGCCACAGAACGCGCAATGCTTGTCTTGCCGGTTCCCGGCGGTCCCACCAGACAGATGATCGGGCTTTCTCCCTTGCTCGTCAGATTGCGCACCGCGAGGAACTCTAACATACGTTCTTTGACTTTTTCCAGACCGTAGTGATCTTCCTCCAGAATCCGCTCTGCGTTTGCAAGATCTTTGTTGTCCTCGGACGCTTTATTCCACGGAAGCTCCAGCAGCGTCTCGATATAGCCGCGGGTCACCGCGCTCTCCGATGAATTCGCGCTGATGCTCTTGAAGCGGTCAATCTCCTTCTTGATGCGGTTTTTCACTTCCTGGTCGGCATCCAGCGCATCCAGTGCTTTCTGGTACTCGTCCGCATCCGATTCTGTATTGTCCTCGCCGAGTTCCTCCCGGATGAGCTTCATCTGCTCGCGCAGTATGTATTCCTTCTGGTTCTTATCCACGCGCTCTTTGACTTTGCTCTGGAATTCATTCTGGATGGCAGTGATTTCAATCTCTTTTAAAAGGAGCGCCATCAATACCTCATAGCGCTCCGTAAGTGTCATTGCCTCCAGAATCTTCTGCTTTTCTTCGTAAGAAACCGGCAGATTGTTCGCAACCTGATCCATCAGCTTCGGCAGATCCTGTATGGTACCGATCTGGCGCAGCAATTCTTTTCCGGCACGCGGATTTACCGTCTGATACCGGCTGTATGTCTCCTGTACACTGCGCACCATCGCAGCTTTGGCCTCTTCCGAAAGCCCCTCCTCCGGCAGCACGCACGGCGCCACCTCTGCCAGAAGATACGGATCCGTCTGTGCAAAAGCCGAAAGTTCGGCTCGCTCGATACCCTCAACCAGAATTCTTACGATATTGTTTTGTAATTTGATTACCTGCTTTACTTCCGCGATCACACCGATATGGTATACATCGTCCGCTCCCGGTTCTTCCTGTTCGACATCCTTCTGCGCCGACAGGAAAATCTTCTGGGAATCCATCATGCACTGTTCGATCGCACGGATGGACCGGTCACGGCTGATGTCAAAATGCGCAATCATTCCCGGAAGAATGACCATCCCGCGAAGCGCAACCGCAGGTATTTTTAAGATTTCTGTATCCAACATATCCTCTATTTTTCTTCTATGGTCTTTAATTTCTGCTCCTCAATGGAAAGCTTCTCCTCCACCAGATCCTTGGTGATCTCACACTCGGTGATGCTCTCATCCGACGGAATATGGTACATCAGATCCAGCGTCACAGCCTCCATAATCGCGCGCAGTCCTCGCGCTCCCGTCTTGCGCTCCAGCGCCTTGTCAGCGATCGCCTCCAGTGCGTCCGCGTCAAACGCAAGCTTCACGCCATCCAGCTCAAACAGCTTCTCGTACTGTCTGGTCAGCGCATTCTTCGGCTCTTTTAAGATGCGGATCAGGGCGTCGCGGTCTAACATATCCAAAGATACCGTCACCGGCACACGGCCGATGAACTCCGGGATCAGACCGAACTTCACAAAATCCTGCGGCAGCGCATGCTTTAACACGTCGCCGATATTGTACTCATTCTTTGACTTGATGTCCGCGTTGAAACCGATCGCCTTCTGATCCATACGCGTCTCAATGATCTTCTCAAGTCCGTCAAATGCTCCTCCGCAGATGAACAGAATGTTCGTCGTATCGATCTGGATCAGTTCCTGCTGCGGATGCTTCCTGCCTCCCTGCGGCGGTACCGATGCAATCGTTCCCTCAAGGATCTTAAGCAGCGCCTGCTGTACACCCTCGCCGGATACATCTCTCGTGATAGACACGTTCTCGGACTTCTTGGAGATCTTATCGATCTCATCGATATAGATGATACCGTGCTGGGCACGCTCAATGTTGTAATCTGCCGCCTGAATAATCTTCAAGAGGATATTCTCTACATCCTCACCGACATAACCTGCCTCTGTCAACGTCGTGGCATCTGCAATCGCAAACGGCACATTCAAAATTTTTGCCAGTGTCTGTGCCAGTAATGTCTTACCGGAACCAGTCGGTCCAAGCATCAGGATATTACTTTTCTGCAGTTCTACATCCAGATCCGGCTCCGCCAGAATTCGTTTGTAATGATTATATACCGCTACGGATAGTACTTTCTTCGCTTCATCCTGACCAATGACATAATCATCCAGAAATGCCTTGATTTCTTCCGGTGTCAGCAAGTTAATATCCATATGGTCATTTTCTTCGTAATCCTGCATTTCCTCTTCCAGAATCTCGTTGCAGGTCTCGATACACTCATCACAGATATAGATGCCTGCCGGTCCCGCGATCAGTTTGTGTACCTGATCCTGGGTTTTATTACAAAAAGAGCAACGTATTTTATCGCCCTGATTTATTCTTCCTGCCATTCAATCTTACTCCCACGCTACACTTACTGTCTGTTTGTTATTACGGCATCAATCAAGCCGTAAGCTTTTGCTTCTTCTGCAGTCATATAGTTATCACGCTCAGTATCTGCAGCTACTACTTCGTAAGGCTGGCCTGTATTTTCAGATAAAATACGGTTTAAGCGTTCTTTTGTCTTCAGGATGTTCTCTGCTACGATCTGAATATCCGTAGCCTGTCCTTTTGCTCCGCCGGACGGCTGATGGATCATGATCTCAGCATTCGGAAGTGCGTAACGTTTTCCTTTTGTTCCGCCTGCCAGTAAGAATGCGCCCATGCTTGCTGCCATACCGATACAGATTGTGGAAACATCGCATTTGATGTACTGCATCGTATCGTAAATAGCCAGACCACAGGAAACCACTCCACCCGGAGAGTTGATATATAACTGAATATCTTTGCCCGGATCTTCAGACTCAAGGAACAGAAGCTGTGCTACAATCAGACTTGCAGTCGTCTCATTTACTTCTTCCCCCAGGAAAATGATTCTATCTTTTAACAGTCTGGAATAAATATCATAATTCCGCTCGCCTCTGCTTGTCTGCTCAACGACGTAAGGTACTAAACTCATATTGCTACCTCCTACTATTTTTTATTTTCTTTCAGAATTTTCACTTCTACACATATATTTTTATCAATCACGATTATTCTGAAAAAACATGAAAAGCAGACCGGCCTCGCCGGCACGATCTGCTTTTGTATTATTCATTTTATGATACAGGACTTAACGCACCTGCTTTATCTGAGAATTATTCAGCTGTTTCTGTTTCTGCTTCAACGTCTTTCTCTTTTTTTGTTTTTGCTTTTGCACGAGGTTTTACAGATTCTGTGATCAGCTCAACTGCTTTCTGAACTGCCAGATCCTGTTTCATGTTCTCTTTCTCATCCTCGCCCATGTACTCTTTGAGCTTGTCAGCTTCCATGTTGTACATTTTAGCCATTTTCTCGATCTCAGCATCTACATCTTCATCTGTGATCTCGATGTTCTCTTCTTTTGCAATCTGCTCAAGAACAAGGCTGCTCTTGATACGTGTGATTGCATCCGGACGAACCTGCTCTTTTAACTGATCAATTGTCAGTCCTGAGAACTGAAGGTACTGATCCATGGACAGTCCCTGCTGTGCCATCTGCTGTGCGAACTGGTTGATCATGTTCTCGCACTGTGTATCGATCATTGCATCCGGAAGTTCCATTGTGGATTTATCTACGATCTTATCGATTGCTTCATCCTGATATGCACGTTTGATCTCGTTCTGTTTTTTCTCTTCTAATTTAGCTTTTACATCAGCTTT
>ERZ772872.3071-NODE-3071-length-12787-cov-4.114122_pt1 | contig 12787 bp, 3 predicted proteins | sample MGYA00512132_ERZ772872 | MGnify/ENA primary metagenome ERZ772872 (study PRJEB29015, sample SAMEA2737724) | human gut metagenome | biome: human gut; feature: human-associated habitat; material: faeces | place: China | collected 2012 ...
GTATCATCGCGGCACAGTCTATCGGTGAGCCTGGTACACAGCTTACCATGCGTACATTCCATACGGGTGGTGTTGCCGGTACCGATATTACACAGGGTCTTCCGCGTGTCGAGGAAATTTTTGAGGCAAGAAAGCCGAAGGGACTTGCGATCATTACCGAGTTCAGCGGTGTTGCCAATATCAAAGATACCAAGAAGAAGCGTGAGATCGTTGTGACGAACAATGAGACTGGAGAGAGCAAGGCATATCTGATTCCTTACGGTTCCAGAATCAAGGTTATGGACGGTGCAGTCTTAGAGGCCGGCGACGAGCTGACGGAAGGTTCTGTCAACCCGCATGATATCTTAAAGATCAAGGGTGTGCGTGCCGTTCAGGATTACATGCTTCGCGAAGTACAGCGTGTATACCGTCTGCAGGGTGTTGAGATCAACGATAAGCATATCGAGGTGATCGTGCGCCAGATGCTGCAGAAAGTCCGTGTGGAGACAAACGGAGATTCCGATATGCTCCCGGGAACATTAGTAGATACGCTTGACTTCGAGGATACAAATGAGCTTCTGGAGAAAGAGGGCAAGGAGCTTGCAGAAGGCAAGCAGGTACTGCTTGGTATCACAAAGGCTTCTCTTGCAACCAACTCCTTCCTGTCAGCAGCATCCTTCCAGGAGACCACAAAGGTTCTGACGGAAGCTGCCATCAAGGGTAAGGTTGATCCGCTCATTGGTATGAAGGAGAACGTTATCATTGGTAAACTGATCCCGGCTGGTACAGGTATGAAGAGATACCGCAATATCAAGCTGAGCTCGGATATTGATGAGAACGAGGAGATTGCATTCGATGATTTCGACGATTTTGATGACACTGATGTGGCAGATGAGAATTACACATTAGAGGAGAATGCGCCGGAAGAGTCCGAGGATACAGAAGAATAAAGCGCAGATTATATCTGCATTACAGAATGGGGCGGCCAGACAATGTTTGGCTGTCCCATTTTTTTAGAAAAGATGTTAAAGAACCGTGAAAAGATGTCGATAAAATAGATAAGGTATAATTTAGAGTTTCATAAAATGGGACGAACGCTAAAGGGATAGATCAAAGGAGATGGCGCGTATGTACAAGGATGTATGCAAGAGAATTTCGGCGTTTATGCTGACAGTATGCCTGATTGTGACGATGGTGGAATGGCCGACGACTGTCTGGGCAGGACAGGGAACGGTAAACACCTATCAGAACGGAGACGGGGTACTGGCGGGAGCACCGTGCGAGACCCAGGCTGTAGCTGCGGTATTTACAGCGAACCGCAATGCGGACGGAGCAGAGCTGTTAGACAGTATTGACTTCTACGCACATGTGGATGATGGCGGCAAGGCAACGGCTACCGTGGAATATTACAAGGATGTAACAGGCATGGCGCCGGATGCGGGAACGAGCATTTTCCAAAAAGAAGTCAGCGTGAAGGAAGGAAAGAATACTTATTCCGCAGGGCTGGCGAATCAGGTAATGGAGAATGGTTCCAGGTTTTCTGTGATCGTCCGGTTGAGCGGGGCGTCTTTTTATGTATATGGCGGTACGGCAGAAGGAGAGAGCTATATTCTCGGCAATGCCGGCTGGCAGGATATGTATACAGTGAACGGAAGCTGTGCGGCGATAAACGCATACACCTATGATGTGACTGCAGCATCCGGGAGAAGTTCCTCCAATGCTGCAAAACAGGTGGCACCGCAGAACAGTAATGTGAAAAAGAGCGCCGCCGTAGCACTGAACAAGAACAGCATGACCATCGGTGAGGGATGGACGGATCAGGATCTCACACTGCAGAATGCCACGGGAACCGTAACGTGGGTTTCCGGCAATGAAGCGGTGGCAAAAGTAAGCAGTACAGGTAACCCGGCAACCATTGAGGGTATTGCCGCAGGAAGTACGACGATCACGGCAGCCTATGCAGGAGAAAGCTACACCTGTAATCTGACAGTCACACCGAATCTCTCAGAGGATGCGGTGACAGTCAGCCCGGAGAATCCGGTATACAACGGCGGACAGCAGATTCCATCCGTTGCGGTACAGGTGGGAGATACCATATTAAAAGAGAACGATCAGTACCAGCTTTCCTATGCACAGATGGTTGGTGGCGCGGCAGCAACGTTTGATCCTGCCACGGACACAACCGCGCTTGTGAATGCGGGAACCTATTACCTGTACATTACAGGACAGAACGGTTACAGCGGAAAGATTCAGAAGGAATACGTGATCGCACAGAAGGATATATCAGACGCGGCAGTGGAAGTGACACTGCAGGAGGGTATTAACTGGGATAAGGTGCTGACTGAAGCGGCGGCACATCCGGACAACGCTTCTGCTACACTTGCAGCCTGCATCAAAGAGGTGAAGGATACGGCGCGTGCAGATGCGGATGCCGTAGACGGCGTGAAGAATCTGGTTGAAGGAACAGATTACACGATTTCCCTCAGCAAGACAGGAAGAGGAATTACACTGACCGGTACCGGCAACTATACCGGAGAGAGATATTGCGGTGCACCGCGCAATGCGGCGGATGCGAATGTTGTTTTTGACAAGACTTCCTATGTATATACCGGAAGTGAGTGGACGCCGGCATTCCAGCTTCTGGTTGACGGGGAGACCATTTCCCAGGCGGATTACGATGCGGTATATTCCGACAATGTCAATGTCGGACAGGCCACGTTGACGATTACCGGAAAGAATTCTCTTTACGGAACAAAGACGGTAAATTTTGAGATCAAGGCAAAAGATATTGGCAACAAGGATCAGGAAGAAGTCGGCATGACGGTGTCTGTGACGGCTGCTGCGGCAGGAGGAGCGGACAAGGAGCCGGTCATCACTGCAACCTACAACGGCATGACGCTGGAAAAGGGAACGGATTACACCGTCGGAACAGATATTATCAATGCCGGAAACGGAACCTACCGCCGGGTCATCACCGGTATCGGAAACTATCAGGGAACCTACACCGTGGAGTATCAGGCGGCAGGTGCTGATCTCTCAGATCTGATCCAGAAAGTGACGGCAGCGACAGTCACTTATAACGGCAATGCACAGACACCGGAACCGGACATTACGTGGAAGAGTGGCAATAACGACCTGGGACTGGTTGAGGGAACGGATTACTCCGTTACTTATGCAAGCAACACGAATGCAGGAACAGCAACCATTACGCTGCAGGGTATGGGAACATACGGCGGCGCTGTGACCGGTAAATTCACAATCGAGCAGGCGGACATGTCAAAGGCGGTATGCTACTATGTGGATACGGACGGTTCCGAGGTAAGCACTGCAAACTATAAGATGGAATATTCTCCGGACGGCGCGGACGTGAAGCCGAAGGTGGTTGTAAAGTTTGCGCAGGGCGCGGACATGGTAACGCTTCCGGAGTCGGATTACAAGCTGACCTACTCTGCAGATACCAAGATATTTGCAGGTACGGCGAGCGTTGAGATCGCGCCGAGCAACTCCAACAGCAATTTTAAGGCCGGTACAACGAAGCGTCTGACATATACGATTGCCCAGTGCAATCTTACAAGCACGAAGATTACAGCCAGCATTGACAGAGAGCTGTTTGATTATACGGGAGCAGAGATTGCGCTTCCGACAGAGAGTGTTGTATATCATTCCGCATCAAAGACAGATCATACACTGAAAAAGGGAACAGATTATACGGTGGCATGCTCACCGACAACGGTAAAAGACATCGGTACCTACACGATGACGATTACCGGAAGCGGCAACTATACAGGCGTTGTTACCAGGACATTTGAGGTTACAGCGGTAGATATCCAGACACTGATCAACGACAAGAACCTTAAGGTAACCAACAGCGCGGACAGGATGGTGACAGGATATGACGGACCATACTGGGCAATGCTGTGGTATTCCAGCAATAAAAACGATAACCAGCTTGAGATTTCACTCACGGATAACCAGGGTAACACGCTGGTAAAAGGAACTGATTACGAATTAAAGTATGACGGCATCAAGGATATTTCCAAAGAAGGAAGCACTGCTTCGGTAACGATTACCGGAAAAGGCAAATTCTACGGCAAGCAGGAGATCAAGTATCTGCTCGCATCAAAGCTTGATGAGGATTATGATGTATCGGTAAATCCGGCAGAAAACTCGGTATACACAGGAGATCCGATTACGCTTGCTGCGGATGAGATTTCGGTATCGGACGGCGGATTCGGACTCTGGAAGAGCGTCCTTGAGCAGGGGACAGATTATACGGTCAACTACAGTGACGGAACCAACGCGGATCAGGCGATCAATGCCGGGGAGGCGACGGTTACAGTAGAGCAGATCCCGCTGGAGGATCAGCCGACGGCAAACGGATGCTATGTGTACAGCGACGGCGCCACAAAACTGAGTGCAACCTTTACGATTCGTCCGAAGGACATTGCAACCGGTGTTTCCTACGAGGCGATCAAGAAAGCGTACGACGGAAATGCAGTGACCCTTACAGAAAGTGAGATAAAGCTTACTTATAATAAGAAGACATTGACTGCGCCGACCGACTATTCGATCGTGGCTGGCAGCTATGCGAACAACGAGAAACCGGGACCGATGGCAAATGTGACCATACAGGGTAACGGCAACTACACAGGAACGAAGATTATTGTCTTCACGATCAGCGGAAAATCTCTGGATGAGATTATCAGCTGGAAGGTGGATGAGAACGAGACGACCTACACCGGCGAGCGCCTGTACCCGAAGATCACCGAACTGACATTGAGCGATGGAACAAAGCTTACGACAGCCGATGAGATCGAGAAAGTGATCGCGTATGATGAGTCTTCCTACGCGGACAACCTGAATGCCGGCGAGGCATCCATCACTGTTTCCGGTAAGGGAGACTACTACGGAACAGATGACAGAACATTGACATTTGCGATTCTGCCGAGAAGCCTGGACAACAACTGCACGCTTGGCGGATTAAAGTCCAGCTATACATACACTTCGGAAGAGATTACACCGGTACCTACGGTACAGTGCACAGATCTGAAGAAAAAGCTCGGCGAGGATGATTGCAAGATTTCCTACGAGAATAATGTGGATGCCGGGACCGCAACGATGACGATTACCGGAAAAGGAAATTATCAGGGAACCTTTACGAAAGATTATACGATTGCGCCGAAGAATCTGGCAGAGCCGGAGGTAAAGATCGCACCGATCGACGCGCAGGAGTACAACGGAATGGCTGTCACACCGGCACCGTCGGTAAGCTACGAATTTGGAGACGGAACCTATGCGTTAAGACCGGTCAACGATTACACAGTGGCTTACGCGAACAACAAAGGAACCGGAACCGCAACGGTGACAGTGACCGGAACCGGCAACTTTACCGGAAGCAAGACGGCAGAATTCAGAATTGGCCAGCTCATCACAAACGAGAGCAAATTTACGATCAGCTGCCCAGCACTCACCGACGGCACACAGTATGTTTATGACGGAAGTGCATTTGAGCCGGAGGTAACGGTAACACGGATCGAGGGCAACAAAAAGCTGGTAAAAGATTCTAACTACTCCGTGACATATACGGATAATATCCACGCGGGAACCGCAACGGTAAGCGTGGAAGGTCTGGGAGGATACGTCGGTGTATGGCAGAAGACTTTTACGATTGCACCGAGAGATCTTACGGACAGCAGCGTAGAGCTTTCTGTCGGCGGAGTGACCGATGGAAGCTATCAGACGCAGTATACCGGAAGCCCGGTAGAGCCTGAAGTGGCACTTACTTATGACGGACAGAAGATCAGCACGACGGATTACACGGTATCCTACGGGGCGGATCATACCAGCCGCGGAACCGTGACGCTGACGGCAACGGCAAAGGACGGTACGGACTTTACAGGATCGAGAAGCACAACCTTTACGATCACACTTGCAAGTATTGGCAATGGCGGATATACACCGGCAAACGGCTTTAAGATCGGAGCGATCGAACCGCAGCCGCTGGTGGACGGAGCGGCAACACCGCAGCCGAAGCTGTACTATAACGGAACAGAACTTGTCATGGGTACGGATTATATCTGTACTTATGAGAAGAACGACAGCATTGGCTCCGACGCGGTTGTCATTCTCAAGGGAATCGGCAATTACACAGGAAGCGTGAAGAAGACCTTTAAGATCTGCGCAAACATTGCGGACGCCGAGATTACCGTTCCGGATGAACTGTGGTTCAAAGATTATGTGAATGCCGGAGAGACGGACATTGCAATCGGCGATAAGAACATCACGTTTGACGATCAGATCAGTGTTGTGCTGAACGGAACAACACTTCAGAAAGATACCGACTATACGCTGGTCTATGCAGACAACAGCTGGGTCGGCAACGCAGTAGTTACCATCAAGGGTATGGGAGGCTTTGCGGGAAGCGTGGAGAAGACGGTTCCGATCAAAGCGGATCTTTCGGAGGCAGGCATCCAGGTGGCAATCGGAGATCAGCAGTATACCGGAGATCCGGTGGAGGCAATCCCGAGCATCAGCTACTACGGAACAGAGCTGACATCCGGAAAGCACTTTGTGATTCATACATACGAAAACAACGTGAAGATCGGTGATAAGACTGCGAGCGTGACGGTAATCGGAAATGAGAAAAACGGATTTACCGGAACACTCACAGAGAATTTCAGCATTGTTGCAAATGCGGGAATTCTGGAGGTAAGCGGTGTAGAGAGCAGCTACCTGTACCGCGGAACACAGATCCGCCCGCAGGTTACCGTTAAGATAGGGAACAAGACACTGTCCACGTCCGATTATGATGTGACCTACGGAGAGAATATCAAGGCGGGAACAGACGGCGGAAGCATTATGGTAAAGGGTAAGAACGAGTATGCTGGTCTGATCAAGCTGGTAACCTTTGATATTAACCCGCTTCAGATGGACGACCTGAAGGTGCTTGACGGAACGCAGAACGCGATCGGAAGCAGAGAGTACACCGGTAAGGAGATTGTGCCGGAGTTCTCATTGAAGGCAACCATCGGATCAACGGATTACATTCTGCCGGCAAGAAGCTATACCATTGCAAAGAAGGCAGACGCGGATAATACGAATGTAGGAACCGGTACAGTCGTGATTGCCGGTGATGGAAGCAACGTAATCGGAAGCCGTGAAGTATCCTTCCAGATCGTGGCGAAATCATTGGCAAAACCGTCATCCGGCACCGACCTGATTGCGGTAGAAGTGATTCCGGACAGCTTTTCTTATGACGGAACGGAAAAGAAGCCGACTGTTCTTGTGACATATCAGTACGGAACAGAGGTTGAGGTACGTCAGCTGACAGAGGGAAGCGATTTTACCGTTGCATACAGCAACAATATCCATGCAGGAACAGCGACAGCGGTGATTTCCGGTATCGGAAATTATACGGGATCCCGCACCGTGGAATACACGATTACGGAGAAGAGCTTTGACGGAGCGATTGTCACGTTCCCGAACGGAACTTCCTATCCGTATATGGGAAGCGACAACGGGGTGGAACCGGAAGTGCAGGTAACACTGGACGGCAATGTACTCACAGCGGGTACGGATTATGAGGTATCTTATCAGAACAACAAGGCGTGCGGTACCGCAACTGTGACCGTGACAGGAAAAGGAAGCTATGCGGGAAGCGTAACGGCACCGTTTACCATCGTAAGCCACGATATTGCAGCTGCGGATGTTACGGTGGATCCGATTCCGAATCAGGCATACACAGGTCAGCCGGTGATTCCGGAAGTCAAAGTGACCTGCGGCGATTACACCTTAAAGCAGGGTGAGGACTATACACTGAGCTTTGACACGGACAACACAGAGATCGGCACTGTGCTGATGCGGATCAACGGAACCGGCGGATTTACGAATTACCGCCAGACCACATTTCATATTGCGAGCGACATCAGTCCGGCGGAGATTGTAGGACTGCGTGACAGTTACCCGTTCACGGGAAGCGCTTATACGCCGGATGATCTGGGCATTACAGAGGTACGCATCGGCGAGACGGTTCTGACAACAGACTCCTACAGCTTTGCATTTGACAACAACAGCGATGGCATGAGCGCCGGAACGCAGACCCTTCTTCTGATCGGTCAGGGAAGCTATGGCGGAACCAAGAAATGCACCATCGAGATTACACCGAAGGACATCACCGATGAAGATGTGGTGATGAGCGGATTTGAGGACACGGTATCCTACTCAGAGCAGATTACACAGAATGTAACATTCCAGTGGGGTGAGATCGCACTCGTAAGAGACACCGATTATACCGTGACATGCAGACCGGCAGGAGTGGCAGGAATCTACGAAATGGAGGTTGCCGGAACCGGCAACTATACAGGAACCGTTACAAAGCAGTTTACTGTAGACCAGACGCCGATCGACGGACTGGAAGTGAAGGGTATTTCTTCTACTTACACATATACCGGAAAAGCAATCACACCGGAGCCGGAAGTATGGGCAGACGGTGTGCAGCTGGAAAAAGATAAGGATTACACGGTATCCTATGAAGACAACATCAACGCGGGTGTAGCGAAGCTGGTAATCACAGCAAGCGGAACCCATTATGCAGGTACTAAGGAACTGAGTTTCCAGATTCTGCGCAAGAGCATACATCTGTGCGACATTGGTTCGATTCAGACACAGGTATATACCGGATCTGACATCAAGCCGACCGTGACGGTGGAAGATGACGGCAAAGCCCTGGAACTTTTAAGCGACTACACACTGATGTATTCCAACAACCGCAAGGCAGGTACCGGTGTGGCGGCAGTTGCAGGAAAAGGCAATTACACCGCGACAAAGAACCTGACGTTTGACATCAGACCGTGCGATGCGGGCGCGGCGGTTGTGACAGGCGCATCCGCAGACAGTCTGTCCATCAGCTGGACGGGCGACGGTGCCGTGACGGGATACGAAGTATACCGTGCCGGCGCAGATGGAAAGTGGCAGCAGGTAACGCGTACCAGAGACGCTTTCTATACCGATAAAAAGCTTGCGGCAGAGACAACATACTCTTATAAAGTAAGAAGCTACCTGGTGGCGGACGGCGAGACTTACTACGGTGAGTTTACCGGAGCAGTTACCGGAACAACCACAAAATAAAGATAGAGAGGAGGGAGAGCGGTTCCGATCATGGCGGCATATAAGATAGGGAATTTTACATTTGACACAGAAGAGGAATATGCCCGAGGGCTCGAAGATGCGAAGAAAATCGAAAAGATACAGAACACCGTCGATCTCAATGAACCGGAAACCGCTCTACGCCTCTATTGGCTGATCCGAACAGGGAAGATCAAGTTCGGCAGCAAAGTCGGCAAGAAATTTTTTCTGGATATTGCAGATGTCGTGGCAAAATCCGCGGCAAAAAATATAACGCAGGCACAGGCGCCGGAACAACAAGCGGGGGAGGAACCCCGGCAGGTGGCGCAGGACCGCAGCAGAAAGATTCTCGGTGCGGTGTGTGTGACGGCTGCGATTCTATGTTTTGGCTGGTATTTCTGGTCAGATTACACGAATCACCGCGGCAGTCAGGCGAATGAGTATTTGAAGATGCTAAAAGAAAATCCGACAGAAGCCGCAGAGATGGTGGACAATGACACCTTTTTTTCGGAGGATGCACCGGAACTTGCGGCGGGATTAGACCAGACGGAGCGGGAGAACGAACCGCCTCCTCCGGTTCTGCCGGAATATGAAGCCATCGTGGCGCAGCACAGTGATTTTGCCGGATGGATCACCATTGACGGGACGAAGATTGACTATCCGGTCATGCTTACCCCGAATGACGGGGATTATTATCTCAAGCGCAATGTAAACGGGGAGGACGATATCAACGGAACCTTGTTTATGGATCCGAGAACGGATCTGGTGCAGCGCAGCACCAATATTATTATCTACGGACACAACATGAAAAGCGGTGCGATGTTCGGAAGTCTCAAGAAGTATCTGGATGAAGATTACTGGAGGGAGCACGCGCAGATCAGATTTGATACAATTTATGAGAAAGGCACCTATGAAGTGTTTGCCGTCTGTCTGGCAAAGGTGCAGTACCGAAATTCACAGGAATTTCGTTATTATGATTTTATACAGGCGGATTCCGAGGAGGCGTTTAACGACTACCTCGATCATATCATACAACTCTCGGTGTTTACCGGAACAGATCTGCCGGCCTACGGGGACGAGCTATTGACCCTGTCGACCTGTAACAATTTTACAGAAGACGGAAGACTGTTTCTGGTGGCGAAGAAATGCAGGGAAGCAGAGTAAAAGCGTGGGATCGCGCGTGAGGTTTACGGGCGGGCTGCGGCGAAATAAAGGATGATGGGAGAGAGTGCTAATGAAATACCGGATAAAACGAAAAATAGGTTATGTGCTGGTCGTTGCCATGCTTGTGGTGATGATCTATCCCGGAGAGCTCAGTGCAGCGTCCGGTCAGGAGGACGGATTTGTCATAAAAGGGACAACCCTGCAGGGGTATGTCGGAGCGGAGAACGCAGTTGTCATTCCGGATAACATCACGAAAATTGATGACGATGTATTCCTCAATACGACGATCACATCGGTGGAGATCCCGGACAGTGTGACAACCATCGGAGATAACGCATTTGCAGGATGTGAATATCTGACCGAGGTTACGGTTCCGGACAGCGTGACAAAGATCGGAGACAATGTGTTCTACGGCTGTACCAGTCTGGAAAGTGCAACGTGGGAGAGCAAGGAAGGAATCGGCGATGGCACATTTGCAGAGTGTGCGGGACTGACGGACTTAAGTATTTCCAAGGAACTTCCATCGATCGGAAAAGAAGCATTTAAAAATTGCGAGTCCCTCGAGAGTATCGTGATACCCGAGGCGACCAAAACCATTGCGTCGGACGCATTTGACGGATGTGTCAACATGCAGTCCATTGACGTGGAAGAGACGAATACTTACTTTATGTCATACGACAATGCACTCTACACGGCGAACGGGGTTACGTTATACCGCTGCCCGCAGGGGGCGAGAACCATCGAGGTGTATGACGGTACCAAGATGATCGGTGAAAATGCATTTTACGGCTGCAAGCTTGGAAAAGTCACACTTCCGGAGAGCGTGACAACCGTGGAAGATGGTGCGTTTGACGGCAGTGAGATTCAGACACTCTGCCTTGGCAAAGCCTTAGAAACGTTTGGCGAGCAGAATACTTCTTTCAAGATCCACTCGATTGAAGTGCCGGGAAGCGCTCCGGCTGCACCGAAGCTGGTGGAGACGTACGGTGCGATTGTGGTGACGGATTATAAGCCGGACGACACCGAGGATACGGAGAAACCGACCGAGGACACGGAAAAGCCGACGGAAGACACGGAGAAACCGACCGAGGATACAGAAAAGCCGACGGAGGATACGGAGAAGCCGACCGAGGACACGGAAAAACCGGCAGATGACAATAACAACAATAACAACAATAACAACAATAACAACGACAATAATAACAGCGGTAACAACAATAACAGCGGCGACAACAGCAATAACAATAACAGCAGTAATAACAATAGCAGCAATAACAGCAGCAACACGAGCAGTGGTAATAACAGCAGCAGTACGGGCAGCGGAAGCGGCAGCAGCGGAAAGAGTAACGGCACATCATCTGGAAGAGGCAGCAGAAGCGGCAACGGCAGTGGAAGAGGCAGCGGTGCGGTAAAGGGCAGTGCCGGAGCGGCAGGCGCACAGAGCAGCGGTACCGGATCGGCGGCAGCGACGACGGCGGAGACACAGGGAGATGTGCAGCCGACAGCGGCGGAAGTGCCTGCGACGACCAGATTTGCAGAGCAGGGAACCGCATATATCACCGGAAATGAGGAACTGAAGGGCTGGGATGTGATTTACACGCAGATGACGGTGGCGGATCCAGGTTCAACGATCTATATTACCATGAACGGCACCACGGTTGTGCCGAAGGATATTCTGACACTGGCGGCAGATAAGCAGCTGACGCTGGTTCTGGATATGGGAAATGGAATCTCATGGACGATTGACGGAAGCAGCATTGACACAAGCGTTGTAGCAGATACGGATTTTGGCGTGGAACTGGGAACAAGCAATGTGCCGGCGAACCTGCAGAGCACAGTAACCGGAAGCGGATGGTCAACGCAGATGCATCTGGCGCACGACAACCTGTTTGGCCTGACGGCGCAGCTGACCGTAAATGTCGGTGCGGCGAACGCCAATAAGCTGGGCACTTTGTTCTATTATAATGTAGATAATCAGATCCTGGAGTATATGGGACAGTCTGATACAGATGCGGACGGCAATGTGTCATTTTCCTTTGTGCATGCGTGTGATTATGTCATCGTAGTGGATGAGCGTCACTCGGATTCAACGGCGCAGGCAACCTCCGGGTTTGTGATTACACCGGCAGGCGGAAGCCAGGCGGAAAGCCAGCCGGCAGAGACGACGGAAGCGGCGGAGACGGAGCAGCCGGCGGATAATGCGCAGGCGGCGGATGACTCGCAGGTAAAGGATGAGACGCCGAAGACCGGACAGTCGTTAAATCCGAAATATGTTCTGTGCATCGGTGTGATGCTGCTGGGAATCTATATGATTCTGACCAGTGAGAGACAGGAGAAGCAGAGAAAACGGGCAAATGGCTGACCGTTTGGTATAAACATGTAAAAATGTGGAAGAATAGATAGATGGAAGATATCCGTTGGGAGTTTTCCATCTTTTCTTTTTGCATGCAGAACTCTTTTTTACCCACGTATTCCGCGAAATTCAAGGAAATTTTGGAAAAGAACTTGACAAAAAAAGATA
>ERZ772872.3074-NODE-3074-length-12782-cov-3.285299_pt1 | contig 12782 bp, 13 predicted proteins | sample MGYA00512132_ERZ772872 | MGnify/ENA primary metagenome ERZ772872 (study PRJEB29015, sample SAMEA2737724) | human gut metagenome | biome: human gut; feature: human-associated habitat; material: faeces | place: China | collected 2012 ...
GATGCCCCGGAGCTTGAAGATTTTGAGTATGATGCTCTGACCCGGGAACTGAAAGAATTGGAAGCGCAGTTTCCGCAGCTGGTCACGGCATCGTCGCCTACCCAGAAGGTAGGCGGCACGGCCAGCAGCAAGCTGCCCAAGGTGACCCATGCGGTAAAAATGGAAAGCCTGCTGGATGCATTTTCGTATGATGAGCTGCGGGATTTTGACCGCCGCGTGCGGGAAGCCGGCATAGAGCCGGAGTATGTGGTGGAGATCAAGATCGATGGCCTTTCCTGCAGTCTGGAATACGAAAACGGTGAGCTGGTTCGTGCCTCTACCCGCGGCGATGGCGTGGTGGGCGAGGATGTGACTGCCAATGTCCGCGCCATCCGCAGCATTCCCAAAAAGTTGAAGGATGCACCGGAATTTCTGGAAGTGCGCGGTGAGGTATATATGCCGCATGGCGCGTTCCAGAAGCTGTGTGCAGAGCAGGAGCTGCAGGGCGCAGCGCCCTTTAAAAATCCGCGCAATGCGGCTGCCGGTTCGCTGCGCCAGAAGGATGCAAAGATCACAGGAAGCCGGGGCCTTTCTATTTTTGTTTTCAATGTGCAGCAGATCCGCGGCAAAACGCTTACCAAGCATGCTGAAAGTCTGGATTACCTCAAGAGCCTTGGTCTGCCGGTCTCGCCGCGCTATCATATCGTGCATGACATTGAGCAGGCCATTGCCGAGATCGAGCAGATCGGTCAGAACCGTGCCAAACTGGATTTTGATATGGATGGTGCAGTGATCAAGGTGAACGATTTTGCACAGCGCGATTTGATGGGTTCCACCAACAAATTCCCACGCTGGGCAATTGCGTTTAAGTATCCGCCAGAGGTAAAGGAGACAACGCTGCGCAGCATTGAGGTCGCAGTTGGCCGCACCGGTGTTCTTACCCCGACGGCCTGCTTTGACTCTGTCTTTCTGGCGGGTACTACCGTTGCCCGCGCGACCCTGCACAATGAGGATTTTATCCATCAGTTCGGCCTTTGCATCGGCGATACCATTCAGGTGCGCAAGGCGGGTGATATCATCCCGGAAGTGATCGGTGTTACCCATCACGCAGAGGATGCACAGCCCTATGAGATGCCCACGGTCTGCCCCTCCTGCGGTGCACCAGTCGTTCATCTGGAGGATGAAGCAGCTCTGCGCTGTGTTAACCCCGAGTGCCCGGCACAGGCACTGCGCAATATCATCCATTTTGCTTCCCGCGATGCAATGGATATCGAGGGCCTTGGCACAGCAGTTGCCACCCAGCTGGTGGAGAAGGACATGGTGCACTCCGCAGCGGATATCTACACGCTGACACGGGAACAGCTGCTGACGCTGGATAAGTTCAAGGAAAAGAGCGCCGATAACCTGCTGAACGCCATCGAGGCTTCCAAGCAGAACAATCTGGATAAGCTCCTGTTCGGCTTTGGCATCCGCAACATTGGCGATAAAGCTGCGGCCCTGCTGGCAGAGCATTTCGGTACGCTGCAGGCTGTCCGGGAAGCAAGTGCAGAGCAGATCAGCGAGATCAATGGGTTTGGCGGCGTAATGGCGCAGAGCGTCGTGGAATTCTTTGCAAAAGAGGGAACGACCGACCTTGTCCATCGTCTGGCCGATGCCGGATTGAATATGCAGTGGAAGGGCGAACCGAAGGGCGATAAGCTGGCAGGGAAAACGCTGGTGGTCACCGGCACGCTGGAAACTCTTTCCCGCAATGAGGCGGAAGCACTGATCGTGAAAAACGGTGGTAAGGCCAGCGGTTCTGTTTCAAAGAAAACGGCCTATGTCGTGGCAGGCACGGCAGCAGGCTCCAAACTGACCAAGGCGCAGGCGCTTGGCATCCCGGTGCTGACCGAGGCAGAATTTCTGGCAATGATCAGCGACGAAAACACCTGATAAAACCGCTCCAATGGATATCCCCGCAGTTTTGTGCTGCGGGGATATTTTTATGTCCGCAGGTTCTATCCGGCAGGGACAGGCATATACTCATAGCAGGCAATGAGCCTGAAAAAGGAGAGGACAGTGTGGATGAGTATTATCGGGCGATACGCCTGCTTCCCTCATGGCTGGCCGGGCCATTGGGACAGCTGCCAGCACAGACGGCAGCGCAGATCCATGAACTTCGGTTCCGGACAGGCTGTGGTGTTTTTGTTACACTGTCGGGTCGGCAGCTCCCGCTGCAGGACCTGCCGGAGTGCCCGCTGCAGCTGAGGGAGTGTGTATTGGATCAGTTTCAGATCGAAGAGATCTTTCACACCCTGTGCGGCGGCGCGGTACATGCACACCAGACGGAGCTTGCGCATGGATTTCTGACCACACCCTCCGGCTGCCGGGTGGGTGTGGCAGGACGCTATGTGGATCGCGACGGCCAGACGGTTCTGCAGCAGGTGCAGGGGTTGAACCTGCGCATTGCAAGGGCGGTTCCGGTACAGCTGCCGGACGAACTTCTGGTGCAACTGAAAAAGCATTTTATTGGGATGCTTTTGGTCGGCGAGCCGGACAGCGGCAAGACGACGCTGCTTCGTCAGATCGCACGAGAACTGGCCGGGATGCAGCGGCGAGCCTGCGTGGTGGACGAGCGCTGCGAGATCTTTCCGCCGGGTGATTCCGAGAAGATGCCGCCGCTGGATCTGCTGTCCGGCATCCCTAAGGAACGGGCTGTGCAGATGGCACTGCGCACGCTTTCGCCGCAGATTATTTTGTTGGACGAGCTGGGCACGCTTGCCGAAACTGCAGCGCTGGAACAGGGCTTTTACAGCGGGGTGGACTTTGTTGCAAGCGTCCATGCCGCAAGCGTGGAAGAAGCCGCCCGGCGGCCGCAGGTGCAGGCGCTGCAGCGGCATGGAATGCTGCGTGTATTTGTACTGCTGCACGGCTGCACAGCGCCGGGAAAAGTCCGGCAGATCTGCACGGTATGATGCGGCTTTTTCATTGGGCAGCGGCTGCACTGCTCCTGCTGTGCGGGTGGCTGACCGGTTCGGCATTTCAGGTCAGAACAGAGCAGCATATCCTGCAGCTGCAGCGCACCGTGGAGCTGCTGCAGCGCATCCGGCAGGAGATCGCTTACCGCAGGCTGGATCTGGAACAGCTGCAGCGGTGTCTCGTGCAGGAAAAGCTGCTGGAAAGCGATGCAGCACCAAAACTGCAGGAAATTCCGGCACCGGAAAGATTTGATGATGCGGAACGCCTTTGCTTTGAGCAGTGCTTTGCCGGCTTTGGCCAAAGCGAAGCGGCACAGGAATGCGAACGACTGGATTATTACTCTGCCCGTTTTGAAGCATTCCTGCACCAGGCGCAGCAGAAAGCGGCATCCGGTCAGGGCTTACCGTGCAGGCTTGGCCTTGCCGCCGGCGCGGTGGCAGCACTGATTCTTTTGTAGTGGCAGGAGGACGAAAACTTGGAGATCGACCTTGTGTTCAAAATTGCAGCGATCGGTATTATCGTGGCCGTCCTGAACCAGCTGCTGATCCGTTCCGGCCGGGAGGATCAGGCCATGATGACGACCCTTGCGGGTCTTGTGGTAGTGCTTTCCATCCTTGTCAAGCAGATCAGCGCACTGTTCGTTACCATCAAGTCGCTGTTTGCACTATGAGTACATCTTTTTCCATTCTGGGGGCAGTGGTCGTCTTTGCAGCGGCGCAGCTTCTGCTGCGGAAGGATGCACCGGCCTATGCGTTTCTGCTGTCCGTTGGCGCAGCATTGTTTGTGCTGCTGCAGCTTGGAGCGGCGGTGGAGGAGCTGCTTCGGAATGTACTGGCTTTCAGCCGCCGGGTGGACGGGCCTGCATTTGCCTGCCTGCTGCGCTGTGCCGGAATTTTGCTGCTGACCGATTACGCGCGGACCCTGTGCGAAGAAGCTGGTGCGGATACTCTGGCATGGTGCGCCGGGTTTGCGGGCCGATGTTTGGTTCTGGCGGCAGCATTTCCTCTGCTGGAAGAGATCTGCCAGAAGATCTGGGGGCTTGCCGCATGATAAAAAAATTCCTGCAAAAAGCGGCAGCGTTTGTATTGTGCACCGTATGCTTTCTGGCTTTTGCACCTGATGCCGCTGCGGCACAGCTGCAGGGCCTGCCCGGACAGGAGCTTTGGCAGCCTTATCTGGAAAAAGCTCCGCAAAGCGCAGAGTCCTTTGTCAAAGATCCGCTCAAATCTCTGCTCGCGCTCCTGCCGGGATCACCGGCAGAGATGATCCGGCAGATGGCACACTGCTATGCGGATGTTCTGCTGTTTTTACTGTTGCTGATCGTGCTTTCATTTCTGGTGGGAGGAGCAGCCGACAGCGCCTTGTTGGAGCTGGCTGCGGCTGTGGGCTGCGGCACTCTTTTGTGGGGAGATCTGATCAGCCTTGCACAGCTGATCTGTGAGCGGATGGAGGGGTGGAAAAACTACCTTCTGGGTTTTCTTCCGGTGTACAGCGGTGTGCTCGCTGCCGGTGGAGAGGTAAATGCCAGCACAGCGGCAAACGGTCTGCTGCTGACCGGGCTGTGCTTTCTGGCACAGGGTACGGTGCTTGTGGTCAGTCCGCTGCTGCAGAGCTACCTTGCGGTAAGCATGGCGTGCTGCATCAGCACCCAGCAGGGGCTTTCGGAAACGTGCCGTGTCATGGGCGCGTTGCTGCGCAGGGGGCTTGTCTGGGCTGGGCGGATTTTTGCAGTGCTGTTAGGGCTGCAAAGAGCGGTAACGGTTCAGCTGGACCGTTCTGCACTGCGGTTGGGCCAGCTGCTTACCGGCGGCGTGCCGGTGATCGGGCAGGCTCTGAGCGATACGGCAGAAGTATTTCTTGCCGGAATGCAGCTGCTCAAAAGCAGTCTGGGTTTTGCGGCACTTGCCGTGATCGGGGCCGAATTTCTGCCACTGTATCTGCAGCTTCTGCTCCATTTGCTATTCCTTGCAGGATGCAGGCTTCTGTGCGGCCTTGCGGAGAACCGGCGCTGTCAGGCGCTGTTTGACTGCATGGCCGAAGCGGTAAAATGCATGGCAGCAGTAACGGCACTGTTTTTTGAACTGCTGACGGTAGGTGTGGGGCTTCTGATGATGACGGGAGGCGGATAGGAAATGCACGCATTTCAGACGGCGGCATCGGCGTTCTGCATTGCCTGTATCTGTGCGGAGATCACGACGCTGCTGGCGGGCGCAGGCTGGGCGGGCAGATGCATAAAAGCCGTTGCCGGGCTATATATTCTAGTGATCCTGTTCCGGCTGGCCCCGCAGATGAAGCTGGAACTGAAAAGTGCAGCGGCGGCTGCTCCTGCAGCCGTATTCAGCCCCGGCAAGAAAGTGCCGGCAACGGTCAACATCCAGAGTACGGAGACATCGCTCTTGCAGGGAGCGCAGGAACGGCTGGAAGCGGATCTTTGCGCAGAGTGTGAGCGGCGCTTTGGTACAAAGGTGAAACTGGAGATCACACTGACCCGGACAGAACAGACCGTTCGGGCAGAAAAGGTGCTTGTGATCCTCCCGGCGGCGTGCACATCCGCAGAGCAGAGCCGGATCGCGGCATATCTGCAGCAGGAGCTTGGCATGGCACCGATACTGGAAGTACAGGAGGACACCGAATGAAAGAAGCAGGGGGCATTTCGTTCGGAGATTCCGTGAAAGATTTTGCCCGGAAATGCAAAGGAAAACAGGGCAGAGCAAGGCTTGCTGCGGCAGTAGGCGTTCTGGCAATGCTGCTGATCCTGCTGTCGGAACTTTTTCCGCAGAACACGGCAGCGGGCAGCACAAAAAACACAAAGTCTGCCCAGAGCAGCACGGAATATCAGGCACAGCTGGAGAACCGGCTGGAACATCTGATCTCACAGATGAGCGGTGCGGGCAAAACGACCGTGATGGTCACGCTGGAGACTGGGGAAGAAGCCATTTATGCGCTGGATACACAGTCCGGAGAAATGCAGTCCCAGCAGACCCATGTCCTGCTGGAAGATGGTTCAGCCCTGACCGAAACGGTATGTCTGCCGCAGGTGTGCGGTGTGGCCGTGCTGTGCGAGGGCGGCGGAGACATCCGCGTTGCTGCCCGGATCACCGAACTGGTAAGCGCACTGCTGGATCTGCCATCCAACCGCATTTGTGTGGAACAGCGCAAGGGCTGAGACCCTGCAGCTTTTATAAGGAGGAACGATTTATGAGAGCACTTTCCAGAAATACCCGCAGGGCCACAGCTGTTACATTGGCTGCCGCACTGGTGATCGCCGTATACTTGAACTGGCAGTACGCCCGCAGCGATGTGCCCACGGAACTGCCGGACAATGCTGCAATGGTCGCGGCAGAGGCTGAGGATGTCCCGGTACAGGCGCAGACGGTTCTGGATGAGCTGCCCACAGAGGCCGAAGCGGTGTCCAGCGCCAACAAAAACTATGGTGAAGCGCAGCTTGTAAGCGTTGCCAGTGACAGCGGTGCAAAGTTTTTTGAGCAGGCTCGGCTTAAGCGACAGAAGGCCCACGATGAGGCGATGGATTCCATCAAGAAAACGATGAAATCCTCGTCGCTTTCCGCAGAGGAAAAGAAGCGGTTCCAGAATGCCGTGTACGGGGTATATGAAAAATACTGCGGGGATGATATGGGACTCATCGAAGAAATTTTAAAAGAAGGATCGTAATGCGGCAGGCAGAATGTGCAGACGGCCGGGGAAAATGCCGCATACAGATAAAACCAAAAAGAGAAAGGGAGATGGAGCAATGGAGAAAACAGTAAAAAATCAGGTGTGGAACTTTAATGACAGGATCGATGCCGAGGTGTGTGCTGAGGGTGTGGAACGCAAGATTTTAGCGTACACGGATGAACTGATGTGCGTGGAAAACCACTTCAAAAAAGGAGCGGTCGGCGCACTGCATCATCATCCGCATACGCAGATCACATATGTGGTGTCGGGCAGCTTTGAATTCGAGATTGACGGCGTCAGAAGAGTCATCAAACCGGGCGACGCACTGTTAAAGCGCAACGATATTGAGCACGGCTGCGTCTGCCTGGAAGACGGCATCCTCTTAGACATCTTTACCCCGATGCGGCAGGAGTTTGTATAAAACTAATCCCGCCGGAACAAATCTCTTGTGTAGACTTTGTCTTTTACATCATCGAGACAGGAATCATAGCGGTTGGCGATGATGCTGTCGCTGATCTTCTTAAACTCGTCGAGCCGGTTGACCACCTTGCTTCCGAAGAAGGTGGTTCCGTCTTCGAGTGTCGGTTCGTAGATAATCACGGAAGCCCCCTTTGCTTTGATGCGTTTCATGACGCCCTGGATACTGCTCTGCCGGAAGTTGTCAGAGTTGGATTTCATCGTCAGGCGGTAGACGCCGATGGTGACCGGATGCTCCATGCCGGAATTGTAGGTGTTGGCGGAGGCGTAGTTGTAGTATCCTGCCATCTGCAGAACGCGGTCGGCGATAAAATCTTTGCGGGTGCGGTTGCTCTCCACGATTGCGCTCATCATGTTCTGCGGAACGTCATTGTAATTAGCCAGAAGCTGTTTGGTGTCTTTCGGCAGACAGTAACCGCCGTATCCGAAGGACGGGTTGTTGTAATGCGTGCCGATTCTCGGGTCGAGACATACGCCGTCGATGATGTCGCGTGTGCTTAAATTTTTCGTCTCCGCATAGGTGTCAAGCTCATTGAAATAGGACACGCGCAGCGCCAGATAGGTGTTTGCGAAAAGCTTGACGGCCTCCGCCTCGGTAAATCCCATGAAAAGCGTCGGGATATTCTCCTTGAGGGCACCCTCCTGCAGCAGTGCTGCAAAATTCCTTGAAGCGACCACAAGGCGCTCGTCGTCGGAGTCGGTTGAGACGATGATCCGGCTCGGGTAGAGATTGTCATACAAAGCCTTCGACTCGCGGAGAAATTCGGGACTGAAGATGATATTTGCGGTGTGGTATTTTTGGCGTACTGATTCCGTGTAGCCGACCGGGATCGTCGATTTGATGACCATGACCGCGTCCGGATTGACGGAGAGAACCAGTTCAATCACGGCCTCCACAGCGGAGGTGTCAAAATAATTCCTGGCGCTGTCGTAGTTGGTCGGTGCGGCGATGATGACGTAATCGGCGTCCCTGTATGCTGCGGCGCCGTCTAAGGTGGCGGTGAGATCGAGATCTTTTTCGGCAAGATATTTTTCAATATAATCGTCCTGGATCGGGGATTTGCGCCGGTTGATAAGATCGACTTTTTCCGGAAGAATGTCGACTGCCGTCACATGGTTGTGCTGTGCGAGCAGGGTGGCAATGGAGAGACCGACGTAGCCGGTGCCGGCAACCGCAATGCGTAACGGTGACGGGGAGGGAAGCCTGTCGTGCGCGGTATCAGCGAAAACGCTGTCCGGCTCAAAGCCGAGCACTTCTCCCAGCTGCTCTAACTGCGGGATGGACGGGATAAAATCCTGTTTTTCAATTCTTGAGATCAGGGCGCGGTTGATCCCGGTCGCCTCGGCGAGGGACTGCTGCGTCATGGACTTTTCTTTTCTCTTGCTGGTGACGAGGTCCGCCAGAATCACAGATGATAATTTCCTCATGAAATCTCCTCCTTGCGTGTTATTTTAAATAACCATATCTGGAAAAATAATCTGATAAAATCATACCACAAGGCGAAAATAAAAGCAATATTGGATAATGATGATATTTAAAATAACAAAATGAAACAAAAAGGGAGAGTGGATGTAGAAGAACTGTACCGTAGGGGAAAGTTCTGGTTGAGAAACAAAAAAGAAAACACTATAATAAGAATAAGTGGGGCGAAGGGCTCTGCATGAATGATAGGAACAAAAGAGGATTGGAATAAGGGGGAAGCTATGGGCGGACTGATATGGATCATCGTGATTGTAGTGGTGATAAGTGAGATAAAGAAATTCCAGAGAAAGAACGGACAGCGTGTGAAACCGAATGTGCCGAGGCAGCAGCAGTACATGCGTCCGGATCAGACGAAGGTAGGACAGCAGAATGTGCGCCCGAATCAGATGCCGAGGCAGCAGCAGAACGTGCGCCCGAACCAGATGCCGCGCCAGCAGCAGGGCATGCGCCCGAATCAGATACCTTGGCAGCAGAATGTGCGCCCGAACCAGATGGCAGGACGGCAGAATGTGCGCCCGAACCAGATGCCGGGACAGCGGACGCAGAGTGCAGGCGGGGCTGCCATGGCAGGCTGCCGCAGACCGCAGCCTAATCAGGCGGAGAATGACATATTAAAACGTGCCACAGAGAATGTGAGCGAGAACGATGGGGATGAACTGGAGCAGCAGATGATGGCGGGAGCACACGAACTCGTCAACGCGATCGATATTGACAGTGCCAGTGAACTGATGCATGAGGTGGAGGATCTGATGATTATGGGTTATCAGGCAAATCTGCCGTTTGAGCGCGATTTTATCGCGGAGGGAGTGGCAATGCTGAACGGTTATGAGCTGGATATGGGTGCATAAAGATACGGCAGGACAGCAAAGAGGGACAGAAGGAAGGTTACAGGAATGGAAAGAGTGAGAATCCCGCAGAGCGGGGAGATCTATCGTCACTTTAAAAACAGACTTTATCAGGTCATCGCAGTGGCAACACATTCGGAGACCGGAGAAAAACTGGTCATTTATCAGGCTCTCTACGGAGATTATCAGGTATATGCGAGACCGCTCGCCATGTTTGTGAGCGAGGTCGATCGTGAAAAATATCCGGATGCGGCGCAGACCTACCGTTTTGTACGCGTGGACCGGAGCGAACTTGCGGGCGCTGGCAGCGGACGCATGGAGCGGGCTGAGGCGCGGAAGCAGGCACAGGCGACGGCATCGTTTGCGGACGAGGTGCAGGAGACGGAGGCAGAAGAGCTGACGGATCAGATCCGGGTAAGCCAGATGGAGCAGTCGCTTTCCGATGAGGTGAATCCGAAGCTGATGCAGTTTTTTGACGCTGATACGCTGGAAGAAAAATATAATATTCTGGTGTCGATGCGGGATGAGGTGGACGACCATCTCATCAACAGCATGGCGGTTGTGCTGGATGTTGTGATTCCGGAGGGACCGGTGGCGGACCGCTATGAGCAGTTGAAAGCCTGCATCCGCACAAAGCAGCGCTACGAGACGCAGCGGATGCGCTGACCAGATACGAGAGCAGGAGAGTACATGGAAGAACAGAAGGAAAAATTATCTGCGATTGCGCAGGCCAAACCATATAAAATCATTATCAGCAAACCGGCGGGTGGGGAGATCCCTTACCGCCGGATTGTCATTGAGCGCAAGGAATCCTATTACCAGGCGGCAGCCTATACGGAAAAATAGGTATTTCACGAGAACATACCGCCCGAGAAGCTGGCGGAATATCTGGGGAAAACGGCCGTGGGGCAGTATCTGCAGGTCAATGCCTGGGATGATGCTGCAGAGCATATATATCTGTGTTCCAAAAAGGGAAAAGTAACCTACAAGACGAAAAAGAATGTGCAGACGGCGGCAAAGGCAAGCGGGAGCCACAACCGCAAAAAGCAGTATATTCTGGAGGAGGGAACGCCGATAGAACCGCTTGTGGATATGGGAGTGTTTACACCCGAAGGAAAAGTCGTGCGCACGATGTATGACAAGTTCCGGCAGATCAACCGTTTTTTGGAGATGGTCGGTGATGCGGTCGGGGACGATACATCAGAAACACTTCACATCATTGATTTTGGCTGTGGAAAATCTTACCTGACATTCGTGCTGTATTACTATTTTACGGAGATTCAGAAAAGAAACGTGCAGATTGCAGGGCTTGACCTGAAAGCGGACGTGATTAAGAACTGCAATGCCGCCGCGAAAAAGTACGGCTATGAGAATCTGCATTTTGAGGTGGGAGACATTAACGGATACCGCACGGATGCGCCGGTGGATATGGTGGTGACGCTTCACGCCTGCGACACTGCGACGGATTATGCACTGTACAACGCCATCATGTGGAACGCGCGCATGATACTTTCCGTGCCGTGCTGCCAGCATGAATTAAACGGACAGATCCAGTCAGAGGATCTGGGACTGATGACGCGCTACGGAATTATTAAGGAGCGCTTTGCGGCACTTGCCACGGACGCAATCCGCGCGAATCTGCTCGAGTGCTGCGGTTATAAGACGCAGGTGCTGGAATTTGTAGACTTTGCCCATACGCCGAAGAACCTTCTGATCCGCGCAGTGAAAAAAGGCGGATCCGATGCGGCGAGAGCGATTGTGCCTGCCGCCGTCCGCAAGCGGTACCTCGGCGAGGTGGAGCGCATGATGGAGGAGTTCCATCTGGATCCGACTTTGTACCGCCTGTTAAAGGAGGAGGGGCGCCTGGGCTGATGCCCCGGTTCAGGAAGAAAAGGTGCGCTGGCTTAAGGTGCTGTTGTGATATTTTGTGGAGAACGTGACGTCCTCGCCGAACCACTCGGGCGGGACAAACGTATTCGCTTCCTCCTCAGTCTCAAACTCGACTTCCGCGAGCACGAGCGGGGCAAGCGCTCCCTCAAATACATCCAGCTCAATGGTATATTTTTCCGCGAGCGGAATCAGATAGCGGCGCTTCTGAATCAGAAGACCGTCAATTTTTTCTTTTAAATGGGTGAAGGACTCTTCGTTCAGGGGAAGATTATATTCCTCACGGACCATGAGTCCTTTTCCCTTGTAAGTCAGAATATAGCGGTCATTGCTGCGCCGGATGCGCACGACCGGGTTCGTGCTCAGATAGCCCTGCTCAATCTGCCTGCAGGGGTACTGCTCCAAGTGGTCCGGCAGGATCTTGACGAGATACTTGCGTTCGATTTCCATGTGAATTCCTTTCCGGCTGCCGCAGGGAGTGTTCCGGCTGGCGGCAGACATGCTGATGCATTGATTGTGTATTGATTCTATCATAGCACGTTTTTGCAAAGTGTGGTACCATGTGAATTAAGCAATGAGCAGCATTTCGAGCGTGCACTGCGTAACATAGCGAAAGCCCGACAGCGAGGAATGAGCAGCGTTTCGAGCGTGCACTGCGTAGCATAGCGAAAGCGAAGAAAAAGAAAAGAGGAGAATTGCGATGAGTAAAATTGGAATTTTTATGGCAGACGGATGTGAGGAGATCGAGGGACTGACCGTGGTGGATATTGTGCGCCGCGCGAAGATGGACATTACGATGATCTCTGTGAACGGAAAAAGAGAAGTGACCAGTTCCCACGGCGTGACCTTTTTGACGGACGCTGTGGCGGAGGAAGTGGATTATGACGCACTTGACGGGATCGTGCTGCCGGGCGGAATGCCGGGAACACTGCATCTGCTCGACCATGCGACGGTAAACGAAGTGATTAAGAAGTTTGCGGGCGAGGGAAAACTGGTGGCAGCCATCTGCGCGGCACCGAGCGTCCTCGGAGCTGCTGGTATTCTGGAGGGCAGACGCGCAACCTGCCATCCGGGGTTTGAGGAAAAGCTGACGGGTGCGGCAACGAGTGAGGACGCCGTGGTTGTGGACGGAAACATCATCACAAGCCGCGGAATGGGAACCGCAATCCCGTTTGCACTCGAGATTGTTCGCTATTTTGCGGATGATGCGGCAGTGGAGCACATCAAGGACGGACTGGTATATCACGTGGTGCAGTAATAAGTGTCTGCCAGAGTCCTCCATGCGGCGTGTTTTATGGGCTGCCGCTTTCCGTGTATTGCTTCTTTTAGCGATAAGTAATATATAAGTAATATTATGAGAAGTACACCGTTACGATTTCGGGTGGAATGCCTATGGAACATTCGTTGGAGAAAAATGCGTGCAATTTTTCCAGCCGGATGACTGCATCTGATTCCGTGTCTCTTCCACGTTTGGACAC
>ERZ772872.3079-NODE-3079-length-12773-cov-3.903287_pt1 | contig 12773 bp, 11 predicted proteins | sample MGYA00512132_ERZ772872 | MGnify/ENA primary metagenome ERZ772872 (study PRJEB29015, sample SAMEA2737724) | human gut metagenome | biome: human gut; feature: human-associated habitat; material: faeces | place: China | collected 2012 ...
AAAGTTACCCGGTGTGATCTCATTACGGAAAGATTTTCCGACCTGTCCGATACCAAACGGAATCTTTTTACGGGATGTTCTCTGTACATTCTTAAAGTTTACGAAAATACCCTGTGCTGTCTCAGGTCTTAAGTATACGGTATTCTTTGCATCCTCAGTAACACCCTGGAATGTCTTAAACATCAGGTTAAACTGACGGATATCTGTGAAGTTGTGTTTGCCGCAGGTTGGACATGGAACCTGATTTTCCTCGATGAAATCACGCATCTCTTCCTGTGTCCATCCGTCTACGGAGCTCTTTAACTCGATTTTTTTCTCCTCTGCAAAATCCTCGATGATCTTATCTGCACGGAAACGCTCATGACATTCTTTACAATCCATCAGAGGATCTGAAAATCCGCCAAGATGTCCGGAAGCAACCCAGGTCTGCGGGTTCATTAAAATGGCACAGTCCACACCTACATTGTATGGATTCTCCTGAATAAATTTCTGCCACCATGCTCTTTTTACGTTGTTCTTTAATTCAACGCCAAGATTACCATAATCCCATGTATTTGCAAGACCACCGTAAATCTCAGATCCCGGATATACGAAACCTCTTGATTTTGCCAGTGCTACGATTTTGTCCATTGATTTTTCCATAAATAATTCCTCACCTTTCTATAAAATGGCAGTGGACTGCCTCTTTTGTATGTTTACTTATAAATAATGTATGTGTAGACATCTGTTTCAAATGCCCCATCATCTTTTACATAGGCTGTGTCATCATTGACATCCGTGTCAGATATCTCTGTTGAACCGCCAACATTCTCTGTTCCGCCAGAAGCATTTTCATCTGAAACATTATCACTGTTTAAACTGTAACCATCCCGTATGGAAACACTGTCTGCCCCGGTCAGCTTTACATTTTCTGTGGAAACATAACAAATCGTTCCATCTACTTTGACATCTCTGTTTGCCTTGATGATGACTGCTTTTAAATCATCCCCGGAATAAATTTCTTCCTTCGTCGCTGTTCCGGTCACCTTTCCATCTTCTACACTGACAAAATCTGTGTTGAAATCATATCCTGCTGCCAGTGCCTTAACAACCTTGCCCTCATAGAGTTCAATGCCATTAAATCCTGTATAATCTTCCGGTGTTTTATATTTCATCTTAAGCGTTGCCGTACTATCTTTCACAGAAAGTCCTTCCAGTTTTACCGTATTCTTTCCATGTTCTTCCGTATAAGCAGAAACAGCATCTGTCACATAATCCTTCAGTTCTGTCTCATCATAATAATCTTTATCCAGTGTCTCAACATCTACTGTGAGTACGGTTCCGTTTTTCTGTACATATACCGTATCCGTATCTGCATTCAGAGATTTTCCACATCCAGCCAGCATCGAAATGCCAATCAGTACGCCAATACCTGCCATACATGCTTTTCTCATTTTTACAAGTCTCCATTCGTCTTACATATCCAATGTTTTACATTATACTATTTCCGATTCCCGATTTCAACCAGTAAATAGTCCCTCTAACATTTTAAGAGACTGAAATGTGTGATCCAGATAAACTGCACGATAACTTTTCATAATTGCAAGCAGCTGCCTTAACACACTGTCACTGACAGAAAAAGTATATAATTTTTCCACCCTTGCTGAAATGATATACTGCATCGTATAAAGAGTTGATTCATTCAGGAAAAACCTGCCGCTTTCCTCCGTGGACGCTTCCTTTTTTTCACAGGGATCACAGACACAGCCACCCCGTTTTGTTACAAACCAGTTCAGTTCTTCTTTTTTTCCACATTTCAGACAGGCAAATACATTCGGTGCTTCACCGTTTACCGACATTGCCTTTAACTCAAAAATAAAACGTACCAGTCTCTTATCATATGCACTGCTTGTCAATGCCCGAAGTGACTGATAAAGCAGCTTTAACATCTCGCGTTCATCATTGTTTTCCTGACAGTAATAATCGGCAAATTCCAGAAAATAACATCCATAATATGTAGCTTCAAGTTCTTCCTGAACTTCCCTGAAATAGTTCTGAATGGAAGCCCTCACCACCGTATAGGAACTTCGCCCCTCAAACATTTCAAATTCACCAAAGGAAAAGGGGGTTGCCGCAGCAACAAGTGCACTGTTTGGTCTTCTTGCACCTTTTGCAAATGCGGTGATCTTGCCCCTTTCCTTCGTCAGCAGTGTGATTCTTCTGTCATAATCGCCAATCGGCATTACCTTTAAGACCATCCCGGTCACTACGATATTCTGTCCCATCCGGTCTGTTTTCCCATCCTCTCCCTGTGGTATCAAAGCTGCCTTTATGCGACTCTTTGTATTTTAAATAATCGGTTACTCTTCCTGTTGTCATAAAATTGCTCCAGGCTTCATCCATAATCTCATCCTCCCATCATCCATCACTTGATAATGTTAGGATTTCCTCAGACAGCTTCCCTTATACCAGCAAAAAAATGGTAAGTCAGATCTCGTCCTTATTATAGCCAAAGTTCTTCATCATGGAATCGCTGTCACGCCAATCTTTTTTGACCTTTACCCAGAGTTTTAAATTGACCTGCTCCTCTAACAGACGTTCAATCTCATAGCGCGCGTTTGAACCGATCTTTTTTAACATGGCTCCGCCTTTTCCGATCACAATACCCTTATGGGAATCTCTCTCACAGACAATCGTTGCCTCAATGTCCATGATATTTTGTCCTTTCCGCTGTTTCATGCGGTCAATGCAGACTGCGATTCCATGCGGTATCTCATCATCTAATGCATGAAGTGCTTTTTCACGGATGATCTCCGCAACGATCGCACGCTCCGGCTGGTCTGTGATCGTATCTTCATCATAAAACTGCGGTCCATACGGCAGATATTTAAAGATCATATCCAATACGGTATCAAGATTCTGTGCACGCAGTGCGGATGCCGGAACGATCTCGGCAAAATCGTATACCTTGCGGTAAGTATCGATAAATTCCAATATCTTATCCCGGCTCACCGTATCTACCTTATTAATAACAAGGATCACCGGTGTTTTTGTCTTCTTTAACTGCTCGATGATATGCTGCTCGCCTGCTCCGATAAAGTTTGAAGGTTCCACTAACCATAGGATCACATCTACTTCATTTAATGTGTGCTCCGCGGTGTTTACCATATATTCGCCCAGCTTATTTTTTGCCTTGTGGATTCCCGGTGTATCCAAAAATACGATCTGTCCACGCTCCATATCCGTATAGACTGTCTGGATACGGTTTCTGGTTGTCTGCGGTTTATTTGATGTGATTGCGATCTTCTGTCCGATCAGATGGTTCATCAACGTTGATTTTCCAACATTTGGTCTGCCGATAATTGTGACAAATCCTGATTTAAAATTTTCTTTCATTTGTACTCCATTCCAAAATCATTCATATAAATTTTTCAACTGCATAAACATATCACTCTGACTCTTTAAGTTTTCTTCATTTCCGATGACACAGATATTTTTTTCATCCAATACGGATGCGATCAGATCCTTTAAGGCACGGATATCATCTTCTGTTGCACCGATCACCTGATCACGCTCTTTCTGGATATCCGCAAAATCCAGTCCCTGTAAATATGCGGTCATGGAACGCGCTCCCTTCGCACTCGGATTCATCGGCGTATCCATATCGCTGATCGTACCGATAATGTATTTTGTCATCTCACGCTCGTCCGCCTTAAAATCAGCCAGATACTGTGGAATGCCATCATAGATCTCATCTGTTTTCTTTAAGTTCGGATCACGGTAAGATACAAAATAAGTATCTCCATTTCGCATATAGCTGTTCATGCATCCATAGGCACCGCCTTTGACACGGACGTTGATCCAGAGATAATCATATCCCATAATGACTTTCAAAATACGCAGTGCCCCGTTATACGAAAATCCGTGACGCACATAGTTGCCGGCTCTTGCCACATACTGTACCTGCGATGCATCCATAAATCCCTCATTTTTCTTTTCCAGATGAACCTTTGGCAGCATCCGCTCTTTTACAGTCTCTTTTGACACATACAGATTCTTTAACAGAAAGGCAATCTGTTCTTCCACCGCCTGATAATCAGCCCCTTCACAGACAACACTGACTAACATACGTTCCGGCACAAATATCATCTGTACCAGCCGCATAAGCCTTGCGATCAGTTCGTCCTTTTTCTCATCGAAATGTTCATCTAAATCGGAAACCAGCTCATAGAACGAAATACCTGCTGTTGCTTCCTGATAATATGCCGCTCTTGAAAAATAAGACAATGCACGCATGGATGCCACCGAGTGACCGGAACCGTCAAATGCCGCCTCGATCCTGGAACGCAGCTGGGCTATGATCTCACGCAGACGCTTTTCATCGGAAACCTTTGTTGTCATTAAGATCTCGCGTAAAAGATCCATTGCCTGAGGCAGTTCTGATGCCAGTGTTTTCACACGCAGTTCAAACATAAACTGCATGTCATCCTGCTTTTTCACATGCGGATATACACCTGTACTTGCGGATATCCCTCCGGTATGAATGTTGATCTCATTTGCCAGCTCTGAAAATCCATACCGCTCTGTGTCCATATATCCAAGAATGTATTTCAATATTCCAACATATGGAAGATCCTTTATCTCCATATCACGGATATCAAAAAGGATGCGCAGATAATCGATGCCATTTGAAAACATCTCATGATGCACGATTGTCGTGTCACCACATTTCTTTATCTTATTATAAAGTGGTGCTGCTTCGCGCTTCATGTCTTCGCGTTTTAACATCGGGATCTTTTCTAAATCTTCTTTTGGTGATGATTCTTCCTGATACTGTTTTAAATGCTTTGTATCTTCGATGAGCTGTTTTATCTCATCTTTATTCAGGCTTTCCTTATATGCAGCAAGTTTCTCTGCCAGTGCCTCATCGCGTTTTGCATTTAATCCTCGTTCCGGTTCGATCACAACGACCGATGCATGTGGATTATGAATCAGATACTTGTCGATCAGTGCCTCAAAATATCCTGTTTCAACCTGCTCCCGCAGAAAACGGTAGGTATCTAATGCTTCCACATGCATAAACGGCTGCCTGTCATCATAAAGCCAGCTGTCTAAACACTGGATACCGTATAAAAGTCCCTTCGGGAACTGCCCAAAATCAGCCTCGCGATAACGGAACTCCGATGCACTGATTCCTGCAAGCAGCGCTTTCCTATCCACTCCGTCTTTTACCTGATGTTTTAAAACGTTCTGTATCGTCTCAAGGAATTTTTCTTTATCTGTGCTGTTTGCATTTTTTGCAATAATGGAAAATACCGGCTGCATGGTACTGCTGTCATAACCACCAACGATATCTTTTCCGATCCCCGCATCGATCAGTGCCTGTTTTAACGGTGCCCCCGGTGCACCAAGCAATGCATAATCCAGAACATCAAATGCCAGATAAAGTTTCTTATCTAAAATATCTCCTACGACCAGATTATAGGAAAGATACGTGTTATCTTCCTCTGGTTCTGCAGAAGAAATCGGGTATTTCTTTGTGATCTCCACCGGTTTTTCGAATGTTTTCTGTGCCTTTACGGCAGAATCAAGTTCAATCTCTTCATAATGGCTTAAATATTCCTCATCCATCCAGCGAAGTTTTTCTGCCACATCCATATTTCCATACAGATAAATATATGAATTGCACGGATGATAATATCTTCTGTGAAAATCAAGGTAATCCTCATATGTCAGATCCGGGATGTGTTCCGGATCTCCACCGGACTCATTGCTGTATGTGGTATCCGGGAACAGGGAATTTAAAATTTCCCGCTGCAGCACATCATCTGCAGACGAAAAAGCTCCCTTCATCTCATTATATACAACACCATTGATGGTGACCGGTGCATCTTCGCTCTCAAGCTCATAATGCCAGCCTTCCTGTTTGAAAATCTCCTGATGTTTATAGATATTTGGATGAAATACGGCATCCATGTAAACACTCATCAGGTTCTGAAAATCTATGTCATTGCAGCTTGCCACAGGATAGATCGTTTTCTCAGGATACGTGATCGCATTTAAAAATGTATTCAAAGATCCCTTGACTAGCTCCACAAAAGGATCTTTGACCGGGTATTTATCAGACCCACACAATACTGTGTGTTCTATGATATGTGGTACACCTGTAGAATCCTCTGCCGGCGTACGGAACCCGATATAAAATACCTTGTTATCATCATCATTTGAAATTACCGCAACTCTTGCACCGCTTTTTTTATGACGTAAAATAACCCCTTCGGATTTCAAATCACGCAAAGGGCACTGTTCTAAAATCTCGTATGCTTCCAAATCAGTCAGTTTCATCATCATCCTCCAAAATATGATCTTATGTCTAGTATATTATGTGCAAAAAACAGCACATAATCCAATTCGCCGTTCGTCAATCAAGCAAGCATGTTGACTCACTTGCGCTCATTATATCATGCGCAAAAGCAGCACATGATCGTGATCTACACTCGCTTCGCTCGGCAGTCTTATTATATCATATTTTACACAACTTAAAAAGGGAATGTAATATTTACACTCCCTTTTTTGGTACTTATGGAATAATCCGCTATTATGCGATACGGCTTACATTGGCAGCCTGAGGTCCCTTTTCTCCCTCAGTAACCTCGAACTCTACACGCTCGCCGTCTTTTAACTCCTTAAATCCATCCATGTTCAGTGCGGAAAAATGTACGAATACATCATTCCCCTGCTCGTCCGAAATAAATCCGTAACCCTTTTTGGCATTAAACCACTTTACAGTTCCCTGCTGCATAACTCTTTCAAGACCTCCTAATACATGCAAAACTTTTGTTTCTTCCACATCGGAATATTCCGTGTGTACTGTGCTGTCCAAACGATGAAATTTATAACAACACCATGAGTCGAATTTAGCATATATTACTTATTTTGTCAATCTTATTTTATAATTATTGTGAAATATGCACATTTTGCAGTTACTGTTTTATCTTCACATCCATCTGCGGATATGGAATGGAAATATTATGATCATCAAGTGCATATTTGATGTTCTCAGTCAGGCGCCACTTTGCGGTCCAGTAGTCTTCTGTCTTTACCCAGATACGCACACCCATATTTACTGACGAATCTCCAAGTTCAGCCACAAATACAAGAATCTCTTCTTCCGGCAGTCTTGCCTCCTCCGCTTCTGCAACAGAATACAACACTTCTTTTGCAGTTCTGATATCCGCTTCATATGCAATACCTACTACCAGATCCACACGGCGTTTTTCCATGGTGGAAACATTTGTGATGCTGCTGTTAGAGAGTGTACCATTTGGTACCATGACCACTTTGTTATCAATGGTGAGCAGTTTTGTATAGAAAATGGAGATCTCTGTTACCGTACCCTCTTTCCCGCCGGAATGTTCTATAATGTAATCTCCGACACGGAAAGGTTTTAACAGTAAGATCAGCACACCACCCGCAAAATTTGAAAGGCTGCCCTGCAGTGCCAGACCGACTGCCACGCCAGCAGAACCAAGCACTGCCACTGCCGAGGTGGTTGCAATTCCAAACAGTCCCATGATAATAAAGATCAGTACCAGATATAGTGCGTATTTGATCAATGGCAGTACAAACTGTCTGACACCGGTATCGACATCTCTGCGTTCCATGGATTTGCGGAACATTTTTAAGATCAGACCAATGATCTTGCTTCCAACAATATAAATGATAATCGCAACTACGACCTGAAACGCAAAGTTCAAAAGATCCGGTATCAGTCCCTGCAGCCATGTGCCGACAATTCCCGGGTTCTTCGCAACCTCCTGTAAGTTTTCCTGCGCCTGGTTTAACATTTCGACGGTCTCGGTTGCATTAGCGATTCCTTCTACATTTTCTGCCAGCATATATGGCTCCCTTCGTTTTTATTCGAATTTGAATTTAAAAAAAACTCATCTTTAGGCTATGAATGTTGTGAACCTGGCACAGATTCACAACTTCCTCAGTTCTTTATAAGTTTTCAAAATTCCATTTCTCATTTTGTCCTGCTCTAAGGAATTTCCTTATTCTAAGGAATGAATGAACAGACCGCTGCGGAGCTTCGGCTCAAACCAGGTAGATTTTGGAGGCATGAGTTTTCCGGCATCTGCGACGGAGAAGAGCTCTGTGATCGAGGTCGGATACATGGCAAATGCAACGGAACAGTCTTCCTCACAGCGTCTGACCAGTTCGTCCATGCCGCGGATTCCTCCTACAAAGTCGATTCTTCCATCTGTTTTCGGATCTCCGATGCCGAGTACCGGATGAAGCAGAAGGTCTTGTAACATTGATACATCCAAACTTTTTACCGGATCATCTGCCACTGCGGCAAGATCGTCCTCCCGGAACTTACAAAGGAACCAGTGTCCTTCCATATACATGGTAAAGCTGCCTTTTTCCTGTGGTCTTTTTTCTTCCTGATCTGTGATCTCTGTCACGTCAAAACGTTTTTTTATTTCCTTGTAAAAGCTCTGAAAAGAATATCCGTTTAAATCTTTCACTACACGGTTATAATCCATAATCATAAGCTGGTCATCCGGGAATAATACAGACAGGAAATAATTAAATTCTTCCGTTCCATCGTAACCCGGATGTTCTTCTCTTCGTTTTAAACCAACCTTTACAGCCGAGGCTGCACGGTGATGACCATCTGCGATATAGATATCTGCCATGTTTTCAAATGCCTGTGAGATTGCTGCAATTTTATCATCGTCACTGATCACAAACACACGGTGTCTGATTCCATCCTCCGATGTAAAGTCATACTCTGCCTCTCCTGCTTTGACTTTCTCCACGATCTCATTGATCACCGGATTCGAGCGGTATGCTAAAAAGATAGGTCCGGTCTGCGCATTACAGGCATCCACATGCTGAATACGGTCTGCTTCCTTTTCTGCTCTGGTGTTCTCATGCTTTTTGATGACGCCATTTAAATAATCATCGATCGATGCACACGCCGTAATCCCTGTCTGTGTGCGTCCATTCATCGTAAGTTCATAAATATAGTAACATTTTTTCTGATCGCGGATAAAAGAACCATCCTCTACCATCCCCCACAACAGATCATGTGCTCTCTGATACACCTTTTCATCATACATATCCACAGAAAGCGGATAGCCTGTCTCCGCACGATCAATCTTTAAAAAAGATTCCGGATTTTTCTCCACTTCCACAGTTGCTTCTTTTCTGTTATAAACATCATAAGGGAGGGCAGCGATCTTAGCTGCCTTCCCTTTTTCTGGTCTGATGCTCATAAACGGTCTGATATCTGCCATTTTTGCTGCACCTCATCTTATTCTTCTGAATTAAGTTACCATTTTCCTTAAAGTTCTTTCCTATGCCGATCTAGGAAACAATAGAATGTACCTTTCTTAAACACTCTATTGTCACAAATCACCGTCAGATTTCTAGCAGATCTTGCGAACTTTTAAGACACCCTCTGTATTCTTTAATTTTTCAAGTACATCCTCCGGAACAGAAGTGTCTAAATCCAAAAGCGCATATGCATAATCGCCTTTTGATTTGTTTGCCATTCCGTCAATATTGATTCCTGCATCACCAAGGATCGTTGTATATAAACTTAACATACCTTTGACATTGCGGTGTAAGATTCCGATACGTCCTGCAGTTGTGCATGCCCCCATGCTGCAGTCCGGGAAATTTACAGAATGGACAATATTACCATTTTCTAAGTAATCACGGATCTCACGCACTGCCATAATCGCACAGTTATCTTCTGACTCTGCTGTGGAAGCTCCAAGGTGAGGTGTTACGATACAGCCCTTTGCACCAACAGTCGTTGTGTTCGGGAAATCAGATACATATTTGTGTACTTTTCCTGCTGCAAGTGCATCCACCATTGCTTCTTCATCCACAAGCAGATCTCTTGCAAAATTTAATATGATCGCAGATGGTTTCATCATAGCAATTGCGTCTGCACTGATCATTTTTTTCGTAGAATCCAGAAGCGGCACATGGATCGTGATGTAGTCACACTCACGGTAGATATCTTCTACGTTGCTGATGTGCTTAACACTTCTTGATAAGTTCCATGCTGCTGCAACAGAGATATACGGATCATATCCATATACTTCCATTCCCATATGGATTGCTGCATTGGCAACTAACACACCGATCGCACCAAGACCGATGACACCTAATTTCTTTCCGGAAATTTCGGTTCCTGCAAAGTTCTTTTTCTGCTTCTCAGCTGTCTTTGCGATATTTTCATCGTTCTGGTTCTCTAAACACCATTCGATACCGCCTACGATATCACGGGATGCGTAAAGCATACCTGCAAATACAAGCTCTTTTACACCATTGGCATTTGCACCAGGTGTATTGAATACGACGATACCCTTTTCTGCACATTTATCAAGTGGAATATTGTTAACTCCGGCTCCTGCTCTTGCAACTGCCTCTAAAGTATCCGGCAGTTCCAAATCATGCATTGCAGCACTTCTGACTAAAGCAGCCTGTGCATCTTTTAATTCATCTACTTTCTCATACTGATCTGAAAACAGATCCAGACCGACTGATGCGATCGGATTTAAGCAGTTATACTTAAACATTATGCATTCTCCTCCTCAAACTTCTTCATGAACTCTACTAATTTTTCAACGCCCTCTTTTGGCATCGCATTGTAGATAGATGCTCTCATACCGCCAACAGTACGATGTCCTTTTAAGTTTACAAATCCGGCTTCGGTTGCTTCTTTTACGAATTTTGCATCCAGATCGGCATCTCCGGTTACGAATGGAACGTTCATCAGGGAACGGTCCTCCGGTACAACAGTTCCTTTGAATAATTTGCTCTGATCTAAGAAATCGTAAAGGATCTTTGCTTTTTCTTCATTACGCTCTTTCATGACAGAAAGTCCGCCCATCTTCTTTAACCATTTGAATACTTTTCCGCAGATATAAATGCCGTAGCATGGCGGTGTATTGTAAAGAGAATCTGCATCTGCATGTGTTTTGTATTTTAACATGGTAGGTGTTCCCGGTAAGGTATCCTCTGTGATCAGATCCTCACGGATAATTACGATAACTACACCGGCAGGTCCGACATTCTTCTGAACACCGCCATAGATCACACCATATTTGGTAACATCTACAGGCTCTGATAAGAAGCAGGAAGATACATCAGCTACTAATGTATGTCCTTTTGTATTCGGGAGTTTTTTGTATTTGGTTCCATAAATTGTGTTGTTCTCACAAATATATACATAATCAAGATCATCCGGAATATCAAGATCGGAGCAGTCCGGTATGTAAGAAAATGTCTTATCCTCGGAAGATGCAAGTTTGATTGCCTCACCGTAAATGGATGCTTCCTGATATGCTTTCTTTGCCCACTGACCTGTTACGATATAACCTGCTTTTTTATTTTTCATCAGGTTCATCGGGATCATGGCAAACTGCTGGGATGCTCCGCCCTGAAGGAAAAGTACCTTGTAGTTATCCGGAATGTTCATAAGCTCGCGAAGATCTTTCTCTGCAGTATCAATGATCTCCTGAAAAGCTGCACTTCTGTGGCTCATTTCCATAACAGACATTCCTGTGCCGTTATAATCCATCATCTCATCCGCTACTTCTTTGAGTACTTCCTCTGGAAGCACTGCCGGTCCGGCAGAAAAATTATACACTCTACTCATGTTTCTTCATATCCTCCTCGTCAAATACATCATCAAGGTTCGCACCAGCCGGTACCATCGGGAACACACTCAGATCCTGATCGATCCAGCAATCCAGAACGACAGGTCCCTCTGCTGCCAGTGCCATCTTAAGTGCAGGCTCCACATCCTCCATCTTTGTCACACGAATGGCTTTTGCACCCAGCGCCTCTGATAATTTCACAAAATCAACGGCGTCATCCAGTACTGTGGAAGAGTACCTCTTTCCATAGAAAAGCGTCTGCCACTGACGCACCATTCCCAGTACATGATTGTTCATAACAATCTGGATCAGCTGTCTGCCACAGCGTGCAGCTGTTGCCAGCTCATTCATATTCATACGGAAGCATCCGTCACCTGCTATATTTACAACTGTTTTTTCCGGCCTGCCCATCTTCGCGCCAATTGCAGCGCCAAGGCCGTAGCCCATGGTTCCAAGGCCGCCGGAAGTAAGAAGAGTTCTCGGCTCTTTGTATTTATAATACTGCGCCGCCCACATCTGATGCTGTCCAACATCTGTGGAGATGATCGCATCACCGTTGGTCAACTCATAAAGCTTCTCTATAATATACGGACCTGTAAGCTGTGTGTGATCATAATTCAGCGGATATTTTTCTTTCAGCTCCTGTGCACAAACGGCACAACTGAACACCAATAATAAAATAACAGGAATAATTTTCATAAGTTTATAATTTTATCAGTTATGATTTTTCTTCAACCTGATAGCAAATCCTCCTCCCGGAGCAAGTTGCATCTTCAACCGATCCTCTCTTTTTACATCACGATATTCATGCCGGTAATCTTCTCCCTTTTTATCCGCATTTATACCGTCGCAGAAAATTTCAGCCCGGAACATCCCTTCCGGCAAGAAACTCAAATCCAAATCCACCGTACGTGCTTCCCAATCGGTCAGTCCTCCGACAATCCAGTCTTCCCCCACCCGCCGGGCTGTGACGATATATTCTCCCATTTTCCCCTGCAATATCCGGGTTTCATCGGCCACAACGGGTAAACCGGCGATAAAGCGGGTACATTCGGGTTCTTTGCGATAGGCGGTGGGGGCATCACACAGCATCACCAACGGACTGTCGAA
>ERZ772872.3087-NODE-3087-length-12752-cov-4.592738_pt1 | contig 12752 bp, 10 predicted proteins | sample MGYA00512132_ERZ772872 | MGnify/ENA primary metagenome ERZ772872 (study PRJEB29015, sample SAMEA2737724) | human gut metagenome | biome: human gut; feature: human-associated habitat; material: faeces | place: China | collected 2012 ...
AATGTTTTAAAATCTGTCCAAGTTTTCATCGTGATATTGGCATTGACAATGCTTGCCGCTCCGGAATAACTGCTGCCCGTGCCTGAATTAAATGCACTCATCAGTCCCGTAAACATTGCATTGACCGCCACACCGACTAAGATAATGCGAAGCGGCGATAAACCGTCCTTCCACGACAGCACATATACCAGAAAAAATGCGGCAAGACCGCCTAAAAATGCCGCCGCCGGTGTGAAAAAGTACAATGACGGACAAAATGCCGTAAGCAGTACTGCCGTAAGGCTCGCACCCGAACTGACACCGATAATGCCGGGGTCTGCCAGTGGATTTTTCATGACGGCCTGCAAAAGCACACCGGATACTGCTGTTGCCGCGCCGCCCGCCATTGCAATAAAGATTCTCGGAAAACGCAAATCATAAATTGTTGCAACATTTTCATCATACGCGACAAACAGCCCGCTAAATAACTGTTTTGCCGACACCTTCAGACTTCCCGTATTTGCCGCCCACAAAAACAAAAGCAAGAGTGCTCCTGCTGTCAAAATATAAGACAACACTATTTTTTTCTTTTCCATTTTTTTCTCTACTTTCCGCTGTATTTCCAGCATTTTAAAATAACAGTGTAAATATTGCCGTACTCTCCGGCATGTGCATAATCCCCACGGAGCAGGTCATTTTCAGACACACACTTCCGTGAAAAATCCTGCCGGAATCGCTTCCGATATTGACAAATTCAAGCACGCTTGCCGGAAATGAAATCAAATCGCCGTTTCGCTGTGCTTCACAAAATTTTGACCCGTCAAAATATTTCAGACATTTAATCTTTCCGCTCATTTTTCTGCCCGTCATCGCGGAATATTTCTCGACCCGCTGTGCCTTTAACAAAATCATGCCCCTGCCGTCCGTGACCGACAGCGTACAGGGATGTATAAAGCCTTCGTTGGACATGGAAATGTTGCTGCCGTTTTTCACGGTTTCCCTGTATATAATAAACGGAAGCAGATATTGACCGTCCCGCAGTCCGTTGCACAAAATCGTGCCGTCAAACCGTTCATATGTACGAAGCAGATGCTTCATGCGGTACTGTTCTTCCATACTGCGAATCACTTCAAAAGTTTCATCCGAGCAGTACATGGATAAATACAGTGCGTCATTACATGCCTGCGCCTCTGTCACGCCTTCATAAATCAGATGATTTGTTGCAATGTCCATCCGCTCCGCGTATTTACGCGCCGTCTGTTCACCCAGCTTTTCAAGCCGCGGATGTCTTGAATCCATGCGATTCAAATAACCGTCCTTCTCCAGCGCCGTAAATACCCGGCTCACCGTATATTTTTCTACACCGAGTGTCTTAGACAGATTGGTTACATTGCAGTTTTCCGGTGACATTTTTAATAAACTGACTAAGATTCGTATTTTTAAAAATTCTATCGAATCCAGCTTTCCCACTTCCCCTCTGATTCATTATTTACTTATTTGCTGATTCATTAATTCGTTGATTCACTTACTTGCTGTTTATTGTTTGTTATTTGTTAGTTATTGTTTTCTGGTTGCTCGTGTCTTGTTTGCCATCGCTACTCTCTGTTAGTTGTCGCTAATTCATGGGCAAAAAAAATTTATTACCTTTAGACTTTATATTTGTCGTCTTTTTATTTTGGTTAGCTTCGGCTAACTTCTATAGTATAAATGTCTGGGTTTGAACTGTCAATGTGCGTTTTGATAACTTTTCTCATTATGTTTTAATAGCTTTTTTATTCTGCATTTTGAGGATGGACTCTGAACAGTTACTTTAACATTAAAAATTGCCACACAAGCACTGTTTTTGTCTTTTACGACATTGACAACGCTTATGCGGCAGTTTCAGAGTTATAATTTGCAATATTCTATTATATGCTCTGTTTTATTCTGCAATTTTCTTGTCTGTTTCCAGAATATGATGTACCAGCCAGTCTGTTAAGAATGTAAGTACTTCCTGAATGACTTCCTCAGAATTTTCATCTAAATGTTCTAAATCCAGTTCATCTAACTTCTGACAGAACTGGTCATGCTGTACCTTCTGCATGAACATTCCTTTGTAATTAATGCTTTTCATGTATTCTTCTTCATGCTGGAAATGAATCTTTGTATAATCTCTCAATTCATTTAAAATCTTAGCGATGTGGTCATATTTATCCGGTATAAATTCATTTTTATATAATTCATACGCTTCATCTGCGATTTCAAAAAGCTTCTTATGCTCCTCGTCAATCTGAGCAATTCCTGTATAATATTCCGGTTTCATCTCGTACATTGTCTTTTCCTCCAATTCCGGCGGCTGCCAGGCTATTGATGTATTTTATGTATTTGTACAGCCTGTCTTTACCTGCTTCTTAATGTTTTTATTACAATAACATAAATAGCTGGTGATGTCGAATGGTTTTTGGGGAAATATGTGGATAAGCTGTTTTTTTATTGCTACATTTCATCAAATAGCGGTTTATTCCTTGTGTTTTGGACCTTCGTGGCTTTTAATACATCTCATGTTAAAGTTTATCATATACACATACGTATTCTGTGATAGAGCCATCCGTATTTCAAAACATCTCATGTTAAAGTTTATCGTAAATCAGAGATAGTACAAGTAAGGTGGGAACAATTTCAAAACATCCCATGTTAAAGTTTATCGGTATACCCGGAACAGGTTTATATTATCAGGATATATCATTTCAAAACATCCCATGTTAAAGTTTATCTTATAACGGTTGTAATTATGAAGATTGCTGCACTGTTATTTCAAAACATCCCATGTTAAAGTTTATCAGCTTTTGGATGAAAAACTAAAATAATAAAGGCGGATTTCAAAACATCCCATGTTAAAGTTTATCATTTATCAGCGGCGTAGAAATTGTAAATCTCAATCATTTCAAAACATCCCATGTTAAAGTTTATCTTACAATCGCCGGAATGGCCGTTGTCGCTATAAAAGATTTCAAAACATCCCATGTTAAAGTTTATCGGTGCAGGCGAGCGCGGGTCTTTGCATCAGGAACCAAATTTCAAAACATCCCATGTTAAAGTTTATCAAACAGCCAGAGATTCCGGAGATGACCGTAATGAAATTTCAAAACATCCCATGTTAAAGTTTATCGGAAGGAAGGTTTTCATGGATTTAGAAATTAGATAATTTCAAAACATCCCATGTTAAAGTTTATCATATCAACTAGCTCCGCACTATTGAAATTAATAAGCATTTCAAAACATCCCATGTTAAAGTTTATCCAACACATTTCCTGCATTCCATACAATACACTATACCAGATTCCCCAGTATTTATCAACGTTTTTAAAATTTTCACCAGCCACCGCGCCCTTTGCCAAAAAAATTAATAAAATCACTGCAATACCACTGTTTTTGCGGATTCACGCAATTTTGCACTGATAGGCGGCTGGTAAATTTTCATTGTATTACAAAATCAACTGCTCACCATTTTCCCTATCCTTCTTTCCAAGCACCTCCTCGCCAAACACATTTTCATTAAACAGCTTAATAATACAGATAAAATCCTCGTCTTCCTGTATCACCTTCTTTAAATCCGTCTTCAACCCGATAAGCTTTGAAGGTGTAATCTCTCCACGGAAAACAGAATTTTGATAATGCGATAAATATTTTTTGCAAATTTTAAAGACCTTCTGCACCCGCTTTTCATTGACATCATAAAATACAAATGCATAATTATAGTTCAATTTCTTTGCCATATACCCTCACTTCCTACCGATTATCCTTCAGCGAAAACGGAATAAATTCCTGCCCTTCTAATATATACTTAATCAATTTGTAGCAGTCCAGCTTTAATGCCGTCCGGTAAGTTACCTTTCGTTTCAGCCGGTCATGCACAAATACCGATTCCATGCGCGCTTCAAATGCTTCAATAAATATTTTTCGTCCTTCTTCATTCAACAAGCAATAATTGACTTTTTTGTCAAAATGCTTTTCAACCTGCAATTTCCGGTTATTTACTAAATCAAATATCGTCCGGTACACAATGACCGGCTTAAAAACCTCACTCATATCAAGGCTTAATGAAAAACGCCCCTCCGACGGCTCATGTAAAAAACTGATGCGCTGATCTAAATGTGTCTGATAAATCGCTGAAATCGTCTTTGTATACAACAGCGTATTTCCATAAGAAATCAACGCATTGATCGGATTATCCGGCGGTCTTTTCACCCGCTTATTCATCACAAAATCCTCCGGCAGAAAATACCGGAATGTCCCATAAAAACGCAGCCAAACTTCGCCCTCTGCCGCCATAATTTCTTTCACATTCTGTGCATTTTCAACTTTCACATAAAATTCCCTGCGAATCCAGTCTAAAACTTCCTTGACTTCCTTTTTATCATGCTTATAATAATGATACAGCACCTCGTAAATGTTCCTGCCAATTCCGCATACAATCGCTTTGGCAATTACTTCTCTGGAATTGTCATATGCCTGTACCTGTTTCACTATCAGTCTTCCGCTGTTATACTGATTTTTCGGATAAAATGTACCACTGTACCCTTCATAATAATTGAAAAAATGTACGATAACGTGATTCTGTGACAAAAAATCCAACAGCTTTGTATTTACCGTGACTTCGTTCATACAGTAAATTTCTTTCGTATTCTCGATTGGAATGTAAACATTTTTTCCGTCTTTCCGGAAACACAATGAATTGTCTTTCCTCGTCAGTTCTCCCATGGACATAATATATCTTGTACTTCCCATAATCCACCCGCTTTCCGTATTCGTCAGATATAACAATACTCATAATAAGCACATTTTTTACACTTTGATTCATTTAAAACCGGCGGTATCGTATCCTGTTCCAGCAAATCCTCTATCTTGTCCACATACGTATTTAATTGTTTTTCGATTTCCGGTGTTAATTCTAAAATAAGCGTTTTAGAATCTTTTTTATTCTTTTCGACAAATTGCAGTCTGCCCTTCCGTACGATCCCTTTTGTCTTTAAAACGTACAAATAATAGTAAAGCTGCCACTTGGCGGCTTCTTCGTCTGCATCCGATTTCTTGATTTCCGTCAGATATTCCGCCGTCAGCTTGTCTAATTTAATATTTTCAATCGCGATTTCCGAGTTGGAACTCCCCGCCGCCTTTTCCTCATGAATTGCTTTGCCAATCTGCACATTTTCACTGTTATCCTCCAGATTCATCCGGTTTCCATGCAGATAACACTGCCGCTTACAGTGAAAATAATAATTCATCAGCGTTCCATTTACCTTCATATGAACCCCCATTCTTACAAAACTTTATCTGTAAAATGATACGGACTACACAAATAAATTTCCCTGCGAATAAAATTTATCGGTATTTAATCTGCCATTTTCAAAATACTGCTCTGCATCTTCAATCAGATATAACTCACCGATTCTGTCGTTATAATCCAGGCTATTGTCAATTTTTATCTGATAAATAAAATAACTCATCTTACTTTTCACCTCTGATAACAATATCTGTTTTTTCGCATAATTCATTGTCATATCGCTTAACAATTCCCTGTACCGCTCCCACACCTGCTTTCCGTCAATGATTTCTCCGGTATCTGTCGTAATTTCCCGTGCAAAATAGACCGACATCTTCCAGTCATCATTCTTATCAATTAATTTCATCTTTTGAGAAATCCATACAAAATCCAGCTTTTTGACATTATCCACAAAAGCCTCTATTCCATTTTCATTCTTTCTGTCATTGCGGTATTTTCTTATTCCTTTTAAAATATAATCATAATATTTGCCAAAATTCTTATCTGCAAGCAGTTGTTTCATCTCATCTTTTCTTAATGTATACGCTGTATCAACACGATAATCCTCCTTATAAATACCACTTTCATTATCCATATCGAAAAAATAGACAACACCTTTTCTTTTAAAATTCCGGTTAATTCGCCCGATGAACTGCTCCTCGCTGTCCAATTTGCTGATATCCTTATAGCCAATGTCCATATCAATATCTATGCCGGCTTCAACAACCTGCGTTGCCACCAGTATTACCGCCTTATCTTTGTCTGCTGTATCCATTTCCCTTAAAATGCGTTTTCTGTCAATCTGATTGTCGTCCCCCGTCATGCAGAATATCTGTAAATCCTCCCGTCCGGACTCCGTCAGCATATGGTAAAACTTCTCCGCACTTGTTTTCGTGATAAATTCCATAAGAAGCTTTCTTCCCTTTTGCGCCTGTCCCAGAACATGCGCATATAGTTCTTTCATTTCAGTCTTTTTATCCTGATAAAGCAATTCATACGACAATGCCACTCTTTTCTTAAAACGTGCGTCCTGAAAATATTTTTCCGGATTTTCAATCAGATTTACAACCTTTTCATGATTTCCGGTAAGCATATCCAGCTTCGGCAGTGTCGCCGACATAATAATAATTTTCATATTCAGCAGCCTGCTATAACACTGCAAAAACATCATAATTTCTGTCCAAAGCACATTTTTATAACTCTGAATCTCATCCAGCACCACAACACTGCCTGCCAGTTGATAAAAACTGATTGCTGCTTCTCTTTCACACCCAAACATAATTTGAAACAAATTGACATGCGTTGTTAAAATAAACGGATAATTTAAAAACTGCCTGTCCAACAGTGCCTTTTGATAAAATTTCTCATTTTCTTCTTTATCGAGATTTTCCCAGAATTTTCTTGTTCCGTTTAGCGGAATCGGTGTAATGGAATTAATGACCGCAATACTTTTAAAAATATCTGTCTGCCCGTATATTTTTTCAAGCGTATCGTAATTCTGCTCGACCAGCGTATTAAACGGATACACATAAAAAATCTTATTGATATTTTTATCCAATAATTTCAGACTGCAATTCATTGCCAGATTCGATTTGCCGGCCCCGGTCGGTGCTTCAATAAAGGCTATGTTGGTATCTTTATTTTTAAGCAGCGTCTGCTCAGCTTCATAAAACATGCGATTCCGCAAAATATTAATATCCTTTTTATCATCAACACAGCTCTCCGGATTCAATCTGCGAATCTGTTTTACCCGCTCCGACTGCTCATACTGTGTGGCAAACTCCGTATTTTCAATCGTTCCGAACGCACTCATTTCTATCCCGTTGTCATATTCCGATGTCGCATAATAATCACAGGATACCAGCACCGAAAATAAAAATCTTATATACGCATACAGTCCCAACTGCAAGGACTGCTTCTCTGAAAAGCTGTCATATTTCCTTTTATTCTGCATCGGCATATTCACCGCATGTAAACCCTTTTTACAAAACGGTCCGTGATACACTTCCGCAAAAACACCTTGATTCATACACGAAAAAATATCTGCTAATTGCCGGTTTTGCTGAAATTCTTCCAGAAAAGCTTCAAATCCCGACAGATTCCCATGGTGTCTTGTTATCACGTAGGCATTTGCCAACATAAAAACATGGATTATATTTTTTTCATCTTTTGATAACGGGATTTCCTGTATCTTCTCATAAAAATAATCCAGATAGATTGCCGCTGAAAGCATAGAATGGTTCGTTCCTTCCAAACAGTCTATTACTGTCCATTTTTTTAATGTATTTTTCATTTTTATACTTTGAAATCGTGGGTTGATTTTTCCGTAATCATGAAAAATGATTACATTCACTATCAGACTGTAAAATAATTTTATGCCCTCGTCGGAAAGCTCCGGTGCCAGTTCTTTTTGAAAATTTTCAAATATTGCCTTAAAATTTTTATGTTCCCACAGTTCCTCAAAATAATGATAACATCTGCCCACATGTTCTTTTAAAATCTCCGGATTTTTCCCATTGCCCCGGTCACAATGTGCATAAAATAACTCCGGTTTTACAATGATATCCTCAATAGGTATGATATATTCCTTCATCTTTTTCTCCTCAATTCCATAAAACATTTCATAAAAACGCATAAAACCATAGCCGGAGTCCAATATCTAATGTCTTTCCGGCTATGGTTTCACTTTAATAAAATGCTATATGATATGTCCTGCCGTCAATATCATCAACCGCATAAATTTTTTTCTGTATTTCTGAAACGGCAAGATTTGTGAGTACAAACCGTTCGTATTCATACATATTAAATGCTAAATCCAGTCGTACCGGCAGTGCTTCCTCATACTTATATGGATTGTCCTGTTCAAAATCGTCTAAATCAACCACGGCATCTCCCCGTACAAAAAAGCTGTCGATTTTTTCCGGTGCTTCCACCTCTGTTACACCAATCATACTTGCATCGGTAATATCTGCCGGATGGTCATTGCTTCCAAGATACGGCATATAGACACACTTTCTGCCAATAAGACTATCCGCAACCGCCTCTGCCGCTTCGCTGTCCAGCATAATATATACATACCATTTGGGATTTTCAAGCCACTGCTGTCGAACAATCAGATTTCCGCCTTTTTCCATAGATGCATATCCCACCGAATTATTAAACGCTATCATCTTTTGCGGAAAACTTCCCTTTTCACAGCAAGGAATGACCGCTGTTTTTAAATCCTTTAATTGCTGATAAAATTCAGGATACTCCGGTACGTCTGTCTGCTTCTTCTGTCCAATCTGAGCATATCCCGAATATCCCATAACCGCTCCCAAAAGTCCCAGTAATGCAACACGGTGGATATGTCCATACGTGAAATAGTAATACTTATTCACTTCCGGCTTTTTAAAAAAAGCCTGCTTTCCGCTGAGCGTAAATCTTAAAACCTTCATCTGCCCCACACCTTTCAGCCTACTGCTTTGCAATCTCTTTTCCGGTGAAGATATCAAAATACTTCACGTCCTCAATATCACTGACAATTTCCGTTGTATGCGGATTATAATGAATTTCAGCAGATAACACTCTGTCTTTTACATCATGAAGCAGTTCTTTTACATTCACCTGAATTGTATTCTTTTCTGCTCCCTTTATAAATGTCACATACTTATCCAGATTCGGCAGGTATAATGTCGGTTCTGTTTCGATAAACAGACCGAATTCATTTTCACAGCCGACTTTGGAATTGGTTGCAAAACTGGTTGTCCCCTTTAATGCTGCTTCTTTAAACTTCTGATAATCTTCCTCTGTGTAACCTTCGGTTACTCCAAGCTGCTCAAAATTGTCATATACTTTCGGATTAATCACAAACGGATAAAAATAGTGTGCTTCATCACTGACTATCTTTGTTCCCAATGTGGAATTTTTGGCATCTTTTCCCTCTTTATTCTTTTCTGCCGCTTTTGGGTCTTTAAACGGCGATAAAATATTCTGTTCCTGTGTTTCAGAGCCGTTATACAGATTAAATCCCTGACCAATCTGAACAGCACCTGTAATAGAAATATTAGCATCTGCTTCTGCAAAGGTTGAACCAAAATTTTTCACATCAATCGCCGAAAATAAATTTTTTAATATTACTTTGATATCCTTGTCTTTTTTCATATCTTCTACGCCAAAAATATACTCATAACGTTCTTTCAATGTACGCGGCACAAGAAAAACCGCTCCGTTTTTATCTGGTTTTGAAACTGTAAATGACTTTATATTTAAAACCTTTTCTCCCGCTTCTTCCCACATTTTCTTCATCGGAAATTTTAATGCCTTATCACTGCCGAAAAACTGTCCCTTAGTTGTTGTCTTTGGAAAACCAGAAAAATCTGCATTCCAGTTTGCCATTACCGATGAAATTCCTAATACCCCATAAACTCTTTTATTCATTTTACTCATTATCCATACCCCTTTTCCTGCTTACTGTTCTTCTTTTTCTCTTTTGGTATACACTAAATTACCGTCTACAAATCCCGCTGACAAAAAATAATGATTTACTTCTTTTCCTGTCATATCATACTGTATAACATGACCATACAGATTTTTTATTCTATAATCGGTATCCGTAATTGCATAACTGTATTTTTTAAACATCTGCAATACAGTTCTTTTAATCATTTCATTGCTTGTTGTCTGCAACAGCGGATTAATAAAAGATAGGTTTTTATTCGCTGATTTACTTAAACTTAAATAAGTATTCATTAACTGACCAACTGCATAGCAGTATTCGTCTGCGCTTTCAAAATCCCATTCTTCTTTTTCATCAATATGTGCCTTTAACAAATCTCTTACCTTTGACATGTTTTCTTCATACCTCCCGTCATTATTAAAATAATCCATCATAGATATCCACAAATTCAACTGATGTGTCGCTTTTGTTCTGTTTCCCTGTATTATTGAATGAACAATTAACCGCCATGACATATTATCAATTGTCTGCGCTATTCCCCATGCCTTGCCCTGTCCGAACCAGCTAAACAACTGTTCCCTGTACTTCACCAATTCCTGTTTTAAAACATTATCATGAAATGATAAATCTGCTGGATTTGTAAAGTAATTATACTTTAACCGCTTTGAAAAAAATACGTCATCAACCAGCACTTCTACCTGCCACAGCTCATTTTTCCGTCCATATCCCGGTTCAAAGTTCTTCATGGCTTTATCCTGTATTTTCAGTACTTCTTTCATCGTAAATGGTCTGTCCAAATCAGGCTTATAACCTGTTATTCTGCCCATATAGTGAATTTCCAGTTCTTTGCCTGTCTGTATCCGTAAATAAATGCCTGTTTCAATCGTTGGCGGCTTTTCACTGTCACTACGGACTATTATTTTGTTTTCATCTAAATCAAAATAAATATTGTTTTTGCCCTTTGCCGCCTGTCCCGATAAATAATCAAAAAAATACATCTGCATCATTGCATCATCTAATTCAAGCAAATACGGTACCGATGTTTTTCTTGTCTTATTTTCAAGAAACGGCTTCTTGGCATTCAGGCTCATATTATTACTTGGCAGGCCCTTGATACTATTTTCCGCCTGCAGATTATAATCATTTTTATTAAAAATATTCGGCTCGATATACCGCAATCCTTCTCTTTTTATATTCTCTTTGGACTGTTCTACATCATTTCCAATAAAGAATATTTTAAAATAGTCCTTCTTTGACGTATCAATATGCACGGTCTCAATACAATTTTTCAGTTCCGTCTTTACCCAGTTTTCAATTCTTTCTGCCTGTTTTACATCGACTTTACCAAGTTTCTCCTCTACCAGTTCATACAATGAACGGTCTTTTGGTTTACTGTATTTCTTTACCGGATTTTTCAAAACCTCATAATAGCCGCTAATACTTTCCGCCGTCAGTTTCTTTTCCAGACTTTCTTTTTTGACAAAAAACGCATAGAAATTATTGGAATGAATCTGCTTTGTAGAATCAACCGGTTTATTCATCTCTATCAATTTACTATAATAATCTAAAAATGAAATCAACTGATATTCCGAGGTTTCCTGTCCCTGTACTTTCCCTGTTTTTCTATCGGTTTTAATTTCAATAGGGTTTCCCACAGAAAAATTGTCATCAATATTAATAAAAAGATAGGTACCGTCTTTTGGAACATAATTATCCAGAACCCACTGTTCCGAGTATTGCTTAAAATTCTCCCGGAACACTTCCATACATTCCTGTAACATCAAATCCCCCCTTTACAAATATCTGTAATTCATAAAACCACAGCCACGCGCATTCATTTCTCCCAGACCGGTTCCCAGTGCCATATAAAGCAATGCCTGCGCCTGTTCATTTTCCGCCGCCTGCAAACAAACCTTATCCCCCAGCAGTTTTCTGCCTTTATACGGAACGGCTATCGGTTTATGGTTTTTCAACTCAATCTGCCGGTATAAATCAAAATCTTCGTTCATTTTTTCACCGGTCAGCCGGTTATACTTCTTTATCAGATTACTTTTTAGCCGTTCCTCATACTGCTCAAATGAAATACACTTCTTCCAGTAACCTTTTGCCTGTCTGTCCGATCCGGTACCGTCACACTTTATAACAACCGGTGTAATTGAAAATATCTGTGAAATAAATTTTTGAGGGATAATCGTGATTTTTACTGTAAGACCTTTTATCTGATGATTGTAATGATTTGCCAGATAATCTGCAAAATACTGTGCCAGCTTGTCACTGACAGTTCTGACTCTTACGGTATATACCTTCCCCTCTTTATAAATACCGTCTTTTTCCAGCGGATACGGCTGGTCGAAGCAATACTGCTTATAACAGTTTGTTTCATGCAATTCCAACAATGATTCATTTTTTGCCAGACAGCTGTCAATATAATTGGCAAAAACCGCATACGTCTGCTCCTGTGAAATGTCCTGCAAAAGATAAATCTTGAGCCGCATTTCATATACTTTTAACTGATTCATATACTCGCCTTTCTTTTTGCAAACACCATGTGTTATTATTTATATATTATTTGTGTTGTTATAATAACAATTACCACACTTTCTGACATTTGTCAACAAAATGCCTAAATTTACTATACATTTTTACACAAATTATTTATGATGACATTTTTATATAAATTTTAACTATATAAGATAAAGTTTTACAACAAACTTATACAACAAAAAAGCTGTTATGTACCGAAACACAACAGCCTGTATATTTTAAATATTTATATTCCTGTTCCTTCAAAACTGCACATTAAAATTCTTTTTCATCCGATTATCCTCTGGATAACTCTCGTTCTATCCGTTTCTTTTTGCAAACCTAACCTTCTTCGGTTAAGCCCTCGACCTATTAGTATGAATCAGCTCCACATGTCACCACGCTTCCACCTTTCACCTATCTACCTCGTCGTCTTCAAGGGGTCTTACTAGATTACTCTATGGGATATCTCATCTTGAGGGGGGCTTCACGCTTAGATGCCTTCAGCGT
>ERZ772872.3091-NODE-3091-length-12744-cov-5.065411_pt1 | contig 12744 bp, 5 predicted proteins | sample MGYA00512132_ERZ772872 | MGnify/ENA primary metagenome ERZ772872 (study PRJEB29015, sample SAMEA2737724) | human gut metagenome | biome: human gut; feature: human-associated habitat; material: faeces | place: China | collected 2012 ...
ACCTGGGCCGTGACGGTGTCGGGAGCCGGGAGCTTCGCCACCTGGGCGGTGGTGTGGGCCACCAGCTTGCTGCCGCTGTACACATGGATGAAGTAGGTGCCGGTGCTGTTGTGGTTCACCAGGGGCACGTTATAGGTCCAACTGCCGCTGCCGCCGTTCTTGGCGGTGTACCAGACCAGGTCGTCCTGGCCGCCGGCGCTGCTCCACACGGCGAAGCGGATGCCGCTGTAGCTGCGGGCGGTATCCAGCCGGATGGACATGGTGCGGCAGTTGTCGGACACCTGGGCCGTGACGGTGTCGGGAGCCGGGAGCTTCGCCACCTGGGCGGTGGTGTTGCCGATGAGCCGGTTCTGGCCGGAGTCGGAGGAGTAGGCGTGGATGAAGTAGGTGCCGGTGCTGTTGTGGTTCACCAGGGGCACGGTGCAGGTCCACTGGCCGGAGGAATTCTTCTTGGCGGTGTACCAGGTCAGGTCATCCTGGCCGTTTACGCTGCTCCACACGGCGAAGCGGACGTTGGAGTGGGCGTGGCCGTTGCCGGCGTCCATGGTCACCATCATGGTGCGGCATTCGCTGTCCACCACGGCGGAGACGGTGTGGCGCTTGGCGGGGGTGCTGGAGGTGTGGGACGCGCCGCAGTAGCGGCAGACGTACTTCACCTGACCTGCGCTGACGCAGGTGCTGGAATCACTGGCCACGGTGTCGGTGTGGCCCACCACGTGGGTGTTCTGGAAGGTCAGACCGTCCAGCAGCTGGCCGTGGATGCCGTGGTTATACACATGGACCAGATACCGGCCCACCACGTTGTATTTGCACATGGGGACCCGGATGGTGTAGGTGCCGTCGCCGTTGGCGGTGGCATTGTACCAGACCAGGTCGTCCTGGCCGTCCTGCTGGCTCCAGGCGGCGGCCATGATGTTGCTGTAGTTCCTGCCCTGACCGGCGGGAGGCGTGATGGTGACCACGATCTCCTTTTCGTCGGCGGACATGCGGCCCCGCAGCAGCTGATACAGGCGGCCGTCGCTGCCGAATTCGTACCAGGTCTTGCCGATCAGGCGGCGGCCGGTGTACATGACGCCGAAGTCATCGCCCAGGTCGGAGGTCTCGAAGTAATAGGTGGCGTCGCCGATGTCCTTCCAACCGGAGGCAATGCGGCCATTCTCGAAGTACAGGGTCTTGCCGTCGTCCCGCTTGACGAAGCCCGTGGGGCCGCTGACCACCACGCCGTCGTCAAAGACGAACTGCTTGCCGTACAGGGTGACCCGGCCATCGTAGGCGATGCCGCTCTTGTCGAAGCAATACACCTCGGGGTCGATGATGAACCAGCCGGTGTGCCAGGCGTTGTTATAGCTGTACATCCGCAGGCCGGTGGCCTCGTCCCGGGCCCAGCCGGTGTAGCCGGAGTCCTTCAGCTCCACGGTCTGGCCGCAGAAGGAGCAGACCAGCTTGCCGTCACGGACGTATACGGTGTCGCCGGAGAAGTCGTGGCCCTTGTCGCGGCACACGGAGGCGGGCACCCGCATGGTGTAGGTATCCAGCAGGGACTGGGCGCCCTCGGCGCTGACGGAGTAGGTGCGGACGGTCATGGCGTCGGCGGTGGCTTCCACGGCCAGGTACAGGGAGTCATACTCCTGGGACACCTGGGCAAAGTGGAAGTCGGGGTTGTTGACGGCCTTGTACTCGGTGCTGCGGGACTTTTCGCCCAGGTCGCCGCAGATGTAGTACAGCACGCCCTTGCCGTAGGTGGCGGGCAGGCGGCCATTCTGGGCGGCCTCGGACACGGGCTGGCCGTTCTTGAGGACCATGGTGCGGGCATAGCTGTGGTCATGGCCGGAGAACACCACGTTGATGCCGGCGGCCTCAGCGGCGGCGGGGATATAGCGGTTGAAGGCCTCGCTGCTGCCGTTGGGATTGGTGTAATACGCGGGCTGGTGGACCGCCAGCACCTTCCAGGTGCAGTCGGACTTGGCGGCGTCCTGGATCAGCCACTGGCAGGCATCTTCCAGGTTGGCGGCGAAGTTGATGACCGCCACGTACACGTCGCCGTATTCCACGGAGTAGTACAGCCGGTCGGGTAGGGTCCACAGGCTGGCGGCGTTGCCGCCGGACAGGTCGCCGTAGTACTCATGGTTGCCCATGACCTGCACCACGGGGATGTCGGCGTAGTTCCGGGAGAACACGTCCAGGATCTCGCTCCACTGGCCCAGGTTGCCGCCGTTGTCCACAAAGTCGCCGGTCTGGATGCCGAAGTTCATGGACTGGCCGTTGATATTGGCGGCAATGGCGTTCATCAGCCGGATCTCCTCCTGATCGCTCTCGGCGTTGCCGGAGAGCTGGGTATCGCCGATGACGAAGAAGCGGGTGGTGTCCGCGCTGGGCTGGCTGGTGGTGAAGGTCATGTTTTCAGACCACTTGCTGCCGTCACCCACCCGATAGACGTAGGTGGTGCCGGGCTTCAGGCCGGTCAGGGACACGGAGCTGACATAGGCCGCGTCGCCGGAGGTGGTGAACTCCCGGAGGGTCACCTGACCCTGGGCACTGGAGGGGAAGCTGCCCTTGAAGCTGCTCTGCTGGCAGTACTGCACGGTGGCCTTGGCCTGGGCCGTCAGGGGATTGGTGACCCAGGTGATGTTCTGGCAGCTCTGGGCATTGGGGGTGGCGTTGAGCTGCACGAAGCTGGGCATACCATCGGTGCTGCCGCCGGCCCGGCGGGTGACGATGACCGTTTCAAAGGAACGGTGATTGTCCTTCCGGGCGGTGACGCCGGTACGGGAGCCGGCGGAGAGCTTGTTGAAGTAGTCGGTGCTGACCTGGCCGGAGGCGTTGGTGGTGCCGATGCGGGTGTCGCCCACATACAGGTCCACGCCGGAGGCGGCCTTGCCGTTGATGTCCTTCACATACAGCCGGGCCGCTGCCGCGCCCTCCACCATGATGTCGGAGGTGACGGTGTAGTAGCCCTGCATGGGCAGACGCAGGCTGCCGGTAGAGGTGGTGTAGGTGACGCCGTCACAGGTGTAGGTCACGGTGACGGAGATGGGCAGGCTGTCCAGCGCCGTGGCCCCGGCGGGCATGGGCATGGTGAAGGTGAACAGGTCCTTCCCGGCAGAGCCGGTGCGGGTCATATTCACGGTGACGGTCTTTTCGGTGGTGGTGCGGCGGGCGGCAGAGCTGGTGCCCTGGAGGCCGGAGCCGTAGGCCAGGGAGGCGCAGGTGTTGAAGGCACCCTTGCCGCCGTTTTCGTCGGTGTCGAACAGGTCCACGTTGCCGTACACGATCTGGGCGGTGACGGAGTCGATCTTACCGGCGTTGGGGGAGGTGACGGACACCACGTAGTTCTCGCCCACCAGGGCATAGGACGGGGTGTCCAGGGTCACGGTGGGGATATTGGCGGTGCCCTTCACGGTGAAGGAGCGGGTGACGCTGGCCCGGTTGCCGAAGCCGTCCATGATCTCCACCTTAATGCTGTGGCGGCCATTGGGCAGTGTCACGGTGCCGGTAACGGCCTGGTCGGTGTTGGCGAAGTTCCGGATATCCTGGCCGTCGATGGTGATGACGGTGTTCTCGGCGGACACGCCGGTGCGGTTCTCACCCTGGGGATCATAATACCCGGTAAAGAATTGCAGCTCATTGTCCGTCAGGACGGTGGAGCCGTCCTCGGCCAGCTCCGTCAGGTCGGAATAGCCGGTGAGGGAGGAGCTGCCGCCCCGGACGGAGGTGATGACGGGGTTCTCCAGGTCGTCGGCGGTGGTACCGTATACCGCGCGGATGTTGTCCACATACAGGCTGCCGGCGGCCCGGGAGCCGCAGGTGATCTTGTTGCCGTCCACGTCGCCGGTGCCGCCCTCGATGATGATGGTCCACAGCAGCACCTGACCGGCGGTGATCTTCAGGGGATGATTCTCCACATCCTGGGCCTTGTCATACACGCTGCTGAGGTCTGCCTCCACATACTTCCAGCCGGTCCAGTTGATGCCGGTGTACTGGGTGGTGGTCTCCACGGTCTCGCCGGCGGCGTTGACAGTGGTGGTCTTCAGGTGCAGCAGGCTGGTGGTGACGTACTTTTCCCCGTTCCAGTAGGACACACTGGTGGACAGCCAGTAGTTGGGCGTGCCCTCGGGGGCGTAGACCCACATGCCCAGGGCAGTGGGCTTGCCCTCGATGACCACGTCCTCGCCGCTGTAGCGGAGATACTCGTTGGTGTTGTTGGTGCCGGAGATCTTGGTATAGTCGTAATGATACTCCAGGGACTTCTGACCGAAGCGCACGGGGCCTTCATCGGAGCCTACCCGGCGGGCGTACATATCCCACGCGCCCTCCTGGGCGGTGGCGATGGCGCCCACATAGTATTCATAGCCCATGGAGCGGAACAGGGTGGCGGGATCCTGGGCGCAGTCCCAGCTGTAGGGTGCGCCGGCGGAGTTGCAGTCCCATTCCGCGTTGCTGCTGATAAAGTCGGGGCATGCCAGGCCGAAATCGGTAATGGGCCCGTAAGGGATGTCCAGACCGTTGGGATCCTTGCTGACCTGACCGGCCACGCCGAAGCCCGCGTCGCTGACGCCGGGCAGATTATGGGCGCTGTGACCGGAAAAGCTATTCAGGTTGCCCCACACGGCGTTGGCACCCACGTTCACGCCGGACTTGGAGCTTTCATCCTCGAAATCCAGGAGGATAGTGGGCATTTTGCCGATTTCCACGGTGACGGTGTCGGTGAGCTTCTGGCCGTTGGCCTTGGTGTAGGTGACGGTGATCTCCGCCTTGCGGGTCTGGCTGGCCTTGGCCGCCGTGTGGAGCCGGTTGTCCACGATGGTGCCGATGCCGTCGGCGGAGACACCCTCGGTCAGGGAGCGGATGCTCCAGGTGAAGTCGCCGTCGTGATAGTGGATATCCCGCAGGCTGCTCTTGACGGTCAGGCCCAGGTCGCTGGTCTTTTCATAGTCCAGGGACAGGCTCTTGCCGGAGAAATACACCTGGTCGGGCTCGGCGATGATGACGGAGGCGGAGCCAACGTCCTGGCCCTGATAGGTCAGGCGGACCCGGACCTCGCCCACATAGCCCCTGGCGGCGGTGAACACGCCGGTGGAGGCGTCGATCCGCCCGGCGGCGGGGGTGTCCAGCACCCAGGTCAGGCCGCTTTCCGGCAGGGCGGCCGCGCCGCCTGCGGAGTCAGCGCCCAGGGCCGTGAAGGCCACCTGGCTGCCGGGGGTATAAAGCTCGTTCTGGGGGCTGACGGAGGCATGGTCGAAGTCGCCGTCGAAGCGGGCGGTGGACACCACCAGCAGGGCGTCGGACACGGTGCGCTCCAGGCCGTCGCTGGGGCTGTTGCGCACCAGCAACTCGTCGGTGCCCTCATAGCGGGCGGCCACGGTGGCGGAGCCGCCGCCGTCCAGATAGATGGCGGTGACGCAGCCGGCGTCCTTCAGGAAGCTGGCCACCTCATACATGCTCATACCGATGGACATGGGCTCCTGGCGGCCGTCGGCCTCGAAGAACACCACGGAGCCGTCGGCACGGATGCCCACGCTGTTGCGGGGCATGCGGTCGCCCTGGTCCAGGCCGGGGACGATCTGGCCGTTTTCCACCAGCATATAGGGGCCGGAAACGGCCTCCACCACGTCGGAGGTGTCGCTGCCGGCGGGGCGAATGACGGCGGAGCCGTCCTTCAGAATGGCAAAGAAGGGCTCATTACCGGTTTTTACCAGGTTGCCCTCCATAATGAGGTAGCCGGTGGGCGCGCCGGTCTGCATGTTGTAGTAGTCGGCGTTGGTGGCCAGGACCACGCGGCCCTCGGTATCCGAGGCCCGTCCGTAGGCAGCGGCCTGGGCGGTGGTCTGGGACATCTCCCATTTCAGCTTGCCGCTGTCCACCATGGCCTTGCGCTGGGCGGCGGTGCTGCCGTCATAGTAATATCCGGTGTAGCTGGCCTTCAGGGTCACGTCCTTGGACAGGTCGATCTCCGAAAGGTAGCCCACCACCTGGCTGCCGTTGACGTTGCGCATGACCACCTTTTCCAGGGTCACGCCGCTGGCAACGGCATTCTTGGTGCGGGTGATGGGAGTTAGTCCCGCGACATTGCCGGACTGGACCTCCGCCTGGGGCTGCCGGGCGTCGGGTTCGGCGGTGTCGGTCTGCGTCTGCTGGACGACAGCGTCCGGCTCCGGCTCCTGGAGCCCGGTGGCCCAGGCCTGGGGCATGACCAGGCTGGCTGCCATCAGCAGCGCCAGAAGCAGTGATAGTGCTCTTTTCATCTTTTTCCTCCGTTACAGTTTGATTTCCAACACTTGATCGGGGTGCTCTCTCCGGGGTGCGGTCCCTCCTTTCAGCTTACATAGGCGGTGGTGTGGGCCACCAGGTTCTGTCTGGTATTGCCGTAGACATGGATGAAGTAAGTGCCCTTGTCCCGGTGCTGGGACAGGTTCACGGTATAGGACCAGTCGCCGTTGGACTGCCTGACCGCCTGGTACCACTGCAGGTCGTCCTGGCCGTTGGCTGCGCCCCAGGTGGGGAACCAGACCTTCGTCAGATCACTGCGGCCCGTCAGGGTCACGGTCATGTAGCGGCCGCCGTCGTGGAGGCGGGTCCATACCTGGGGGGACACCACCTGGGACACGGAGGCGGTGGTATGGGCCACCAGGTTCTTCTTGTTATTGCCGTAGGCGTGGAGGAAGAAGCCTCCCGCGCTCTTATGGTTGGCCAGAGGCACCCGGCAGGTCCAGGAGCCGTCCGGCTGCTTGGTGGCCTCGTACCAGCGCAGATCGTCCTGGCCGTTCACGGCGCTCCAGGTGGGGAACCAGACCTTCGCCAGGTCGCTGCGGCCCGCCAGGGTCACGTCCAGATACCGGCCATCGGCGGACAGCACCGCCTGCATGCCGGAGCGGACCGGCTGGGAGGGCTGGGGCACGGTGACGGTGGTGTGGGCCACCAGATTCTTCTTGGTATTGCCGTAAGCGTGAATGAAGTAGACGCCGGTGCCGGAGTGGTCCGACAGGGCGATGCGGCAGGTCCAGGAGCCATCGGCCTGCCTGGAGGCCTCGTGCCAGCGCAGGTCGTCCTGGCCGTTGACCTGGCTCCAGGTGGGGAACCAGACCTGGGTCAGGCCGCTGCCGCCGGTGAGGGTCAGGTTCAGATACCGTCCGTCGGCGGACAGGGCCGCCTTCAGGGCGGGCTTTTCCGGCTGCACCAGGTTGTCCACCACCACGGTGCCGTGGTCCAGCAGCCCCTGGGGCAGGCCGTTCTGATTGTAGACATGGACCATATAGGTGCCGGTCTCCTGGTGGTTGATCAGGGGCACCTCGGCCACCCAGTGGCCATTCTGCTTCCTGGCCTGGTACCAGTGCAGGTCGTTCTGGCCGTCCTGCTGGCCCCAGACGGCGAAACGCAGGGAGGTCTGGCTGGGAGCGGAGTAGGTCAGGTACATCACCGTGCGGCTGGCGTTGAAGTAGTACCCCAGCTGCTGGGGACGCACGGTGGGGGTAAAGGCATTGGCCCGGCCGGTGAGCCAGGTGCGCACCCGGCTGAGGGCCTCGTCATAGGTGGGGGCGAAGGGGGTGCCGCCGGGCTTGGGATTGGCGGTGCCCAGGGTGCTCCAGCGCAGGTAATTCAGGTCGGCGGAGACGCCGATCTCGTCCCGCAGACCGTCCACCTGACCGGCCATGCCGGTGAGCACCGGCTTATACCGGGTGTACAGCTCCTGCACCCGCTGGTAAAATGCCGGGATGTTCAGCATCTTCTTCATCAGCACAGAGGTGCTGCTGGCGTTGTAGTCGGTGACCTTTTCGTTCTTGTTGCCCATGCAGGTATCAAAGTCCCACAGGGGGCCCACATGGAGCACGTCGGACGCGCCGTCCTGATACCAGAAGAAGCTGGTGAAGAAGGACTCGCCGTTGAGAACGTACTCGTTCATCAGATAGTAGCGGGCCAGGGAGTCCACGTCGATCATTTCATTGAGCTGGCTCAGGGACAGATTCTCCCAGCCCTGGGAGGTCAGCGCCGTGGTCAGGCGGGTCATGGCCGTCTGGAAATTGGTCATGGCCTGCTGAATGTGTCCGTCGTCCTCCTCCACGATCTCCTTCAGGGCGAAGTAGCTGTTCAGCCGGCCCTCGAAGAAATAGTGGTCCTCGTCCGTGGCGAAGCCGTTGTCCAGCTCGAACATGGCCCCGGCGGGGTCCTGCAGGTTCAGGCGGCCCTTGCCGATCTCGGCCTTTTCGCCCAGCAGATACACGCCCAGGTACTGGCCGTCTATCCACAGGTCCACATATTGATATTCCGTCACGAAGGGGAAGTCCATCTGCTCCGCCGCGTCATACACCAGCCGGGTGCGGATCATGCTGTCGTCGGAGGCGTTGGCCAGCAGAATCCACTTCTTGGCGGCGGGCATACCCAGCACGGAGGTCTTTTTGCTGAACTTGATCTGGTAGGGCTTTTTGGCGTATTCCCGCCAGGTGGAGTTGCCCCGGCCCTTGATCTCCACGGTGCCGGTGAGGACGTCGTCCCCGTCCGTCAGCACCAGGTCGTTGCCGGGATACTTCACGTCCTTGTCCTGGTGGATCTGGTCCAGGGTGGTACCGTTGAGGGTCAGCCGCAGGCTGGGCAGACTGCTCTGCCGCAGGCACACCGTCTCGGTTCTGCCGCCCTCCAGGGTCAGGGTCACCCGGTCACGGTCGGCGAAGGCCCCGGTCAGGGTGCCGCCCTCCCGGTCCAGGGCGCCGGCGGAGGCCGCCGTTACCCTGCCGCTGAAGGACAGAACCGTGTCCGCCGGGCTTTCGTCCTGGGGCAGGAACAGGTACCACACCCCGTCCTTTTCGGATTGGTACCCCTGGTTGGTCCACTGCCGGGCGTCCACGGTCCAGCAGCGGAAATCGTTGTCTCCGGCGAAGGCCGTGGCTGTCAGCAGCACCGTCAGCAGGAGGGCCGCCAGCAGCGCCCACAGCCAGGCGCCGGATTTTTGGATTGCTTTCATGCATCTTTCTCCCATCTGAAAGGATAGAGCGGCTGCGGGCAATTTTACACGATAAAGCGCCGCTGTTCCGCTAATTACACTCTATTATAACAGGTACACTGCGAAATATCAACCGCTTTTTGCTGCGTGCCCGCCAAAAATCAGGTAAATTTTTGGATGAAACGTATAAAATAAGAGCTCCCGGCGCGGCCGGAAGCTCTCATTTTATGCAATTATGGGGATCCACTCAGTCCTCGCGGCTAGCCAGCACGTTCATGGAAACGGGCTCGTCGTTGGCAACGGGGGCAGACAGATTGACGCTGGAATAGCCGCCCCGCAGGTCGGAGCCATCCTCAAACGTCTTGGTGCAGCGGTCATACTCCACCTGTATCACGGAGGCGATGGTGTGGCGGCCATAGTCGTCCAGCTTGGCGTACTGGTCCAGGATCCGCTGGGTGTCCTCCGTCAGGTGGATGTTCTCCTCGCCCAGGGCGCAGATGCCCAGTGTGCGGCAAATCTGGACCACCGTGTCAAACGAAGAACCGCCGATGCCGTTGTGCAGTGCGCTGTTGATGGTGGACAGAGGAATGCCAACTGCAAAAGCAAACTGCCGGACGCTCTTGTACTGGCGGGAAATTTCGTCCCGTACGATGTTGGTAAGTTTGTCCATAATTCGACCCTCTTTACTGTAGATTCCAGAAGCAGCTTTGCTTCCAGATAAACTAATTATAACAAGCCGTACGAGAAATCGCAATAGGGAAACGTGAAAAATAATAATTTTTTTACAATCTGCCGCTATAAATAAATCCGTATGGGGGCAATTTCCTCTTTTCATTTGGGCACCTGTGTGATACACTGTACAGGATAGGGGGGAGGGCTCCTGTGAAGAAAAAGTGGTCGCCCCGGACGGCTGCGGGGCAAATCACGGTGCAGCTGGTGCGCCGGTATTATCTGCATGACGTGGGCCGGGACAGCGCGGCCCTGACCTATTACCTGCTGTTTGCGCTGTTTCCGCTGCTGGTGTTCATCAGCACCCTGCTGGGCATCCTGAAGCTGGACGTGGACAGCGTGACCCAGGTGCTGTCCCAGATCGTTCCGGCGGACGTGATGTCGGTGCTGGAGTCGTATCTTGAATATGTGTCCGCCAACGCCAGCCGCCAGCTGCTGTGGTTCAGCCTGATTTTCTCCGTCTGGTTCCCCATGCGGGCCACCAGCTGTCTGCTGCACTCCCTGCGCAAGGCCTTCGGCCTGGGTCCGCCCCGAAAAATGCTGGTCAATCAGCTGGGGATCCTGCTGTTCACCGTGTGGCTGATCCTGACCATCGGACTGACGCTGCTGCTGGTCACGGTGGGCCGCCGGGCGCTGTTTCTCTCCGGCCTCATTGAGCTGCCGGCGGGGTTCATCGACCTGTGGAGCTATCTGCGGTTTATCGTTCTGGGCGTGGTGATGTTCCTGATGCTGACGGTACTGTATATGCTGGCACGGGGGCAGCGGCGGCCTTTGAAGGAAGTGGCCCCCGGGGTGGGCATCTCCCTGGCGGCGTGGATGGTCCTGTCCCTGGCCTTTTCGTATTATGTGGAGAATTTTGCCAATTATTCCGTGCTGTACGGCTCCATTGCCACGGTTGTGGTGGTGCTGCTGTGGCTCTATATGAGCGGCACGGTGCTGATTATGGGCGCGGAGTACAGCGCCGTGATACTGCGCCGCAGGCGCAGCCGGCTGCCGGAGAGCAGCGGAGAGGAGCAAGCATGAAAATCATCATTGTGGGCAACGGCAAGGTGGGCTATGCCATTGCCCGGCAGCTGGCGGTGGAGGATCACGACATCACCATCGTGGACGACGACGCCGCGGCCCTGCACCGGGCCGACAGCACCCTGGACGTGATGTGCGTGGAGGGCAACGGCGCCAGCATCAGCGTGCTGGACGCGGCGGGGGTCCGCGGCGCGGACCTGGTCATCGCCGTCACCAATCTGGACGAGACGAACCTGGTGTGCTGCCTGATCGCCAAAAAGCTGGGGGCACAGCACACCATCGCCCGGGTCCGGAACCCGGAGTATCGCCGGGACGCCGGGATGCTGAAGCGGGAGATCGGCCTGGATATGCTCATCAATCCCGACCTGGGAGCGGCCCAGGAGATCGCCCGGATCCTGAGCTTCCCGGCGGCCTTCTCGGTGGAGCCCTTCGCCGGAGGGCGCATCGACATGATCGGCTTCCGGGTGACGGAGGAGGATTCCCTGGCGGGGGTGTCCCTGAACGATTTCCATCGCAACCGCCTGGCGGAGGTGCTGATCTGCGCCGCCCACCGGGGGGACGACATCATCATCCCCGACGGCTCCTTTGTGCCCCGCAGCGGGGACAAGCTGTACATGGTGGGCACCAAGGCGGAGCTGCAGAAGATGCTGCGGGGCATCGGACGCACTCTGCAGAAGGTGAAGAACGTGTCCATCCTGGGCGGCAGCCGCATCACCATGTACCTGACCTGGGAGCTGGCCCGCAGCAATACCAAGGTCCGGATCGTGGAGATGAAGCACGACAAGTGCCTGCGTCTGTCCGCCGAGCTGCCCGGGGCCATGATCATCGAGGGCGACGGCACCGATGCCGACCTGATCGAAAGCGAGAACATTTTCGAGACCGACGCCTTTGTGGCGCTGACGGACCGGGACGAGGAGAACCTGCTGATGGCGCTGACGGCCCAGCGGGCCGGGGTGCCCAAGGTGCTGACCAAGATGACCCGTCCCAACTACATGGACCTGGTGCAGGAGACGAAGCTGGGCAGCATCATCAGTCCCAAGGACCTGACCTCCAACCAGATCACCCGCTATGTCCGGGCCCTGGCCAACTCCCAGGGCAGCACCGTGGAGAGCCTTTACAAAATGCTGGACGGCTCCGTGGAGGCGTTGGAATTCACCGCCACGGCCTCCAGCCGGTCGGTGCTGGACAAGCCCCTGAAGGATCTGACCCTGAAAAAGGGCGTGCTGCTGGCGGCCATTGCCCGGGAAAACAAGATCATCATCCCCGGCGGTCTCACCACCATCCAGGAGGGGGATCATGTGGTGGTGGTCACCAAGTCCCAGGTGTTCGATGACCTGACAGACATCCTGCTGTAAGTAAATAAAACGAGCAAGCAAAAGCCTCCGGCCTGGCCGGAGGTTTTTGCTTGCCGGATAGCCGAAGCATGGTCAGGGCCGCGTCTGTCTGGCGCGCCGGAGTGCCGCCAGACGGTCCCATGCCCCCATGCCCGGGCGGTAGACCAGCTCGCCGATGGCCACGCCGAGAACCGCCGCCGTTATCAGGGGAATCGCCAGCATGGCGATGTTGGACCGGGCCAATCGTTTTTGGATGGTCATGAGAACCACTCCTCCCTTATAGTCAGGCTGATTATACCACAGAATGCGGCGGCTGTGGTTAAATAATCCTTAAACAAGGTTGCTTTTCCGGACAAAAATGGTATGATAGACATGACGCGAAAGACAACGGACCGAAGTGGAGCGTAAACTATGACGGCATTTCTGCAACAATATATTTCCCCGGCGCTGCCGGTGATCCTGTGGCTGTTCCGGGGTGTGACCGCCGGGCTGGCGGTGTGGCTGCTGGTGCGGTGCTGCAAGTCCCTGTTCCGGGGCCGGGACCGGGAGAGCTGGGGCTTTGTGACCCTGTCTAACGGCGCGCGGTACGAGATGTATCACTGGGAGAACGTCATCGGCCGGGCCCGGCGGGCGGATATCCGGGTGAATTTTCCCTCCGTGTCCCGGACACACGCCATTTTGCAGCGGGACGACGCCGGAAGCTGGCAGGTGCGCCAGAGCGTGGAG
>ERZ772872.3092-NODE-3092-length-12740-cov-10.402286_pt1 | contig 12740 bp, 9 predicted proteins | sample MGYA00512132_ERZ772872 | MGnify/ENA primary metagenome ERZ772872 (study PRJEB29015, sample SAMEA2737724) | human gut metagenome | biome: human gut; feature: human-associated habitat; material: faeces | place: China | collected 2012 ...
CAAGCTTAAAGGAGTGTTTTTAAACCGGGCCTTTTGAAAATTCAAAGAAAATTCACTATTCTAACGTGTCCCTATACCTATAGCATTCTAAAATGGGTGTTTGGCAACCTAATTTTCAAATTTCGATTGGAAAACTTCTTACACCAATATGAATCTATGGGGCTATTTTGAAATACAGTTTTGAAAATTTTGTTGAATTGACCAATTTTAGAATATAGATTTTGTTCATTTTCCACTTATAGAACTAGAGAAAAGCCGTTTTACAAAAGATTTTGAAAGCCCCTACACTAATAGGAATCCGCAGAGCTGTTTTGGAATACAGTTTTGGAAATTTCACAAATTTGGAGCAAAAGGAAAACGGCAAAGCAGATAAAATCCACTTTACCGTTTTGTGTCGATAGCGCGATACGCATAGATTACTGTCTTGGGTTTTTCCGATAATTTGCCTTATGAGAAGGTCGGCAAAAATGAGCCTGTCTGCATTGCAGATGAAGTGCCGTTTGACATACCGGAGAGCTGGGAGTGGGTGAGGTTAAAAACTCTTACTTACAATCACGGTCAAAAGAAACCAACCTCAGAATTTTGTTATATTGATATAGGCTCGATTGACAATAAACATCAGAAGCTAAATGAACAGGAAACTATTGTCGTGCCTGAAAAAGCTGCATCACGAGCAAGAAAAATTGTGAATGAGGGGGATATTTTATATTCTACAGTTCGTCCCTATCTACATAATATGTGCATTATAAACCGTGAATTTTCAAGAGAGGCAATCGCTAGTACAGGATTTGCTGTTTTAAAGTGTTGTGCAGATTATTCTAATGAGTTTTTGTTTTACTATATGATGTCTCCCGACTTTGATAGCTATGCTAACGATACTGCCAACTCAAAAGGGGTCGCATATCCGGCGATTAACGATGAACGACTGAGTATGGCGTTGGTTCCGATTCCGCCAGTTTCTGAGCAACGCCGAATTTTGAAACAGCTATTAGAAATTCTCCCCACCATTCAGATGTATGACATAACGCATCAGCGTTTAGAAAAACTAAACGATACATTTCCAGCGCAACTGAAAAAGTCTATCTTGCAAGATGCTGTTCAAGGAAAGCTCGTTCTCCAAGACCCTGCCGATGAACCAGCTTCCGCACTACTGGAACGTATTCGTGCAGAGAAAGAACAACTTATCAAAGAGGGCAAAATCAAACGTGACAAGCACGAATCGGTCATTTTCAGACGGGATAATTCTTATTACGAAATCTCTGGTAAAGAAGAAGTTTGCATTGATGATGAAATCCCATTTGAAATTCCAGATTCATGGGTATGGGTTCGCTTGGGAACGGCATTGAACCAAGCGTCAACAGGACCATTTGGAAGTATGGTTCACAAAGAAGATTATGTTGAATCTGGAATTCCAATAGTCAACCCTGCTAACATTATTCACGGTAATATTTCTTCCGAAAAAATCAAGAAAGTTTCAAATGCGACTGCCAATCGTTTATCGAGCTATAAATTAAAGGCATTTGATATTATTATTGGTAGACGTGGTGAAATGGGAAGAAGTGCAGTTGTAGAGAGCCATCAAGAAGGATGGCTTTGCGGCACAGGCTGCTTCTTTGTCACACCATCGAAATTATTGCTGCCACAGTATCTTGTCTTTTTACTTAACAGCCCATTTGTTAAAGCTGCCTTGACAGAAAATTCTGTTGGAACAACTATGAATAATTTAAATCATAACATCCTACAGAGTCTACTAATCCCCGTTCCACCCATAAATGAACAGAAGAAAATAATGACGAATTATCAGAAAAGCACAGCCATTCTTGATGGGTGAGTTCTTATTATGAGAAGGTCGATGGAATTGAACGCTGCATCGATGATGAAATACCGTTTGAGATTCCAAAAAATTGGGAGTGGTGCAGACTCGGCACAATTCTGCAAAAGCTAACAGATGGTACGCATTCAACACCCAAATATGCCGCTAGTGGCATTCCATTCATATCTGTAAAAGATATAAGTTCTGGAAAAATTTCTTTTGAAAGCACAAAATTCATTTCAGAAGAAGAACATGAACTTCTCGCATCTCGTTGCGATCCACATCGAGATGATATTCTACTTACTAAAGTGGGAACAACTGGAATCCCAGTATTGGTTGATACCGATAGACCTTTTAGCATTTTTGTGAGTGTGGCGCAGCTTCGATTTTCAACAGAACTGCTAGACAAATTTTTCTTAATTTACCTTTTAAAGTCACCGCTTGTGCAAACTCAATGTAGAGAAAACACAAAAGGTGTTGGAAATAAAAATTGGGTAATGCGCGATATTGCAAATACGTTGATATGTATTCCACCATTGGCAGAACAAAAAAGGATACAAGCAAGTCTAGCTAATGTGCTAAAATCTATTTGATAAGAAAGAGCGTCTGAACTCATTTTTGAGAACAGACGCTCTTTTTTACCAGTCTACGATATTATCTACCAAGGTTCTCTGTTCGGTTGCAGTTTTACGCAAATAAATTCGCGTCGTTTCAATGCTTTCATGACCCATCAAGTCTGCAAGAAATGCAATGTCGCTGCACCGATCCAAAAAGCTTTTTGCAAACCGATGCCGGAAAGAGTGGGGATAAACCACCGCAGAATCAATGCCATACTTTATCGCCAGCTTTTTCAGCTGTCCAGAAATACCTCTTGTTGTGATTCGTTCACCAAAACGATTCAAAAAGATAAAGCCGCTGTCCTGCTGTTTTTCTTCCAACCAGACAATGGCTTCATCTTGCAATGATTTTGGAATGTAGATGCGGCGCAGCTTCCCACCTTTAGAATAAAGGTCGAGGTGTCCAAGCTTAATGTGTTCAACTTTGATTTGCACCAGCTCGCTGACGCGCGCACCCGTAGCAGCCAAAAAGCGAATAACAAAATACCAAAGCATATTGTCATCGCGTTTCAGGCAGTTTTTGAAGTAGATGTAGTCTGCTTCGCTAATGACATTTTCGAGGAAGGCTTTCTGCTGCACCTTGACGGATGACAATTTCCATGAATCCTTTCCAATACTTTCGAGGTAGCAGTTGATAGCGCGGATTCGTAAATTGACCGTCTTGGGCTTGTACTGCTCAATTAACCAGGCTTTGTGCTCTTTTAAATTGCGTTTGGTGACGGCATCATGCCGTTCCCCAAACTGCCGCACAGCAAACAAATAGGATGTTACAGTGTTTTCTGAGAGATTTGTTCCTCTCAAGTGTCTTTCAAATTCTTCAATCATAGTGAAAGACCTCCTTTCACCATGAGTATACAAAAAGAGCTATAGAACCGCTATTTTTGAAAGGACTAGAGAGATTCTTTGAAGGATGCGGAACAGTTCCTTTTCCGGTGGAATAGAAACCAATAATTCACCTATGGAATCAAGTCGAAAGCTATTTTTTATGCCATGCTGATTTGCGTTATAAAATTTTTGGGCGTAGTCAGTCAGAAGCAAATATGGAATATATTTATTTCGCATTTCTGGAAGAAAACGTATCATCGCAGTGTGCTGGTTGATGTAGGCTTTCTCAAATCCATCTGGTATCAGACCAAGCATTCCGACATCGCCTGTTATAGAGAACAGTAAATCGCCACTTTGTAATGAAGTTCGTGTTCCCTCGGCCTTTGAGGGGATGGAAACACGCTGGATATGCTCTAGCCGCAGGTCAAAAGAATTTTTTGACAGATTTCCCATGCGAAGAAATGCTGCCCCTGTAGTCGAGTAATATTTTGCCCAATCGCGTGAACCGCTGGTAATGTTCTCTGTCAAAGATTTCAAACGACACCATTCCCAACTTTCGGGAATCTCAAATGGCAACTCATCATCGATACAGCGTTCAATTCCATCGACCTTCTCATAATAAGAATTATCCCGTCTGAAAATGACCGATTCATGCTTATCACGCTTAATTCTTCCGGCTTTGACAAGTTGTTCTTTTTCTGCACGGATGTGCTCTAACAGAACGGATGCTGGTTCGTCAGCAGGATCTTGAGGAACCAACTTGCCTTGTACTGCATATTGTAAGATAGACTTTTTTAGTTGCGCTGGAAAGGCTGTATTATAGACTTCCAATGCTACTTCTTTTTCATCGTACTTTGTGACTAGTGGCAATACGGATGAAAGTTTTCGGATAATTCTACGTTGTTCTTCAATGGGAGGAACAGGGATAAACAAATTTGCGATAACAAGTGGCTTTAGTTCCGTCTGATTAGTTGAACCTGAGCAGTTCTTTTCAAAATAAGGTTGATAGTAAACCAGTACATAGTAGACGTAGTCTAAAACTAGTATCTTGTTGATACGAATGGTTGTGACATGAGAATCTGGCACGATCACACAGTCATTGCTTCTATCAGAATCGTGAAAGACACCAACTCTTCCTAAGGTTCCGTTTCCGGTTGAATTAACAACAATATCACCATCTTGCATATATTCATCATCCGGGTATTTTGCAAATGATTTAAAGTCCAAGTGTTTGGCTAGCGATAAATCTATGATACCAGCTTTTGTGTTACACTTCTGAGCAAACACAAGTATGCTACTATTATCAGCATAGGTTGGAGATTTTCCTCGCTTGATTTCTTTAACGACAATATCCTTTAGCCGCACCCACTCCCAGCTCTCCGGTATGTCAAACGGCACTTCATCTGCAATGCAGATAGGCTCATTTTTGCCGACCTTCTCATAAGGCAAATTATCGGCTCCACGGAAAATCACAGACGGATTCTTTTCCTTTTTGATTTTGCCCTCTTTGATAAGCTGTTCTTTTTCTGCACGAATGCGTTCCAGCAGCACAGAAGCAGGCTCGTCATTGGGGTCTTGCGGAACAAGTTTGCCCTGCACTGCCATTTGCAGAATGGAATTTTTCAGTTGCTGTCCTGTCATTTTTTCTTCCTTATCTATATGGCTCAGTCCTGTGCATCAAGGTCAATGCCCAGAATCTCCGTGATCTGAGCAAGGATTCGGTCAATGTCTGCGTTCAGGCTGGCGCGCTTCTCCTGATACTGCTGAATCAGCTCTTTGGGCGGTAAGATTTCCTCTTCCTCATGCGGATAGCCACATAAATCAATATTGTAGTTGCGGTCTTTGATCTCCTGCACGGTATACTTTTTGGCCTTGTCAAACCCGTCCAGCTGAATTTCTTTGCGGTCACTCCACCATTCTACCGCAGGGGTAAAGTGTTCCAGCTTCATGGGCTTGGTCTTGCTGAAATGCTTGTAGCCTTCCGGCATATCCAAACGATAGAACCAGGTTTCTTCTGTCGGGCCAGTATGGTCAAAGAACAAAATGTTGGTCGTAATCGACGTATATGGGGAGAACACACTACCCGGCATACGGATGATGGTATGGACATTGAACTCAGAGAACAGTTTCGTCTTGATTGCTACTTTGGCATTGTCTGTGCCAAACAGGAAACCATCGGGCAGAATGACAGCTGCACGGCCATTTTCTTTCAGTCGATACATAATAACGGACATGAACAGGTCAGCCGTTTCGCTACTGGCTAGGTCAGCCGGAAAATGGTTCTTAATTTCCGGCTTTTCTGAACCACCATAGGGAGGGTTCATCAAGATAACATCTACCTGATCGTCCTCAGTATAGTCCAGAACATCCCGGAGAAGTGTGTTATCATGGAACACCTGCGGCACATCCAAATCATGCAACAGCATATTGGTGATGCAAAGAATATATGGAAACTGTTTCTTTTCAATGCCGTATATGGAGTTTGCATACAGGGCTTCATCCTCTGTTGTCTTAACCTTTTTATGCAGAGCTTTCAACCAACTGGTGATAAAACCACCTGTGCCACAGGCAAAATCGGCCATCTTTTCCCCGATTTGTGGGTTGATCATCTGCGCCATAAAATCAGTCACGGCGCGCGGCGTGTAAAATTCACCCGCAGAGCCAGCACTTTGCAGTTCTTTTAGAATCGTTTCGTAAATTTCAGCGAAAGCATGACGTTCTTTATATTCACTAAAATCAATATCATCAATATAATTGATGACTTTACGGAGCAGAACACCATCTTTCATATAGTTGTTGGCATCTGCAAAAGTAGTCTGCACTATTGCTTTCTTGATGGGTGTAGAAGCATCCACAGGCAGCTTTTTCAAAGTAGGGAACAACGTATTGTTGACAAATTCCAACAGGGTATCGCCTGTCATGCCCTTGCCGTTTTCATCATGCGCCCAATTGCGCCATCTGCAAGGCTCTGGAAGAATAGATTGATAACTACTTTCATCCCATACCCAATCGTCCTCTTTTGCGTCATACACTTTTAGAAAAAGCATCCATGCAATTTGCTCAATACGTTGTGCATCACCGTTGATGCCTGCATCGTTCCGCATAACATCGCGGATACGCTTCACAAAATTCGATAAATTTCCCATTGTTATGCAATTTCTCCTTCATAGATTGCCTGTTCCAGTTCCTTAACAGCTTTCAGATACCCGTCTTTCCCGCCAAAGTAAGAGGCAATCTTTTGAGGCTTGCCCATTTTCAGGAACGGGTCAAGCCGCAGAATTTCCGTTTTCTCAATCTCATAAATGCCGGTATTCATATACTTGTCCAGAAGTGCTTCCAGAACATCTCTTGCTGCACCGCTGTATTTGCCTAGAAAGTCGCGTTTTTTGACATTTTCTGCTCGTTCTCTGCGCGTCAAAGGCTTTTTATCAAACGCAACATGGCAGATAAAGTCAAAGTCATCCACATCCGTCATGTTCTGATCGGCCTTTAGTGCTTCAAGGTCAATGCCATGCTCCAGAAGAAGTTCCCGGATTTTTTCTTTCTTTTCCTCAGCAGACCACTGACGGATAAAATTGTCCAGCGAAGCGTACGAGCCACGGATATTCTCTTTTGTGTAGTCAATAATGCTTTCCTGTCGGAGCAGCTTCCCGCCTGCATCATAAATGGAAACCGTTTTGTAGATGATCTCCACCCGACAACCATCTTTATCAACGATTGGTTTGGGTTTCTTGGGGTCTGGCGGCGTGGGAGGGTCAGATGTTCCTGCGCCCTTTTTCGGTACGGGCTTATCGTTCTCTTTTTCGGGATCGAAGTCTTCGTTCATTTCAATCGGGCCATCCCAATCCGGGTCGGCAAAAAGGCGGCTCACATTTCGGAAGTCCATCACAACAAAATGGGTCTTGCCTTCTTTTTCACGCAGACGGGTTCCACGGCCAATGATCTGCTTAAACTCTGTCATAGAGCCAATCATTTCATCCAAGACAATCAGCTTTGTCATCTTGCAATCCGAACCCGTGGAGAGCAGCTTGGAAGTAGTTGCAATGACCGGGTATTTTTCTCGAACAGAGATAAAATAATCTAGCTTGCTCTTTCCGTAAGTATCACTGCCTGTAATGCGAACAACATAATCGGGATTCTGCTTCATCATGTCGGCATTTTGGTTTGCCAACGCCATCTGCATACGCTCTGCCGCTTCTTCGGTTGGGCAAAATACGATGGTCTTAGCCATGCGGTCAGTGCTTTTCAAGTATCGCGTGATTTCGGCAGCAACTTGGTTGATACGATCCTCTATAATAATGTTGTAGTCGTAATCGCTATTTGTATAAATGCGATCTTCGATTTCGTTTCCGTAAATATCGCGCTGGCCCTTGCGTGGACGCCATCCCTCACCAATATCAGTCATAACATTGATTACCTTAAAAGGTGCAAGAAAACCGTCCTCGATTCCTTCTTTCAGACTGTAAGTATAGATGGGTTCACCAAAGTAGTCGATGTTGGAAACATATTTGGTTTCCTTAGGCGTAGCGGTCATGCCGATTTGCGTAGCAGAAGCAAAATATTCCAGAATTTTGCGCCAGTTGCTTTCTTTCTTCGCCGAGCCACGGTGACACTCATCGACAATAATCAGGTCAAAGAAATCCGGGCTAAAGAGCTGTGACAGCTTATCGAGTGCATTTTCAGCGTTCTCGTCTTGTTCTTCGTTCTTTCCAGCAAGCTGCTGATAGAGAGAAAAATAGACCTCATAAGAAGTAATCGTGCGAGGGTCGTCCTTAGAAAAATTCACCTTATGAATGACCTTTTCCAGCGGCGCAAAGTCCTGTTGGATAGACTGGTCAACAAGATTGTTCCGATCCGCAAGATAGAGAATCTTTTTCTTTAAGCCGCTTTTGAGCAGACGATATACAATTTGAAATGCCGTATAAGTTTTACCTGTACCAGTTGCCATTACCAGTAAAAGCCGATTTTGTCCTCTTGCAATTGCGTCTAACGTGCGGTTGATGGCAATGCGCTGGTAATAGCGTGGTGGGTAAGTGTTTTGGCTGCTGTAATATGGCTGTGCAATTAATTTCTCCTGCACATCCGTCAAACCAGCTCCATCGTTTGCACCTGCTTTGTACCGCTCAACCAGCTCTTTTTCTGTTGGGAATTCGTCAAGGCCAAAGGTGCGTTCTTTGCCCGTCAAGAAGTCATGTTCTGCAAAGCCGTCCCCATTTGAGCTAAAGGCAAACGGAACATCCAACATCTGCGCATAGGTCATGGCCTGCTGCAATCCATGGGAAACCGTATGATTGTTGTCTTTTGCTTCAACAATGGCAATCGGATTATTCGCGCTCAGGTAAAGCACATAGTCTGCACGTTTCGGCTTTTCACGGGCCACAATGTTACCCTTGAGGTTGATACGGCCATCCGTAATTTTTGTTTCCAGCGTGATATGTTGCTTATCCCATTTTGCTGTAATTGCGGGTGTAATGTAATGGAACTTAATATCTTCTTCGGACATTTGACTCTTTGAAAGCACCGCCATACAGACAACCTCCTGCATTATAGAATCCCGAAAACTTCCAGATAATCAATATTATCGGAAGTTTTATGCCGCAACGACCTTTAAGGTTAAACTACTCCAATTATTACTATACCACGACTTGATTCGGTGGGCAACAAGGCTGGAGAAAAATGCCTTGCAACAAAGTAGTAAAGTTGTACAATATCTTTAGAGGATAGTAACAAGATTGGCTATCGTTGACATTGAAGCGTCAGCCAGCTGTAGAGCCCAGATGATGGAGTGCACGGACACCACAAGCTAGATAGGGTCAATGCGAATCGAAAGAAACTGCACTGTAAAAAACACCATTCATGTTCCAATCAGTGCTATGTATTGGAACATGAATGGTGGATTTTTGAACGAGCGGCGTTGCAATAAGTCTGAAGTTTTTAATTATCGAAGATTACGAATTCGGATTTTAGATGCAATTGGGCTATAACGCTTGTCATAAGCTTTATCGATATACGTAGTTGGATTGGATATAAAATCGGACCATTTCACGATCACGCAGTATTCCTCATCGGAAGTCCATGCACAGCTAGCGTGAGGTTCGGTATAAAAATTGGCAGAAAATTCGCGGATTACAGTTGTATCATTTAACAAAATGCAATCGTGGTACTGACCACAAGTGCTGCAGAGCGAACTTCCTTTATAAATAGAATCATACATTTCAGGTAATACAATACCTAGTACACCATTACGAGTATTTCCGATTCCATTATAAAGAGAGGCCTGAAGTTCTCGCTGAATGAAATAATTACGTGGCCGTCCCCAATAATCATTTCCTTCATTTTCAGAAGAATGCTGGCCAATCAAGAAAATTGTCACAGTTGAATCGGATAGATAGTCGTTTCGAATAGTTTCCATTATGTAGTCGCCATCTTCACTATCAATAATACGATCCAAGGATTTATCGATAACATCCTGACCTGCAAATAACTCGACGAGATAATTTTTATACGTTTTATCCTCTTTTTTATAACTTATAAAGCACTTGTGTCCCATTTTTAATCTCCTGACTTCATTATTTCTTGAAAAGCTTTTTTATTTTATAAAGATCGATTTTATCTAGACTGTTTTGTGCTAAAACAATTTTTGCTTTTGAAGGATATTGAAAACGAATACGGCTAACTTTAAAAGTCCAAAGAATAATTTCAAGAAGTTCTTGATCGGTTATATTTTCATAACCGTGAAATCTTGTTATCCCAGAACCCAAAAGTGGAAGAACAATAGACCTTCCACCATAATGAATATCGCACTCGTTCCACATATTCATAAGGCATGCAGTATAGTCATTCATTTCCAAATATGCTCTATTTTGATTGTCGAATTTTGAGAATGCAAGTATAAAAAAGTCATCCATCGGAACAATCGTTCCGAGTTTATATTGGATTTGCTTTCCTACCAGCCTATTCTGATTGACGTTAATCTTACACTCTTGAGCATGCTGATTCTCTTGTATTAGATGATCTAAGGACTCTACATCATGGGCATACTTTTTAATAAACTGTCCGTTTAACGTTCGAGAAGAAATAATGTTTTCATCTACTTGGGTATCAAAGTATTCGTTAAATGCAATGATTTTTAAGCCTTCGCTTTGAAAAACATCGCCTGCTGAAATTTCGATAGTGGAGTTATTAACGGACAATTCGACATGTCGGATATGATTTGCATGAAACCACATTAGAACATAAACAATTAGCATCACACCAACGAAAGACAAAAAGTATTTGATTTTCAGTTCGGAGGGTATATCGTAGAAGAGCAGAAGAAATGAAACGATTGAACTAGTGATCGATAGTATTTTTTCGTAATCGGCACGAAGTTCTTTTCTAAAGAAAGAAACTTTCATTGACATTTTAGATTCACCCCACGTCTATAAAGGACTAAGCAGCTACCAAAGAAGAATCTCAGACTAAATAGGATTTTATTCGTCCGCTTGATCTAATGATACTCTAAGATGTTCACAAAATCAATCTGCCCGTTAAAAATTCAATCGTTCGTTAACGCGATAAAAGTTTTGAATTTGAACTGAAAATACGGTATAATGAATCTAAACATTAAAAAGCGAGTAGGTGATACCATGCCTTTTCCCCTCGACCATTACATTGAAGCCTCTCATGTTGATTACAAGGAACGCCTTGAAGAGAAAAAGCCGCGCAGCTGGCTGAAATCGGTGTCGGCCTTTGCCAATACCGAGGGCGGACACTTGATTTTTGGCGTAAAGAATGAGCCGCGCGAGGTCGTAGGATTGGAAAATCCGCAGGCTGTGGTGAGCAGATTGACGGAACTTATCAAGGTCCGCATTGACCCTACGCCGCGCTATCGGGTGCGGGAGGTCGAAATAGAGGGCAAGTCCTGCGTTGATCTGGAAGTACAGGACGGCCCGGCGTATCCATATTATTATGCCTTTGACGGTTCCCATACGGCCTATGTGCGGCATGGCGACCAGTCCGAAGAAGCCACCTCACGGGAACTGAACGAATTGATTTTGCAAGGCATGAACCAGACCTTTGATGCCCTGCCCAGTTCTTATCGAGTGGGTGATGTCAGTTTTACACTGCTGGCCGCGACGTTTAAGAATTTGAAAAAAGAGGATTTCGACCTTGAAAAAGACTTGCCCTCCGCAGGATTGGTAACAGATGATGGACAAATCACGAATGGCGGCCTGCTGCTTTGCGATCAGGGCGTTCTGAAGCAATCCCGTATTTTCTGCACTCGCTGGAAAGGCAACTACAAGGGCAGCATTGAAGAAGATGCTCTGGATGACAAGGAATTTCAGGGTGCAAGTCTGATCACGCTGCTGCAAAATGCGGAAGATTTTGTTCGCAACAACAGCAAAAACCCGTGGAGCATCCGTGGTATGACCCGCGAAGAACGCAGTGATTACCCGTATAAGGCCGTTCGTGAGGTGCTGGTCAATGCGCTGATCCATCGGAATTATCAGATTCTTGGTTCGGAGATTCATGTGGAAGTGTTCGATGATCGGCTGGAAATCACTTCACCGGGCGGCATGATGAATGGCCGCAGGGTGCAGGATATGGATATCCGGCATATTCCGTCTATGCGGCGCAATCAGGTGATCTCGGATGTGTTCTCACGGCTTGGCTTTATGGAGCGCCGTGGCAGCGGCATTGACCGCATCCTGAACTCTTATGTGGAGGTAGCCCAGAAGCCGACTTTCTACTCAGATTCGGATTTCTTTATCGTCACACTGCCGAATAGAAGTGTCGCGACTCCGGCACAGGTCAGTATGGAAAGTGTGGAGACTCAACCTGCAGAAGTATCGACTTCTTCAAAAAAAGTGGCAACCTCGACCCTAGAAGTGGCAACCCCGCAAGAAAAAGTGGAAACCTCGACCCTAAAAGTGGCAACTTCCCAAGAAAAAGTGGCAACCTCAGAAAAAGAGGATATGGACAGCGAGGTAGCCAATTTCAAAATTCAGCTGAATGAGACTAGCTTTGGAAGCAGAACAAAAGAGAAAACTTTGGGGCTTTTCAAAAGATACAGATACGAATATTCTTTTCATTCCATCAATGTGGCTCAATTCTTCGATGTGAAGATTTCTCGTGCCAATGCCATCATCCGGGATCTCCGTCGTCTTGGCATTGTCGAATCTCCGCAATATGGAGTGTATCAGTTTATAAGAAAGTAGAAAGTAAAATCGCTTTGCAAACCGAAATATTGGCAGAACTAATATTTTATTGGAACGAGTTAATATAATTTGAATTATCATAATCGAAATTATATTAACCACCCGCGTAGAAATGCCCACTCCCCTGAGAACTCCTCAGACGAGTGGGCATTCTTCTTCCTGTATATTAGATTTACCTTTGTGGTCACTCAAACCGCCACCAAGTCATGGATCAAAAATCATTATTTTTCATTTGTCCCAGAGTAAGTGCACGGTTTCTGCACTGTTTTTGCACGGTTTCAAGGG
>ERZ772872.3099-NODE-3099-length-12725-cov-4.532755_pt1 | contig 12725 bp, 9 predicted proteins | sample MGYA00512132_ERZ772872 | MGnify/ENA primary metagenome ERZ772872 (study PRJEB29015, sample SAMEA2737724) | human gut metagenome | biome: human gut; feature: human-associated habitat; material: faeces | place: China | collected 2012 ...
ATTATACAAAAACCTTACGTTCTTGTCAACCCGTTTTTTCGATTTTTTTGTTTTTTTCTTACTATTATAGAAAATATGCCTTACAGAACCCAAATCAGCCCCCAGAATAGCAGAAAAGAGCGCATATCACGCTCTTTTCTGAAACCGCTACGCGGTTACGACGGCTTCAATTCTCTTCTTTACCATCTCGGCAATCTCTGTTGTCTTCATTCCCTGGTATTCCTCATATGGGATCGGGTCGAGAAAATGGACTTCTACCGTTACGGGACGGACGGTATTGGAGTCAAACGGAACAAAACAGTTTTTTAACGCAACCGGCACGATCGGGCATTTTGCTTTTACTGCGATCTTGAAGCTGCCGCTTTTAAACTCCAGCAGCTGGTTTCCCTTTCTGCTCCTCGTTCCTTCCGGAAACAGAATGACGTTTTTGCCTTCTTTTACGACATCGGCCGCCTCATTGATAACCTGCATTGACTGCCGCAGATTCTCCCGGTCCATAAACAGCGCGTGGATGCACGCAAAGACCTGTTTTAAAAACGGAATATGCTCTACCTCTTTTTTGGCAACAACTGTAAAGGTACGCGAGCACGCTCCTGCGATCGCCAGCACATCGTACAGTCCCTGGTGATTCGGATACATCACAAAACCGTCCTGCTCCGGAAGATTTTCTGCTCCATAGGATTCCACAATGACGTTTCCGCCTTTGTTCGCCCGCTGTACAATAAAGCGCAGCATTTTAAAGTGCTCTTCCAGACTGTACTTGTCCGGATGCGCTGCATGGTAACAGAGCCGGCACCACATCCACGGAACCAGAAGCAGATTCCGCAGCACCATCAGTAAAATTCGTTTCATATTTTTCTCCCCTTCCCCAAACGAGAAAAACGTGCCTGAGCTTTTTTCTCTCAGACACGTTTTTCGACGCTGTATTATTCCTGCGTTTTCTCAGAAGCCGTTTCGTTCTCTTTCTCCGAAACCGAAGTCTCCTCGGACGCCTCTTTGTCTCTTACTTTTGCAATGCTGGCAACCTTGATTTCGCCGTCCACATCCATCAGCTTAACGCCGGATGTGATCCGTCCCATCACAGAAATGCCGGAGCATGGCGTACGGATGATGATTCCCTCTGTGGTGATCATCATGATCTCATTATCCTCGTTGACCGCCTTGGAACCGATCAGGTTTCCGGTCTTTTCGGTAATCTTATAGCATTTGACACCCTTGCCGCCGCGGAGCTGTACGGTAAACTCTGCCATCGGCGTCCGTTTTCCCATGCCGTTTTCGGATACGACAAGGAGATAGTCTCCCTGCGTGCAGATCTGCATGCCGACTACTTCATCGCCGTCCAGAAGGTTGATGCCGCGTACACCCATGGAAACACGGCCTGTCGTACGCACATCGTTTTCCTTGAAGCGGATACACTGGCCGAATTTCGTTACCAGAATAATCTCTTTCTCGTTATCAGTTGTCTTAACTTCAATCAGTTCATCATCATCGCGGAGCGCAATGGCAGCAAGACCCGTTTTTCTGACGTTCTCGTACTCTTCGAGCGGCGTCTTCTTCACCAGTCCCTTTTTCGTTGCCATAAACAGATAATGGCCCTTCTCATATTTGCGCATTGGAATAACAGCGGTAATCTTCTCTCCCGGCTGCAGCTGGAGAAGATTGACAATCGCCGTTCCTCTTGCGGTTCTGGACGCCTCCGGAATCTCGTATGCTTTCAGACGGTAGACTCTTCCCGTATTCGTAAAGAACATCAGGTAATGATGGGTCGTCGTCATCAGAAGCTCCTCGATGTAGTCGTCCTCGATGGTCTGCATGCCCTTGATTCCCTTGCCGCCGCGGTTCTGGCTGCGGAAGTTGTCAACGGTCATACGTTTGATATAGCCCAGTTTCGTCATGGTGATGACGGTATTCTCGCGCGGAATCAGATCCTCCATGGAGAGATCGTACTCATCAAAGCCGATGGAAGTTCTTCTGTCATCGCCGTATTTTTCGGATACGGTCAGAATCTCCCTGCGGATAACGCCAAGAAGCACCTTGCGGTCTGCGAGGATGGCTTTTAACTGCTCGATGCGCGCCATCAGCTCTTTGTACTCGTTCTCGAGCTTCTCCCGTTCCAGACCGGTCAGAGCGCGCAGACGCATATCTACGATTGCCTGGGCCTGGGCATCACTCAGATCGAAGCGTTCCATCAGGTTCTTCTTCGCCTCTGCCGCATTCGCGGATGCACGGATGATATGGATCACTTCGTCAATATGGTCAAGCGCTTTTAAGAGTCCTTCCAGAATATGGCTTCTCTCCTGCGCTTTGTTCAGGTCGTATTTCGTTCTTCTCGTCACAACCTCTTCCTGGTGCTGCAGATAATACGTCAGCATCTCCAGAAGGTTCATGACTTTCGGCTGATTGTTTACCAGTGCAAGCATGATCACACCAAAGGTATCCTGCATCTGGGTATGTTTGTACAGCTGGTTTAAGATGACGTTTGCATTGGCGTCGCGGCGCAGTTCGATACAGATGCGCATACCCTCACGGTTGGAGTGGTCCGCAATGCCGGTGATGCCGTCAATCTTTTTATCTCTTACCAGCGCGGCGATGTTCTCGATCAGGCGCGCCTTGTTTACCATGTACGGGATCTCGGTTACGATGATCTCGCTCTTTCCGTTCGGCAGTGTCTCGATGTTTGATACCGCACGAACACGGATTTTACCGCGGCCGGTACGGTAAGCCTCGTCGATGCCGCGGGTGCCGAGGATTTCTGCTCCGGTCGGGAAGTCAGGGCCTTTTACAATACCGAGAATCTCCTCGAGATCTGTCGTACGGTCCTCCTCGATGATATTATCAATAATTTTTACAATGGCACTTACCACCTCGCGCAGATTGTGCGGCGGGATGTTCGTTGCCATACCGACTGCGATACCGGAAGTACCGTTTACCAGAAGGTTCGGGTAGCGGGCCGGCATAACAACAGGCTCTTTTTCGGTTTCATCAAAGTTCGGGGCGAAGTCTACGGTGTCTTTGTTGATATCCGCCAGCATCTCCATCGAGATTTTGCTTAAACGTGCCTCGGTGTATCGCATAGCCGCAGCGCCGTCGCCGTCGACGGAACCGAAGTTTCCATGGCCGTCCACCATCGGATAACGGGTTGCCCAGTCTTGTGCCATGTTGACGAGTGCTCCGTAGATCGAGCTGTCGCCGTGCGGGTGATATTTACCCATCGTATCACCGACAATACGCGCACACTTACGGTGCGGTTTATCCGGCGTATTATTCAGCTCGCTCATGGAATACAGAATACGTCTCTGTACCGGCTTTAAGCCATCGCGGACGTCTGGAAGTGCACGGGATGCAATTACGCTCATCGCGTAGTTGATGTAGGATTCCTCCATCGTGTCTTTCAGATCGACCTCGTGAATTTTATCAAAAACATTATCTTCCATCTTTTCCTCCACTTCAGTTCACAGGACTTTTTAGATATCCAGGTTGTTTGCGTATTTTGCTCTCTCTTCGATAAAGTCACGGCGCGGTTCTACCTTGTCGCCCATGAGCGTATTGAAGGTAAGATCAATTTCAGAAGAATACTCTTCATCGAACACAACGCGGCGCAGAACACGGCGTTCCGGGTCCATGGTGGTCTCCCAGAGCTGCTCCGCATCCATCTCTCCCAGTCCTTTGTAACGCTGGATCTTATTATCTCCGCGTCCGATCTCATTGAGGATCTGATTCATCTGATCGTCATCGTATGCATACCATACTTTTTTGTTTTTTTCGATCTTAAACAGCGGCGGCTGTGCCAGATAAACGTGGCCCTGTTTGATCAGTTCCGGCATGAAACGGTACAGGAACGTCAGCATCAGGGTATCAATGTGAGCGCCGTCGACATCGGCATCGGTCATGATGATGATCTTGTCGTAGCGCAGTTTTGTGATATCGAAATCGTCGTGGATTCCGGTTCCGAATGCCGTAATCATCGCTTTGATCTCGGCATTGGCATAAATTTTATCGAGACGTGCTTTCTCTACATTCAGGATTTTTCCACGCAGAGGCAGGATCGCCTGCGTTGCACGGCTTCTCGCGGATTTTGCGGAACCGCCCGCGGAATCTCCCTCGACCAGGAAGATCTCACAGTTTTTCGGATCCTTGTCGGTACAGTCTGCCAGTTTTCCAGGCAGGGACATACCGTCCAGTGCGGATTTTCTTCTCGTCAGGTCACGCGCTTTTCTTGCAGCCTCTCTCGCACGCTGGGAAAGCAGGGACTTTTCAACGATCGTTTTTGCGACAGCCGGGTTCTGCTCCAGGAACAGCTCGAGCTGGGTGCTCACGATATTGTCGACTGCTCCTCTCGCCTCGCTGTTTCCAAGTTTCTGCTTTGTCTGGCCCTCGAACTGCGGCTCCTCGATTTTGATGCTGACAATCGCCGTCATACCCTCGCGGATATCCTCTCCGGTCAGGTTCGGTTCGCTGTCTTTTAACAGTTTATTTGCTCTTGCATATTCATTAAAGGTTTTCGTCAGCGCATTCCGGAAGCCCACGATATGGGTACCGCCCTCCGGCGTCGTAATGTTGTTGACGAAACCGTACGTATTTTCCTGATAGGAATCGTTGTGCTGCATCGCAACCTCAACGAGAACGCCGTCTCTTTCTCCCTCGCAGTAGATGATGTCCGGGTAGAGCGCCGTTTTGCTCTTGTTCAGGTAGCTGACAAACTCTTTGATACCGCCCTCGTAGTGGAATGCTTTTTCCACTACCGGATCCGTGCGCAGATCGCGCAGAACAATGCGCAGTCCCTTGGTCAGAAATGCGGTCTCGCGGAGTCTTGTTTTTAAAACGTCGTAATCATAAACCGTCTCCTCGAACATCGTGTCATCCGGCAGGAAACGGACCTCGGTACCTGTTTTTTCGATCGGACAGGTATCGATGACCTCCAGCTTATTCATGGTTTTTCCGCGCTCATACCGCTGGAAGTAAACCTTTCCATCGTGATAAACGCGCACCTCAAGCCAGTTGGACAGCGCATTTACAACGGATGCACCAACGCCGTGCAGACCGCCGGATACCTTGTACCCTCCGCCGCCGAACTTTCCGCCTGCGTGCAGCACCGTAAAGACAACCTCAACGGCCGGAAGGCCCGACTTATGATTGATGCCGACCGGAATACCACGGCCGTCGTCGATGACGGTGATGGAGTTGTCCGGGTTAATCGTAACGTCAATATTTTTGCAGTATCCTGCCAGTGCCTCGTCTACCGAGTTGTCGACAATCTCATAGACCAGATGGTGAAGTCCCCGTGCGGAGGTACTGCCGATATACATACCTGGGCGCTTCCGTACGGCTTCCAGACCCTCCAGAATCTGAATCTGGTCTGCACCATACTCTGTCTTTTCCATGTTCTCTGTACTCATTTAGATTCCTCCTGTTTCTTTGTGAAACACAGATCCCTCGACCACCTGGAATACGCTGTTTGCCTCAAAATGATTTTCGACAAACTCGTCCAGTCCGGTACAGGTAATCAGTGTCTGTATGCTGTGAATGCTCTGCAGAAGATAATTCTGCCGGCTGCCGTCCAGCTCCGACAAAACATCATCCAGCAGTAAAACCGGTGTATCGTGAATTTCCTCCTCGACCAGACGGATCTCCGCCAGTTTCAGCGAAAGCGCCGCCGTCCTCTGCTGCCCCTGGGAACCGTATTTACGGATATCAATGTCGTTGACCCGCACACAGAAATCGTCCCGGTGCGGCCCGGTGTAGGACTGTCCGAAACGCAGATCACGCTCTCTTCCGGCTTTTAACTCTTCGGAAAACGCTTCCTCGGACACATTCGGTTCATAAGTAATCAGAATCTGCTCCTTTCCTCCGGTCAGATTCTGATGGATCTCGGATAAAATATCATTCAGGCGGCTGATAAACTTTTTCCGCTCGGAAATAATGCTTGTTCCATAGCGGACCATCTGCTCATCCCAGATCTCGAGCGTATCCGCCATTCTGCCGGAAAACGAAATCTCTTTAAGCAGCTTGTTTCTCTGCGCCACCACTTTATTATAATTGGCAAGCTCGATCATGTATAGTCTTGACAATTGACAAATTTCGCTATCCAGGAAACGCCGGCGCTCCGCAGGACCATTTTTGATGATATTCAGGTCCTCCGGAGAGAAAAACACAATATTTACAATGCCAAAAAGTTCCGACGCTTTGCGGATCGGAACTCCATCGATGGCGATTCCCTTGGATTTATTTTTTTTCAGATGCATATCGATTTTATGCGTGCTGCCGTTCCGCTCCACCATCATCCGGATATGGGCTTCCTCCCGGTCAAACTGGATGATTTCGCGGTCCTTGCTGCCACGGTGCGATTTTGTCGTACCCGCGAGATATAAAGCCTCGAGAATATTCGTCTTTCCCTGGGCATTGTCGCCGTAGAGAATATTCGTTCCGGGGCTGATATTTATGCATAAACTCTCATAATTCCGATAGTTCTTCAGTTCTAAAGATTTGATATACATGAGCACTCGTCCGTGAAAAATCAGCTTAAGTTTTTAAGCCTTATTTTTTAATTTGTATCTCATTTCCATTGTAGCAGACAACATCTCCGTCATAGAGCTTGCGGCCGCGGCGGGTATCTACTTCACCATTTACGGTCACGCAGCCGTCCTTGATGACGAGCTTTGCTTCCACGCCGTCTTCTACCAGAGCCGCAGCTTTTAATGCCTGGCCCAGTTTGATGTAATCTTCACGCAGCGTAATAATTTCCATTTTTTCCTCCTGCACTGCCGTGCCTTTTCCTCACGTAAGTTCGCAGTTTTCAACCTGTGTGGCTGTAAAACCGCTGAAAGTTCTTTCAGAAAAGGTTCCGGCAGATTTCAAACTTATGTGACTTATCTCACGGAATTGAAGTTTACCGGCAGAATCAGATAGATATAGCTCTCTTCTTCGTTCCGGATAAAACATGGAGCCTTCGGGTTGACCAGATAAATCGAAATCTCCTCGTCATCAATAACACGAAGTGCATCGATCAGGAATTTCGGGTTAAAACCGATCATAATATCCTTGCCTTCTTTGTTGATATCGATCTCTTCTTTCATGGAACCCATCGCGGAGTTGATCTGCAGTTCCATCGCTCCATCCTGGATGTCGATGATGATCGGTTTTTTGTCGCCTTCTTTGACAAGAAGCGTCGCACGGTCGATACAGCTTAAGAATTCTTTTTTGTTGATCGTCACTTTTGTCTCGTAATCACTCGAAAGCATCTGGTCGATGCGGAAATATTCACCGTCGATCAGTCTGGAAACGACCGTTGTATCATCGAACTTGAACATAATGTGGTTTTCCGAGAAGTAAATATCAATCTGATCATCCATCTCACCGGACAGAATTTTGCTGATTTCGTTCAGGGTTTTTCCCGGAACAACGACTTTTCGGTCCGGATACGAATCTTTCAGCTCAATTCTGCGGATCGCAATACGGTGTCCGTCCAGAGATACGACGCGAAGTGTGTTATCTTTGATTTCAAAAAGCTCACCGGTCATCAGTTTGTTGTTCTCATTGGCTGCAATGGAGAAAATGGTCTGACGGATCAGTTCTTTTAAGGTGAACTGGGAAATGGAAACACAATCGGAAGTTTCGAGAATCGGCAGATAGGAAAAATCTTCTCCTGACTGTCCCGGAATGTTAAATTTTGCTTTTTCACACGTAATCGTGGTTACCAGATTTTCATCTGTTTCTATTGTAACCTGATTATCCGGAAGTTTTCTTACAATCTCAGAAAAAATCTTTGCATCCAGAGCAACAATACCGCGTTCCAGAATCATACCTGTGACGATGGTTTCGATTCCGAGTTCCATATCGTTGGAGGTAAATTTGATCACGTTGGAAGATGCATCAATCAGAATGCATTCCAGAATCGGCATGGTTGTTTTACCGGAGACAGCTTTCATAGCGATACCAACGCTTTTTACAAGGTCTGCTTTGTCAAACACTAATTTCATAATTGTGGATAACTCTCCTTTCCTCACTGCTTGGTGAGTCTGCTTATAAAGAAAAAATATAGTAAAAATCCGTAGTCTTAGTCGTAGAGGCTGTGGATATGTGGAAAACCCCGTCAAGAATGCGGAAATACTGGAAAAATCGATCTGTATAACTCTGTGAATAATCGAACGTGAACCTGTGTATGAAATGTTGATAACTTCAGGCCCCAAATTTGTCCACAATTCATCCACAGGCTTTCCACATCGGTTTGTGTATAAATAAGGGCCTGTCAACCGATGAGTTTCTTCTTATATAAATGTAAATCGGTTTTAATCGTTTTGACAGAGTTACAAAGGCTCCGCCTATTTCGACGGGTTGATCTTCTTCTTTAAGATGTCTACCGTGTTGCGGACACTGTCTTTAGCACTCATTTCCTTTTCGATCTTCTCAATGCCGTGCATGACAGTGGTATGATCGCGGTCGCCCATCATTTTTCCGATTCCGGTCAGCGGGGCATCGAGCATTTCGCGGCACAGATACATTGCGATCTGGCGCGGGAATACGATTTTGCTGCTCCGCTTGCTGCCGACAATGTCGGACGGCGTAATATCGAAGTGATCTGCAACGGTGTCGATGATAAATTCCGGCGTGATCACCTTCTTCTCGTTCGGGGAGATGATGTCGCGCAGCACCTGCTCTGCAAGATCAATGTTGATTTCACGTTTTTCAAGGTTTGCGTATGCAATGATTTTGTTGAGAGCGCCTTCCAACTCACGGATGTTCGATTTAATATTGGAAGCGATGTATTCGATCACATCGTCGCTGACGGAATAGCCGTCTAATTCCTGTTTCTTTCGGAGAATGGCGATTCGCGTCTCATAATCCGGGCTCTGGATGTCGGCAAGGAGTCCCCATTCGAAACGGGAACGGATGCGGTCTTCCAGGATATCCATGTCTTTCGGGGGACGATCCGAAGAAAGGATGATCTGTTTGTTGGCGCCGTGCAGCGTATTGAAGGTATGGAAAAACTCTTCCTGCGTGGATTCCTTTCCTATAATAAACTGCACATCATCGATGAGAAGTACGTCGATATTGCGGTATTTATTCCGAAATTCCTCGTTTTTATTGTTCTGGATGGAATTAATCAGCTCATTTGTGAAGGTTTCGCTTGTGACATACAGCACCTTCGCCTGTGGATTACGATCCAGAATAAAATGCCCGATGGAGTGCATCAGGTGCGTTTTGCCAAGCCCGGAATTGCCGTATAAAAACAGGGGATTATACGCCTGTGCCGGAGATTCCGCAACGGCAAGGGATGCGGCATGCGCCATACGGTTGCTGTTGCCGACAACAAAGGAATCGAATACATATTTCGGGTTCAGGTTTCTTGCAAGCTCATTTTCTGCGGGCTTTTCCGCCGCGAGGTTATGGAGATTGCCTGCCTTCTGCTCCTCCTCCGTCGTAATCATGATGTCATATTCGTTTTTTGTTACCATTTTAATCGCAGTGCGAATCAGCGGCAGGTGCCGTTTTTCAATGATCTCCTTGAGAAAGGATTCCTTTACCTGCAAAATAATTTTATTTCCGATAATGCCACAGGGGACAATCGGCTGAATCCAGGTTGCGAAGCTGACAGGAGAGGTTTCTTCTTCAATCATTTTGAGTGCTTCTTCCCAAATCTGTTCCAGTTCCATGCAATGACCTCCTCTTTTTATTTTTTTCCTGCTGCTTATCCACAGATAGAGGGGATATCCCTGTGAAAAACGGGGAAAACCCTCTTTTTTTTCAATGTTATACACAGCTTCCTTTCTTTTCCTTCTGCACAGAATTCACAATGCTGCAAAGCCTGTCTTTCTCAGGCTTATCCTATAATTTACCGAACGGAAAGTCCACAGTTTTTTTACAAAAAAGAAAAAGTTATCAACAAAGTTATACACAAGCTGTGGATAACATAATCTGGTTGCTGTGAATCCTGTGGAAATATACAGAAGGGCGTGATTGTCTTTAGTATAGCAAAAGTTATCCACAGGTTCAATGAAAAACTTGTCCAAAAAAATCAGAAACAGATATTGTATACAAGATATAGTAAAACTTTTTTGAAAAAATCTAAATATACCTTTTCTGTCGAAAATTTTTTATGAAATTCCTGTGGAAATGTGGACAAATCCGCAGAATACAGGGCTTTTCTGAAAAATTTTTTCTTGACGTGCCATGCTTTTTTTACTATAATAGGGGCAGTGCTCATAAAAAGGGTGAGCAGAACCCGGAAATTGAAGGAGGTGCAACAACCATGAAAATGACATTCCAGCCTAAGAAAAAACAGAGAAGCAGAGAACATGGCTTCAGAAAAAGAATGAGAACAGCAAACGGCAGAAAAGTGCTTGCTGCAAGAAGAAGAAAAGGTAGAAAAGTATTATCCGCATAATTTTTTTCATGTGTATTTAAGGCCGCAGCGTATTTCGTGTGGCCTTTTGTTCATGATGGAGAAATTTTTCGGCGGCCGTAAAGGGGGGTTGCGTGATGCAGTTTACAGAATCTTTAAAGAAGAATTTTCAGTTTCGCCATGTATATCAGAAGGGCAAATCCATCGCCAACCGCCATTTGGTATTATATATGGTAAAAAACGGAACACATGACCACAACAGGCTGGGGATTTCCGTCAGCAAAAAGGTGGGCAAGAGCGTGGTGCGCTCTCATGTGACACGCCTGATTCGGGAAAGCTACCGCAGCATGGAGGAGGAAGTGAAGTCCGGCTATGATTTTGTTGTCATTGCCCGTGTTTCCTGCGCTGCTGCGTCCTATCATGAGGTGTGCCGTTCCCTGCGGCATCTTTTCAAAAAACAACAGCTTCTGCTGAGCGCGTCTGAAAGAAAGGACCGTCAGGAAAAATCAGAAGCAGGCAGAAAGGAAGAGAAGGAAGAAGGGACACAATGAAGGAGAAAATCATCTCTCTTGTAAATCTGGTTTCCTTATTTTTTCAGAAGCTCTTTCTGCTGATGATTCGTTTCTATCAGGCAGCAATATCGCCGCATCTGGGAAAAAACTGTAGATTCACCCCTACCTGCTCCCAGTACGCGTATATTTCCATCGCACGGTTTGGGCCGATAAAGGGCACATATCTGGCCATTAAGAGACTGTTGAAATGCCATCCCTTCCATGCGGGCGGCTATGATCCCGTGCCTGAGAAGAAAGAAAAATAACTGTCCTTCGGGGCGAAGATCTCGTATTGTTTGTTGAAGGAGGAAAAAATGTCCTATTTACCCTATTTGCTGGAAGCATTGCCTTCCGTAAGACAGCCCGGTAAGATTGTCGGACCATTCGCCGATCTGATGGGGAAAGTGTATAATTTGCTGTTTGAACTTTTGCACAGCAACACAAGCGCAGGCTCTTTGGGTCTGGCAATTATTATCTTTACTTTAATCGTGAAACTGATCCTGTTTCCTCTGATGGTGAAGCAGCAGAAGTCTTCTTTTAAAATGCAGGCACTGCAGCCTGAGCTGATGAAGATCAGGAAGAAATATGAAGGCAAAACAGATCAGATGTCACAGCAGCGCATGGCTTTTGAAATGCAGGAATTTCAGAAGAAAAACGGCGTAAGCATGGTCAGCGGCTGCCTGCCGATGCTCATTCAGCTGCCCATTCTGTATGCACTGTTCTATCTGTTCCAGAATGCCTATGTTTATGTAGACGTTATCGGTCATAATTATACCGATATTGCAAATGCAATCGTAAATATCCCCGTTTCCCTGAGAATGGAGGTATTCCATCCCTACGCACAGGAATTTGCCAATGCCTATAAGAATGTTGCCATCATCAAGGATGGCATTGATATGAGGCAGGTCAATGAGGTGGTTATGCTGGTTAACTATCTGAAGCCCGATGATTGGAATGTTATCCTGCAGAACCTCGGCGATGCAGGCAGTTCTCTGGTGCCGCTCCTGGCAACCAAAAGCAGCATTGAAACCTTCCTGACTATTCCTCTGGTAAGTAAGGCAGGGCTGCATTTCCCCGGTATCATCATCCCCATTGCGGCAGGTGTCACCACATGGCTGCAGTCCAAAATCATGATGATGATGAACCCCCAGAACAGCGACCCCGGCAACCCTGCGGCAGCAATGACCAAATCTATGCTGTATACCATGCCTATCATGATGGGTGTATTCGCAATCAATATGCCTGCCGGTCTGGGTCTGTACTGGACGATTTCCAACCTGTTCGGTATTTTGCAGCAGGTAATTTTGTCTAAGCATTATAAAAAGAAATTTGCAGAGGAGGCAGCACAGTAATGGAAGAAATTAGAAAAAGCGCAAAGACTGTGGATGATGCCATTGCGGCTGCTTTGGCAGATCTGGGCGCAGCTCGCGAGGAAGTAGATATCACAGTCATTGATGAAGGCTCCAAGGGCTTTCTGGGAATGTTCGGCAGCAAGGATGCCGTTGTTCTGGTAAAGAAAAACTTCAATCCCGAAAAGGAAGCGGAAACCTTCTTAAAAGAAGTATTTTTGAGCATGGGGCTGATTGTAAAAATCAAAACAGAGCAGAAGGACAAGCACCTGTATATTGATCTGACAGGTGATGATATGGGCATCCTCATTGGCAAGAGAGGGCAGACATTGGATGCTTTACAGTATCTGGTAAATCTGGTTGTCAATAAGAAAAGCCCTTATTACATCAGCGTAATGCTGGATACGGAAAATTATCGGCAGAGAAGAAAGGAAACACTGGAAAGCCTTGCCTTCAATCTGGCGAAAAAGGTAAAGCATACAAAGA
>ERZ772872.3102-NODE-3102-length-12721-cov-12.516027_pt1 | contig 12721 bp, 10 predicted proteins | sample MGYA00512132_ERZ772872 | MGnify/ENA primary metagenome ERZ772872 (study PRJEB29015, sample SAMEA2737724) | human gut metagenome | biome: human gut; feature: human-associated habitat; material: faeces | place: China | collected 2012 ...
AGAAGTTCTTCAAGGAGAACTGCCTGGTCGATCAGGAGTTCGTCAAGGACGGCGACCTGACGGTTGCTCAGTACACCGCAAAGGTCGCAAAGGACCTGGGCGGCGACATCAAGATCGTCAAGTTTGCCCGCTTCCAGAAGGGCGAAGGCCTGGAGAAGCGTGCTGACGACTTCGCTGCTGAAGTTGCAAGCATGGTGAAGTAATTTTAGCTTCCGACGCTGAAAACGGGAGCCGCAGTACCTGTTATGGGTGCTGCGGCTCCTTTTTGTTTGTGTTTAGGGTCGGACTGTGTTATCATAAAGAAAAACCGCCCCCTAAGGGCGGCAGGGGAGAGGGGCGCATGACCACCATGAAAAAACAAAATCTTACCCTTGCGGGCGTTCCGGCCATCCTGTACGGCGAGCGCAGCCGCAAGGTGTATCTTTATGTCCACGGGAAAAATGGCTGCAAGGAAGAGGCTGAGCGCTTTGCCCAGACCGCCTATTCCGCAGGCTGGCAGGTGCTGGCCATCGACCTGCCCGAACACGGAGCGCGCAGGGACCGCCCGGAACAGCTGCTGCCGTGGGCGGTGGTGCCGGAAATTCAGGCAGTCTATGCCCGGATGCAGCCGGTCTGGCCGCATATCCGGCTCTATGGGGTCAGCATCGGGGCATGGCTGGCTATGCAGGCATTGCGGGCAGAAAAGCTGGAAAAGGCCCTGCTCGTGTCCCCGGTGGTGGATATGGAAACCCTCATCCTGAGCATGATGCAGGGCGCCCATGTCACCGAAGAACAGCTGAAGGCAGCAGGGGAGATCCCCACGGAGATGGGAGAAACGCTTTCGTGGCTGTATCTGTGCTGGGTGCGGGAGCATCCCCTGCAGTGGCATACACCCACCCAGGTGCTGTACGGCGACAAGGATGCGCTGACCTCCCGTGCGGTGATGGAGCGGTTCCGTCGGCAGAGCGGGGCACATCTGACCATCCTGCAGGGCGGGGAACACTGGTTCCACACCCCGGTGCAGCTGGCTGCCCTGGAAAGCTGGGAGGCCTGGAACCTATAACAAAAACGCCGCCGACGGCCTTTAAAACCGTCAGCGGCATTTTGCCTATTCCGTTAAGCGATGCGCCGATCTGAGAGATCAGGCCTTGACTTCGCTGTTCTGTTCAGCCTTCTGGTAAGCCTTGAAGGAGTGGACCACGATGTTCAGGCCCAGCACGATCAGCAGGACAGCCAGGATCAGCTGCAGGCCGTTTGCGATGAACACAGCGCCCCAGGTGGTCTCGCCAGCGGGGATGGTCACAGAAGCGGCGGTGCTGATGGCCTTGACCATGGCGATCAGGCGCTGCACCAGAGCGGTGAAGGTGACGCACAGCATGATGATCAGCGGGGGGAAGATCATCTTGTTGTTGCGGCCGGTGACCTTCAGGAACACGCACAGGGTAGCCAGAACCAGAGCGCTCAGCAGCTGGTTGGCGGAACCGAACAGCGGCCAGATGTTGGCGTAGCCGATCTTGGTCAGGATGAAGCCGAACACCAGAGTGATGATGGTGGAGAAGTACACGTTGCACAGCAGCTTGCGCCAGCCCTCAGCGTGCTCCATGTCATCCACACTGAACAGCTCCTGGAAGCTCATACGGCCGATACGGGCCACAGCGTCCAGGCTGGTCAGGGCCAGAGCGGAAACGCACATGGTCATGAACACGGAAGCAAAGTGCTGGTCCAGGCCAAAGCCCACAAAGAAGCTGGCCACGCCGCGGCTGAAGATCTGGAAGGGGGTGCCGTCGGCAGGGGTGCCGTCGGCGGCAGCGGCTGCGCCTGCCACGCACAGAGCGATAACAGCCAGCAGGCTCTCCAGGATCATGGCACCGTAACCGACCTTCAGCATATCCTTTTCATTGGAAACAGTCTTGGAGGAAGTACCGGAGGAAACCAGGCTGTGGAAGCCGGAAACGGCACCGCAGGCCACGGTAACGAACAGGATGGGGAACATGGTGCCCAGCTTTGCGTTGTTGAAGCCGGTGAACACAGGCAGGTTCATGACGGGGTGGTTGACAATCAGGCCCAGAACGGCACCTACGATCATAGCCACGAACATGAAGGTGGTCATGTGGTCACGGGGCTGCTTCAGCAGCCACATGGGCAGCACGGCAGCGAAGAAGATGTAAACGAAGGTGATGTAGCTCCATGCAGCCTTGCCCAGGATGACAGGAGCGTTTGCGCCAACCACGAAGGACAGCACGATGAACACGATGCTGATGACGTTTTCTTTCCAGCCGGTGAAGTGGAACTTGTTCTGCAGCAGGCCAAAGACCACGGCAAACACCATGAACATGATGGACACCATGCCGGCAGCGCCGTTGGTCTGAGCAGCTTCCACCAGAGCACCGTCGGTGCCGTAGGCGTTGAAGGTGCCTGCGACCATGTCTGCGAAGGCAGCGATGACGATGCCGCAGAACAGCCAGCAGAACAGCAGGAACAGCTTGCGGCCGGTCTTGCCGATATACTTCTCGATCAGCATGCCCATGCTCTTGCCGTCATTCTTGACGGAAGCGTACAGAGCGCCGAAGTCGGTGACGGCACCGAAGAAGATGCCGCCCAGCAGGACCCACAGCAGAACGGGCAGCCAGCCGAAAGCGGCAGCCTGGATGGCACCGGTGACAGGGCCTGCACCGGCAATGGAGCTGAACTGGTGGGCGAACACCGTCCAACCGTCGGTGGGAACATAGTCCCGGCCATCCTCATGGACAACAGCCGGGGTCTTGGCGGTGGGGTCGATGCCCCACTTGTTTGCCAGCCAGCGGCCGTAGAGCGCGTAAGCACCGAACAGACACACGGCGGCGATCAATACGATGACCAGCGTATTCATTGTTTTTACCTCTTTCCTTTTTTCACGCGGCAAACCGGCCAGGTGCACAGCGCCGTCCGGCAGACGAAGCAGGGCCGCAGGGTGTAAAAAAGCCCTCGTCCATCCGGAAGATCTTCCTTGGGCGGAAGATCGTTCCCGAAGACGAAGGCTCACACATCCACTGCACATTGTGGATGATTCTGCTCCGCGGTACCACTTCGCTTGCTGTCGGTGGACAGCCACTCCCACGCATGGCGCATCTGCCATGCTGCCCGGTAACGGGGGCTGGACGGCGTTGCATTACTCAGGACGGTCAGGGTCCCGTTCACACACGCTGCTTGCAGGGGAGGGTCATTTGCTCCTGACTGCCGCCGTTGCATCAAAAAGGGCGGCTCGCTGAAAGAGGGTGCTGCAAATGATCATGTCCTGTTCGTCGCATTTGCCGAATGATTGCTCCTACTTTAGGGCAGAATTCATAATTTGTCAATATAGTTCCGGGAAGTTCGGAGGATGCGCCAATTCGGCAAAGAAGTTCTAAGAAAATTTTAGGTGATTTTTATTCACATGTGAAAAGAGATAAATTGAACAGTGCGTTTCCTGAAAGGAGTTCACGCAGAATGCTTGACTTTCACACTTTGAAGTGCTAAAGTAATAACACGATGAACCGACCCGATGTGATCAGAAGAAGGAGAACTGTTATGGCCGAGAAAAATCCCAGAAGAAACGAAACCATCGACGCGCTGTTCGACGCGATCCTCAGCCTGGAAACGCGGGAAGAATGCTACGATTTCTTCGAGGATCTGTGTACCGTCAAGGAGATCTCGGACATGGCGCAGCGTCTGGAGGCAGCAAAGCTGCTGCTGGACGGCAGCACCTACGAGCAGATCGTAAAAACGGTGGAGATCAGCACTGCCACCATCAGCCGCATCAACCGCTGCATCCAGTACGGCACCGGCGGCTACCGGCAGACCATTGAAAAGGTGCGCGAAAAGCAGCAGTAACGCCGCCACACGGCAGGGCATAGGATGGGGCGTGCAAACCCTCTTGACCGGAAAGGATGGTATTCTATGTCTGCTGAAACCTGTACCCGCTCCCAGTGCCCGGAGATGCCCAAGGTCACGCTGGACCAGGCTGTGATCGACCTGATGGAGAGCATCGCCCTGCAGGAAACGGCCCTCAGCCACATCCTGTGCGCCGAAAGCCAGAAGATGAAGGTGGCCATGGGCCTGGATGGGCTGTACCTGTGCAAGCTGCTGGAGGTCAATGACTCGGCAACCAACATGGTGCACGCCGTGGCCAACCTGGAGCTCGTGCTCAAGGATAAGCTGGAGTTCATCTCCAACAACCTCTACTATCCGCCTTCCGGCAGCGGCTGTTCCGCTGACCAGTAAGGCCCTCTGCCTGCCCGGGTGCCGGGCGGGCATTTTTGTTTACCGTCTCTTCACGGAAAGTTTGCATAAAAACCGGAAAATGCATTTGTTGGAATTGCTGAGGCGGTCAATCTGTGCTATACTATAGACTGTATCACCATGAAAGTGAGGAAACCGCAATTGCTGCATTACGATGCCATCCTGTTTGACGTGGACGGAACCCTGATCGATTCCGCTCCCGGCATTCTCCATACATTGGAAGAGGTCTTTCAGAAAATGGGCGTGGACGTCACCGGCGTCAACCTGCGCCGCTATCTGGGCCCGCCGCTGCGCAAGAGCTTCGGCGAGCACTTCACCGAGCTGGACAAGATCGAGCAGGCCACCCGCCTCTACCGCGAAAGCTACGCGGTGAAGGGCAGCCACGAATGCGCCGCGTACCCCGGTGCAGCGGAAATGCTGCAGCGCCTGAAGGACGCCGGGCTGATCCTGTGCACCGCTACTTCCAAGCCCACCGAGGTGGTCACCCCGATCCTGGAAGAAAAGGGTCTTGCACCCTTCTTTGATTTCATCGGCGGCGCGTCCATGGACGAGAGCCGCGACACCAAGACCGACGTGGTGCGCTATGTGCTCAGCCAGCCCATGCTGCAGGGCAAGCGGGTGCTGATGGTCGGTGACCGCAACGACGATATGCGCGGCGCGGCAGACTGCGGTCTGGACGCTGCCGGTGCACTGTACGGCTATGGCAGCCGCGAGGAGCTTGCGCCCTTCCACCCGGTGCTGCTGGCCGAGAGCTGCGCCGACCTTGCCGACCAGCTGCTGGAGCAGCGTGCCTGAAACAACGCGCAATAAAGGGAATGGTGAAAACTATGAGACAGAATACACAACCGGAAAAACAGTCGCTGACGCCCATGCAGAAGCAGGCAGTGCTGGTGTGCATTGTGTGTGCACTGGCGGCGCTGCTGACCATTGGCATCACCCTTGTCCTGATCCACCGTGGCAAGGAACCGGCCGCCTCTTCGGAGCAGCCGGGTACCGAGCAGCCTGCGGATGATGCAAACATCGCCGACCATTACCAGATCAACGAACAGTCCAGTGCACTGCTCCCCGAGACGGCGGACGCGGGCGACGCCTACCAGAATGAGACGCTGTTCATCGGCGATTCCAACACGGTGCGTCTGTATGCCAACGGCCTGATCAGCCTGCAGCAGTTCTGCGCCAAGGAGGGCATTGGCACAAGCGCTGCCCTGAACGAGGGCATCGTTACCTTTAAAAAGGACAGCAGCCGCTACACCATCGCGGAAGCTGTGGCCAAGATGAAGCCCCGCCGTGTGGTCATCATGCTGGGCACCAACGACACTGGCATGGCCGTGGAGGATTTCATCAGCAATTACAAGCAGCTGGTGCAGGCCATCCAGACCAGCTACCCCTACACCGACATCATCGTCAACACGGTGCCGCCGGTGCCTGCCGACCACTCCAACTATCCCAACATGGACCAGACCAGGATCGACGACTTCAATATGGCATTGCTGTCCATGTGTGAGGAAATGGGCCTGAAGTTCCTCAACACGGCCGAAGCCCTCAAGGATTCCACCGGCTACGGCAACGCCGACTATTACCAGAGCGGCGACATCCACCTCAAGACCTCCGGCCTGAAGGTGCTGCTGAACTACCTGTGCACCCATGCCTACGAGACCGAGGACCGCCGCCCGGACACCAACAACATTCCCCGCCGCGCCGAATATGTGCCCGATCCCAGCTCGGCGGTGGCGTCTTCCGGCAATACGGAGGAGGCACCTTCTTCCTCGGAAACGCAGGAGGATACCACCCAGTATCAGGTCTCTTACCGCGTGGATAAGACCGGCGGCGGTACCCTGAGCGCCGGCAATGACAACGGCAAGACCACACTGACCTACAGCGTCGGTGCAAGCCAGTCGGTCAGCGTCACGGCGGTCCCGGCATCGGGCCATGTGTTCGTCAAGTGGAGCGACGGCGTGACCAACAAGACCCGCACGGATGCCAACTTCAAGCAGAATCTGGATGTGACCGCCGTGTTTGCTGCCGCCTCGGTGCAGATCAGCAGCAGCGGCAAGGCTGCAGTGGGCGGCAGCTGCACCTTCCACGCGAAGATCAGCGGCAAGTATCTGGAGGCAGATTCCATCCGCTGGTATGCCAACGGTGTGGAGGCTGCTTCTGCCGCAGGCCAGACCAGCGTGACGGTGCCTATTACGGCTGAGATGCAGGGCACTACCTTCAAGGTCTACGCAGTGGTGAGCTACAACGGCAGCACCGTCACCAGCAACACGCTGGAGATCACGGTGCCCGGTGCCCCGGCAGCTTCTTCGGGCTCTTCTAGCAGTTCTTCCGGCAGCTCCGGCTCTTCGGGCAGCAGCTCTTCTTCGTCTGGTTCTTCCAGCACTTCTTCCGGGGCTTCCTCCGGAAGTACATCCGGTTCTTCTTCCTCTTCTTCGTCGGAAAAGGAATCCGTCAGCAGCTCCAACGGGGCCGAGAGCACCAGCTCCTCCCACAGCGGCAGCTCGTCTCACAGCGGTTCCTCGTCGGAAGCCGGGAGCGGCAGCACCTCGCACAGCAGCAGTGCGGCCGCTAGTTCCTCCCACAGCAGCTCCGAAAGCAGCTCTCACAGCAGTGCTTCCTCTGAGAGCCCGGCTCCCAAGGCAGAAGCCGAAAATGACACGGCCGAAGAACCGGCAGCCCGCTCCTGAGCGCAGAACCCTTTGCCCCTGCGCCGCATAGGCTGAGGGGAAGGGAGGCGGTTCGATGTTCTGGGAAGAGCCGCGGGTGCCGGGCCTGCCCGGTGCAGAAGATGTGACCGACGGCAGCGTGGATTACTACGATACCGATTGGGAAACTGTAGAAAACGGTGCACTGGAGGAGGAAATGCAGAAATGCAATGCCACTCCCTGCACCGCCCAAACAACCTGTTCAGAAAACAAACCGGAACAAACCGACGTACAGGCGTATGAAATGATTTCGGAATGAACAGAAGCCAGCTCTGCCCACCGCAGGGCTGGCTTCTCCCTGTTGTAATGCCCGCCCTGCAAAGCGGGCCGGAAAAGGAAATGAGGGGATATTATGGCAAAATACTATTGCATCCTGTTTGATGCGGACAATACGCTGCTCAACTTTGACGCCGCCGAGAGCAAGGCACTGGCCGAGACGCTGGTGAACTACGGCATCGAGCCGGACGCCGAAACAGTGCAGACCTACCGCACCATCAATGAGGAACTGTGGCGTCAGCTGGAAAAAGGCCAGATCCGCCGCGAAAAGCTGCTCAACGAGCGGTTCAGCCGCTTCCTCAAAGCCATTGACGCCGCCGGAGACGGCGCAGAGATGAACCGCTATTATCTGGAGCAGCTGTCCACCCACCCGGACTTGATGAACGCCGAGGTGCTGGACGTGCTGCGGGAGCTGTCGGAGGTGGCCACACTGGCCGTGGTGAGCAACGGCGTCCACAAGGTGCAGACCCGGCGGTTGGCCGAGAGCGGCGTGTCCAACTTCATGGAGGATGTGTTCATCTCCGAGAAGCTGGGCTGCGAGAAGCCCGGTGCACGCATCTTTGATGCCGCCCTGCGGGCACTGGGCGTGGAGAACCGCGAGCATGTGCTGATGGTGGGCGACAGTCTGACCAGCGACATCCAGGGCGGTGCAAACGCCGGGCTGGACACCTGCTGGTTCAACCCCAACCACACCGAGAACCCGGGCAAGGTGATCCCCACCTACGAGATCGCCAGCCTGGAAGAACTTTATCCGCTGGTCATGGAGCAGGACGAGCTGGCCAATGTGGGACTGAAGAACCGCCGTCACCAGTGCTGAGCCCCTGCGGGACCGCAGCAGAACAGAATGGATTGAAACAATGCTGATACATTTAGAAAAACTTGGAAAGAGCTTTGGCGAAAAAGTCGTGCTGCACGATGTGACGGCCAGTGTCGAGCGGGAGGACCGTATCGGCATTGTGGGCCAGAACGGCGCGGGCAAGACCACGCTCCTCAAAATCCTGACTGGAGAATATCAGGACTATGACGGGGAATTCAGCGTGACCCATGGCGTGACGCTGGGCTACCTGGAACAGAACGCCAAACTGGACCCCACGCTGGACATCTACGGCGAAATGCGCGCCACCTTTGCGCCGGTGCTGGACGCCATGGCCCAGATGCAGGTTTTGGAGCGCAAGATGGCAGCCCAGCCCGACAACACCGACCTGCTGGCCCAGCACGACGCACTGCAGAACATCGTGGATGCCGCCGACGGCTACAACATGGACGTCAACATCAAAAAGGTGCTGTCTGGCATGGGCTTTGCGCAGGATACCTGGGAAAAGAACATTGCCGTGCTTTCCGGCGGTGAGCTGACCCGGCTGCGTCTGGCAAAGCTGCTGCTGGAAAAGCCGGATGTGCTGATCCTGGACGAGCCCACCAACCACCTGGACTTTGCCACCATGGAATGGCTGGAAAATTACCTCAAGGGCTATTCCGGTGCGGTACTGGTGGTCAGCCACGACCGCTATTTCCTGGACAATGTGTGTACCAAGATCTGGGAGGTTTCCTTCCAGACCATGACCACCTACAAGGGCAACTTCTCGGCTTACCTGCCCCAGAAGGAAGCCGCTGACGCCCTGCGCCAGAAGCAGCACGATGCCGACGTGGCCCTGGCCGAAAAGCTGCAGGATTATGTGGACCGCAATCTTGTGCGTGCTTCCACCACCAAAATGGCCCAGAGCCGCCGCCGCCAGCTGGAAAAGCTGGAGATCACCGAAGCACCCAAGGACGAGACGAACCAGCTCAAATTCCGCTTTGAATACGATGTGGAACCCTGGAACGAGCTGGTGATGCTCAAGAACCTGACCATCAAGATCGGGGACCGCACCCTGCTGGAGCCCTTTACCTATACGGTGTGCCGCGGCCAGCGGCTGATCATCGCCGGCCCCAACGGCGCGGGCAAATCCACCCTGATGCAGGTGCTGGACGGCAAGCGCCGCCCCTCCGGCGGCATGGTGCGCCTGGGCACCGGCGCACGGCCCAGCATTTTTGCCCAGCAGCAGAACCGTCTGGGACAGGGCAGGGTCATCGACGTGATCTGGAACAAGTACCCCCGTATGACTGAGCTGGAGGTGCGCAGCCATCTGGCCAAGCTGGGCTTCCGGGGCGATACGGTGTTCAAGCCCTGCGAGGCACTGTCCGGCGGCGAGCTGGCCCGCCTGCGCTTTGCGGAGATCGTGCTGGAGCGGCCGAATCTGCTGTTCCTGGACGAGCCCACCAACCATCTGGATATCTACACCCGCGAGAACCTGACCGAGGCCCTCATGGCCTACACCGGCACGCTGCTGCTGGTGACCCACGACCGCCACCTGATGAACAGTCTGGCCTGCCCGATTTTGTATCTGGAAAACGGCAAGGCCACCCTCTACCCCAGCTACGACGCCCTGATGGGCCGTGCCGCCCCGGCACCGACCGCACAGAAGGAGGCCGCCCCGGCCAAGGCCGGGTACGGCAAGGAGCAGCGCCGCCGCCGCGCCGAGCTGCGGGCCAAGATCAAGGCCTGCGAGGATGAAATGGAGGCCTGCGGTGCCCGCGAGGTGGAGCTGGACAACGAGATCAACTCCCCCGAAGTGTACAACGACCCCGACCTGCTGCGCCAGAAGAGCGATGAGCTCAGCGACCTGCGTTTCCATCAGGAAGAGCTGTTTGCCGCATGGGAGGCCGCCATGGAAGAGCAGGAATGCTACGAACAGTCCCAGACCGAAGAGTAAAGGAGCACACGCATGCCAAAAAATCCACGCAGCTATGAAAAGACGCGGCACATCGCCCTGTCGGGCCTGTTGTTTGCGCTGGCCATGGCGCTTTCGTTCATTGAAGGCTCGCTGGTCATTCCGGGCCTTCTGCCCGGCATGAAGCTGGGCCTTGCCAACATCGTGGTAATGTACGCTCTGTTCTTCATGGGTGTCAAGCAGGCGCTGGTGCTGGACGTGCTCAAGGCACTGTTCGTTTTTCTGGTGTCCGGCTTCACGGCGGGGTTCCTCTCGCTGTGCGGCGGCCTGTTGTCGCTGCTGGTCATGGCCGTGCTGTACTATGTGGTGCCGGTGCGGCCCACCTGGTTCATCCTTTCGGTTTGCGGCGCACTGGCCCACAATGTGGGGCAGCTGCTGGGGGCCGGCGTTATCATCTCGTCGTCGCTGTCACTGTACTATGCGCCGGTCATGCTGGTGCTGGGCCTGGTAATGGGCGCACTGACGTCCATTACCCTCAAGGCACTGCTGCCGGCACTGGGGCGGCTGGGGTTCAGCACCCGCGAAAAGCGGGGCGAATAACCGACGCCACTGCGGCAGCGGTTGCATTTTGACCGGAAATCAGTATAATAAAGAAACAAACGATTTTGATTTTATGAGAAAACCCCAGACTGACAGGGCTGCCGGACGGAACCATCCATCGGCAGCCGGGAGGTGTTTGCATCATGTCTGAAAAAGTAACGATCAAGGCAGAGCGCCGGGAACTGCATTTGCCTGCCATCGCCCTGCGCGGGCTGGTCGTATTCCCGAATAATCTGGTCCACTTTGAGGTGGGCCGCGAAAAGAGCATTGCCGCCGTGGAATGGGCCATGGCCAACAACTCCAATGTGTTCCTTGTGGCACAGAAGGAGATGGAGCTCAGTGACCCCACCCAGGAGGATCTGTTTGCTTACGGCGTCGTGGCCGAGGTCAAGCAGGTGCTGCGCGTCTCGGATGATCTGGTCAAGGTTCTGGTGGAGGGCAAGTACCGCGCCAAGCTCACCGATCTGGACACCACCGGCGATTTCCTGCTGGCTTCCGTGCGCCCGGCCCCGGTGCGTGTCGGCAAGACCGAGGACGCCGTGGAGACCGAAGCCCTGCTGCGCGCCCTGAAGAGCAGTTTTGACGAGTATCTGGGCATGAACCCGCGTCTGGCCAAGGACGTGGTGTTTACCATCGTGTCCAGCACCGACCCGGAGTTCCTCAGCGAGTACATGCCCGCAAACCTGCTGTTCCGCTACGAGGACAAGCAGGCTGTGATGAACGAGAACACCCTCGCGGGCCGTCTGCAGCGTCTTGTGGAGATGCTGCGCCGCGAGTGCCAGGTGATGAAGATCGAGAAGGAGATCGCGGACAAGGTCAACGAGTCCATGGACAAGAACCAGCGCGACTACTACCTGCACGAGCAGCTGCACGTCATCAGCGATGAGCTGGGCGAGGGGGACGATACCCACGCTGAGGCCGACGAGTACCGCCGCAAGATCACGGCACTGCATCTGGCCGAGGACAGCGAGAAAAAGCTGCTCAAGGAAGTGGACCGCCTGTCCAAGATGCAGGGCTCCAATCAGGAAGCCACCGTCATCCGCACCTATCTGGACACCTGCCTGGACCTGCCGTGGAACAGCTATACCGAGGATGATCTGGACATCAACCGTGCCCAGCAGATCCTGGACCGTGACCACTACGGCCTGAAAAAGGTCAAGGACCGCATTCTGGAAACGCTGGCCGTGCGCAAGCTGGCACCGGACGTGAAGGCACAGATCATCTGCCTCGTGGGCCCTCCGGGCGTCGGCAAGACCAGCATTGCACGCTCCATCGCCGAAAGCCTGGGCCGCAAGTATGTGCGCATCAGTCTGGGCGGCGTGCGGGATGAAGCCGAGATCCGCGGCCACCGCCGCACCTACATCGGTGCCATGCCCGGCAAGATCATCAGTGCCATGATCACCGCCAAGAGCTCGAACCCTCTGATGCTGCTGGACGAGATCGACAAGCTGGCCGGTGACTTCCGGGGCGACCCGGCGGCAGCTCTGCTGGAGGCACTGGACCCCGAGCAGAACAGCACCTTCAACGACCACTTCCTGGACATTCCGTTCGACCTGAGCCATGTGCTCTTCATTACCACGGCCAACGATCTGGGCAGCATTCCCGGCCCCCTGCGCGACCGCATGGACGTCATCGAGCTGCCCAGCTACACCCGCGTGGAAAAATACAACATTGCCCGCAAGCATCTGCTGCCCAAGCAGCTCAAGGCCTGCGGTCTGACCGGCAAGGTCACCCTGAGCCAGAGCGCCCTGTACGGCATCATCGACGGCTATACCCGCGAAGCCGGCGTGCGCAATCTGGAGCGCACCATTACCAGTGTGCTGCGCAAGTGCGCCCGGAAGATCGCATCCGGCGAGGCGGAGACGGTGTCGGTCACCGGCTCCATGCTGGAAGATCTGCTGGGCCCCCGCTTCGTCAAGCCCGACTTCTTGAACCGCACCAATGCTGTGGGCATTGCCAACGGTCTGGCCTGGACCAGTGTGGGCGGCGAGACCCTGCCCATTGAGGTGCAGGTTATCGACAACGGCAGCGGCAAGATCACGGTGACCGGTTCGCTGGGCGATGTGATGAAGGAGAGCGCTCAGCTGGCTGTCACCTGGGTCCGGGTCCACGCCCAGGAATACGGCATCGACCCGGAGCGGCTCAAGAAGTGCGACCTGCACATCCACGCCCCGGAGGGTGCTGTGCCCAAGGACGGCC
>ERZ772872.3104-NODE-3104-length-12715-cov-3.076461_pt1 | contig 12715 bp, 8 predicted proteins | sample MGYA00512132_ERZ772872 | MGnify/ENA primary metagenome ERZ772872 (study PRJEB29015, sample SAMEA2737724) | human gut metagenome | biome: human gut; feature: human-associated habitat; material: faeces | place: China | collected 2012 ...
GGACGACGAAGATTCTCTGATAAGAGACCGGCAGAATGACATGGGGGAGAACGAAATGAAGCCCGATTATTATGATGAGTTTCAATGCATCGCGGATGCGTGCAGTCTGACATGCTGTCAGGAATGGAAGATTGCGGTGGACCGTAAGACGGCTGCCGCATGGAAAAAAACAGAAATGCCGGAAGGGGTCCGTCCGAAAAGACGGACCTTATCTGATTATACAAAAAAATGCGGGGATGGACGAATCATTACGCTCGATGAAAAAATGCGCTGTCCGTTTCTGGATGAGAGAAAGCTCTGCCGGCTGGTTTTAACCTACGGGGATGCGGTTTTGTCGGAGACCTGTACGCTGTTTCCGCGCGAGAAACATGAGGTGGCGGCGGGGATCACGGAATATTCTCTGATGCCCTGCTGTCCGGCGGTCGTGGATCTGCTTTGGGGACGGGAGTGCATCCGGTTTTCGGATGAGGCAGACAGTGCCTCCTACGGCGCATATGAAGCGGTGTATGGGGTGAGAAAACGTTTCCTCACAATCATGTCAGACCGTGCGTACCGGCCGGCACAGAGTCTTTGCATGCTGTTTTACATGGCGCTTGATCTGTGCGACGCGGGAACTTCATGGAAGGCGGAAGTCTCTAAGTACGGGGATGTTCATTTTAGAAAGGAACTTGCCGATGCGGTGGAGCATGCCGGGGTGGATTGCATGGCGGCATTTGTGGAGCGCAATGAGCTGTTTCTGGATCTGGCGGAAAACTACCGGAAAGAAGGACTGTACCGTGCTTTTTTAACACCGGCGGCAGAGGAAGCGGAGCGGATTGCGGAAGATTACGGGAAGATCCGCAAAGTGGATCTGGCGGCATTTGCGCAGGCATTTTCTCCGTATGAGGCACTGATGCGGTGTTATCTGCAGTCGGAGATTTTTTCGGAGTGTCTGGGGGAGCCGGACGACGTCGAGTATGTGACGGTAAAGCTGCAGTGGATTGCATTAGAGTATGCAGCCATCCGGCATGCCGCTTTTCTGTGCTGGCACAGGGAAGGCGCACTTTCCTATGAGACCATGCGCAGCTGTATGGTAATTCTGTCGCGCATGCTGGGATATGAAGACGAGGATATCTGGGAATACCTGGAGAACAGTTTTGAACGGCTGATCTGGGACTGGGGATATTTTGCCCTTGTTGTCTCGTAAAATGAGATGCCCTGCGTGTCAGGGCATCTCATCAAACGGATGGAGATGATGCTCCTTCAGATAGGAGACAGATGCTGCAAGATCCTCATAGCTGCGCACTTCAATTAACAGTGTGAAAATTGTGTGAAAGAGAAGGAATTTCCAGATAGAAAAAACAGGACGGGGCGTGAAATTCACCTGCATAAAGTGAATTTCGCGCCCCGTCCTGCTGTCTGTGAGAAGACGAATTGATTTATTTGGCAAGTAGCATCATGATCTTGTTGCTGCGCTCCACGAACTTGCTCATGGCATCGACGGACAACGGCTGGTTGGACAGCATTGCCAGGTCATAGAGCTGCTCGCAGAACATCGGAACGTTCTCGGAATCCTTGTGCTCGAAAATGTATTTGACCAGTGCATGGTTCGCGTTTAAGGTTAAGGTCTGGTCTGCGGCGAACATATTCGGGTCCATACCGCCCATGCCGCCCATAGCGTACATCTTCATCATATCCTGCATACGTCTGCCTTCCTCGGAGAGAGTGATGATGGAAGCAAGATTCTCATTCTTTAACTTCTCCACCTTGACGGTCAGCTTGTCGTTGCCAAGTGCCTTTTTAAACAGGTCGGTCAGTGTGTCGGTCTCTTCCTTTAAATCAGCGGCATCGTCTGCATCCTTTAAGGAGTCTGTGACATCCGCATCGATTCGCATGAATTTATAATGCTCGTTGCGCTGCTCTAACTGGGAGATGAAGGAGGTATCGATGTTGTGGTCTAAGATCACAGCGTCCATTCCCTGCTCCTTGAAGAGCTTGATGTACTGTCCCTGCTGTACCTTGTCGGTCACGTAGTAGATGACCTTGCGCTCGTCCTTTTCCTCTTCGGAATCGTCCTTTGCATCAGCATCCTCTGTGACGGAATTGCCATCCTTGTCAACAACATCGGAAGCAGCATCGGCGTCTTCCTTTTTCTCCTCTTCTTTTACGAGAAGCTCCGGAAGGGTAAGGTACTTGTCATCCAGATTTTTAAAGAGGATATAGTCGTTCATCTTGTCGCAGAACTTGGTGTCTTTTAAGCAGCCGTATTTGATGAACGGACTGATGTCATCCCAGTATTTCTCGTAGGATTCCTTGTCTGTCTTGCACATGCCGATCAGCTTGTCAGCCACTTTCTTTGTGATGTATTCCTCAATCTTCTTGACGAATCCGTCATTCTGCAGAGCGGAGCGGGAGACATTGAGCGGAAGATCCGGACAATCGATCACACCCTTTAAGAGCATCAGAAATTCCGGAATGACTTCCTTGATATTGTCGGCGATAAATACCTGGTTGTTGTATAATTTGATAGTTCCCTCGATGGAATCGTACTCTGTATTGATCTTCGGGAAGTAAAGGATACCCTTTAAGTTGAACGGATAATCCATATTCAGGTGAATCCAGAACAGCGGCTCCTTGTAATCTAAGAATACCTTGCGGTAGAACGCCTTGTATTCCTCGTCGGTGCAGTCGTTCGGGTTCTTAAGCCACAGCGGGTTGGTGTCGTTGAGCGGAACCGGGCGTTTTAAAATCTTTAACTTATCCTTGGCAGGGGAGATCTCGACAGTCTCCTTCTCACCATTCTCGTTCTCTTTTTCCTCGGTCTTTGCCTCCTCGTGAATCTCCTCCACGACCGTATCGGTATCGCGCTTGTCAGCAGCGTCGATGGTCTCGTATTCCGGCTCGGCATTTGCCTTGCTAAGGTAGATCTCGGTCGGCATGAAAGAGCAGTATTTCTCGATCACTTCGCGTGCACGGTACTCGTTTGCAAATTCGAGACAGTCCTCGTTCAGATGAAGCGTGATCTGTGTACCGATCGTTGTCTTGGTGCCGTCGGTCAGTTCGTAATCGGTACCGCCGTCGCAGGTCCAGTGTACCGGTGTGGCGCCTTCCTTATAAGATAAGGTATCGATCTCAACCTCGTCCGCTACCATGAAAGCGGAGTAGAAGCCCAGTCCGAAATGTCCGATGATCTGATCGTCCGTGGACTTGTCCTTGTACTTCTGAATGAAATCGGTCGCACCGGAAAATGCGATCTGGCAGATGTATTCCTCGACTTCGTCTGCCGTCATACCAAGACCGTTATCGGTAAATGTCAGGGTCTTAGCCTCAGGGTCTACGGTGACGCTGATCTTTGCCTTGAAATCAGCTGGGAGCGTGTACTCGCCCATCATGTCTAACTTTTTTAATTTGGTAATGGCATCACAGCCGTTGCTGATCAACTCACGATAGAAAATGTCGTGGTCGGAATACAGCCATTTCTTGATAATCGGAAACAGGTTATCGCTGTCAATTGAAAGACTTCCATGTTTGTTTGCCATAATAAAACACTCCTTTATCTAAAAATAAAATATGTACGGTAGAACGGAAGACGACAGTAACATCGTCATTCCCTTTTAAATAAGAGTTTATATCCGTCATTCCAAAAAGTCAATACAAAATCAGCACTCTTTTCACATGAGTGCTAACAACATTCCCGGAAGGCTGAAAAACAGGGAAACAGCGGAATTATTAAAAGTTTATAAAGTGAGGGGATGGTTTCTTGAAAAAAAATATTTTTTGCATGCGAGATTTGAAAAACGCCTCATATATGAGTATACTGTTGGTAGAAAGCGATGGATGAGAAGTGAGGTTGCGTCTATGATACTGTTGAGAGCAAATACGGAATTGCACCAGACATTTGAACGCCTGATTGAGGCGATGAAAGTTCCGGTCAAATGGAACGGCATATTTGTAGTGATTGACAATTACATGATTTTACAGGGGGAGGTGCGTTCCCTGTTTTTCCATTTTGACACGCGCAATGTGGCGACGAACATCATCGACATACCGGTAAAAGAGGACGAGATCGGTGAGGTCGGCACGAACATGCGGGTGCAGAATGCCATCAACCTGATTTTATATGCATTCGGAAAATGGGGGACGATCAAGGGCGTCCGCGTAGACAAAAGTTTTGAACAGTTAAATACGCTGTTTACGGACATTATGAAGGAGATGCAGGTCGAACCGGAGTACACGCCGTCCTATCTGCGTTTCTACCGGAGCGGAATGCGGATCACCTATGAGGATGTTATCCAGACGGCGCAGGAAGAGGAGCAGGCACAGCCGGAGGATGAGGAAACGAACGAGGGCGGACTCTGGCACAAGGTCGTCTGGAAACGCGCTCAGGCGGAGTTCGCCCGGGCGGACATCACGGTGAGCGAGCGGAGAAAGAGCCGGATCGGGAATAATTTTTACCTCGTGGGGTATCTCTGCCCGGCATGCTGCGGCAAGCTGCATATGGCGGTCTATCCGGCTGGAAAGGAATTTAAGATCGAGACGGAGGAGGGCGGCGTGCTGCTGGCGAGAGCCGCGACCTGCAATGCCTGCAGGCGGTTTTACACGCCGCGTCCCGGCAGATTGTTCTCGGAGGGCGATATTTACACGCTGGATTTTGCGACGGACGACGCGGCGTATGACGATTATCTGGAGCTTTTGGGGAGAAATGCCGACCGGGTGTCCAACTATCACACGAATGTCTATGCCGACGGAAGACGGCCGGATATGGAGGAGGACGGGGAGGAATCCCTGGAGGATCTCTGCAACGCACTGCCGGAATTGTCGGATCTTGAGGTGAAAAAGCTGTCCGCGCGGATGGAGGAGGGCTTTTATCCGGAAGAATCCGTGGAAAAATACGAGGCAAAAGTGCACAGCCGGGAGAGAGAGCGGCACGACGAGGGACGCTCTTTGCCGCAGCGGGAACAGGCAGCGGAAGAACCGGATAAGCAGTCTGGAACGCGGACACCGAAAGAGACGGCGAAGCAGTCAGCGGGGCGGAAGGAGACAGACAGCGTAGGGAGTGGACGACCGGCAGACCGCGGACGCGGTATGGCTGCAGAGACGGAAACGCGCAGAGCAGACCACAGAGCGGCGGAGGCAGAAATGCATGGAGCAGACCGCAGAGCGGCGGAGGCAGGAAGCAGCCTGCGTCCGGACGCGGATGGAGCGGGCAGGCCCGCCGCTAAGGAGCGGACAGGCGGAAAAGACATCCATGCGGCAACGCAGACGCCGGAGGGAGGAATGACCGTGGACGGCGTCATTGTCACACCGGAAGAACGGAAAGGCGTGCAGGAGCACTATGAGGCGCGTCTGGCGGTCATGGACCGCTATTCCGACCGGCAGCTGCAGGAGTTAAAGCGGCAGCTGGAAGGAGAGCGCAAGCTGACGGAGGACGAGAAGAAGCCATATATAAAGAAGATACAGGACCGGATTTATGAGGGGCGTGTCCGGGAACTTCAGGAAAAAGCGGATGCCTGTGAGGGGAAGAACTACACGCTGACCAAACGGGTATTGGAGGAAGTGGAAGCTGCGGATCTTCCGGAAGAACAGAAGCATCCGCTGCGGGAGAAGCTGCAGCAGCTCAAACAGAGCCAGGCGGAGCGCGAAGTGGCGGCGATGGTGGCAAAGATGCCGGCGAATCTCGACCGGAAGCAGTACCGGCTCTATGTCGACCGGCTGCACGATTACGACGGAGTGGATCTGACACCATACGAACAGAAGATTGTGGCGGGGAGAGAGGCAGCGGAGAAGCAGGAACTTTCCAACATGATCCGGCGCGCGAGAAAAGTGAGCAGGGAGGACTACGTGGATCTTGCAGAGCGGCTTAGGGAGGGAGATTTTCTTCCGGGGCTTGTGGCACCCTATCTGGAGAAGGTCAACGACCGGATCAGGGAGCTGGATGCGGATGCCATCGCAGCAATCTGTCCGGCACCGATGCAGATGAATTTTGAGGAGGGCATAGAGGCATACCAGAAGATCAAGGAGGGAGATTTTCTCCCGGAGCTTAAGACGGATGCGCTTAAGACGCTCGAAAAGCGGCTCTCCAAAATCAAGGCGGACGAGTGTGAGCTTCTGGTGGGAAAGCTGAAAAAAGAACTGGAGGAGAACGGTGTCGGGGAGAATCCGAGACATCATTTTTATCCGGCGAGGAAAGTGCTGCTTGGGCAGGCGACGCCGGAGGAGACGGATGTGATCGAATATGCCATGGCGTCCTATGCGGCCGGCAGAGGTCTGTTTGAGTACCCGATTCTGGTGGTGGATGTGGCGCGCGATGCGTCTGGAAAAGAGGGGATGATTTTAACGCCGGAGCATCTTTACTACAGCACGGCATTTACCTCCTACGGAATCCCGGTCGCCTCGATTGCGTCTGTCACGGCGTCTACGGGACTGCTCAATAAGGGACTTTACGTGCACCAGAAGAACGGAACCAAATTAAAGATCCCTTATGCGGTTGGCACGAAGGAGCTGCCGGACTATGCCGGGGAACTCGATGATTTTATTCATTATCTGCAGGAGAAGCCGGAGTCCAGAAAGCTTACCTATCTGGCGAGCGAGAAGCACGATACAATCTGCTGCTTCCGCTGCGGCTACCAGTATAAGGGCGGCGGCGTCTGCCCGAAGTGCGGCTATCAGAATAACGGCTGATTCTGTCATGGGACAGGGCGGTTTCCGATATACATAGATAACAAGAGAACAGACAGGATCTTGTTATGCAGCAGAATTGTAAAAAGGGCCTGTGCCTTGCGTTTTTATTTTCCGCGATGTTTTTAACCGGGTGGGAGATCGCCGGGATGCGGAGCAGACAGACAAAAGAGACGGCGGCGGTCGCGTACGAGGCGGGCAACTGGGGGCTCGGCTTTGGCGCGGAGGGAACCCAGCCCACCGGCAATGCAACCTCTGCGGAGTTGGCGCAGTACGATGCACACTATGTCGGGGATCCGTCCGGGAAGGTGCTCTATCTGACCTTCGACTGCGGATATGAGAACGGGTAATGGTGATTAGTGAAAAGGATCTGAGAAATCAGATCCTTTTTTTGATGGTGGAGAAAGGAGTTGCGGTTATGTCGAAAACCTATTATAGCAAGAAAAAATGTGGTGTTGATACGGCAGAGTTTTATCATCAGTTTGGAATGTCGGTACGGACTGTATCAGAACAGACGGGGATATCCCGGCAGGTATTAACGGGTTTTTTGATCAATCAGATCACTATGCCTATGGTACTTCGGATACTTGAATATCTGGAAAATAAAACAGCAGCGGATTATGAGCGAACAGTTGAAGAATGCAGCTGCCGTATGATGGATCTTGAGACAAAGCGAAAAACGGCATGGGGAGACTATCTTTTCCGGGAAAAAAATATTGCAGGCTTGCGAAAAATGTATTTGTTGAAAAGAAGTCAACCGTTAGTGCTACAAAGATCTGGCAAAGAGATCTGCAGTGTACTCTAGATGTATGTCTCAGAAGTTGGATGCAAATGATTCCAGAAGGGAGAAATATGATGATTCAATACATGTCAATTACATCTGATGGTGTAGATGTAGCTGAGTATTATAAGAATTGTGGCACTTATATATCAGAAATAGCTAAAAGGTCAGGCGTTTGCCGGGGAACAGCGACACATGTTATTGCGGGATGTGCGCAGGAATCGTCAAGCCAGGCAATCTTTAAGGTATTGGAGCAAAAAAATAATGAGATATATCAGCAGGACATTGCTGCATGTGAGGCTGAGGCAAAGAATATCTGCAAAGATCTGAGAAATGGATGGAAGAATTACAGAACCAGGTTGATGATCTTGGACAGGTTATATGCACAGTATGAAATACCGCGTCATAAAGGACAGATGTTGAAAAAAGTTACATTTCGTGAAATTAGAAAAAAGAGTCTGTAAAAACGGAAAAGCCACCAGCCACGTGAAACGAAACGAAAGCAACCGTTAAGATTTCAGCGTGACCGATGCCTCATCTAAAAGATAGCAGAGTGGTGATTAAACGTCAAGTAACAATATAGCAGATAAATGGATAAGAATTGAAAGAAGAGGAATAGAGCGATGGGAAAAATTATATCAATCATAAATAACAAAGGCGGAGTCGGGAAAACGAGCAGTACAGGAATTTTGGCTGAATTACTGGCATTTACAGGATGCAGGGTATTATGTGTGGATCTGGATCAGCAAAGCAATCTGTCTATGCTTTTTAATTGCTATGTGAAGGATCCGGCTCCGGTGCTTAATTGGAGAGAAAGTCCGGAGGAAGAAAATAAAAATATAACAGAATTATTTCGATACCGCTATCGAAGCCGGGAGGAAATTGGGTCATTGATCAAACCGACCTTTGTTAAAAACCTGTATATAATACCGAGCAGCAAAAGACACCAGAAGACACCGGATCAGATTATAGCGGAGAAGTTGTCCAATAATAATACGATTCTGAAAAAGGGTCTCGCCACGATCCGGGATGATTATGATTTCATTTTAATTGATAATGCTCCTGCCTCGGATATCTTGACAGTTAACAGCATTTTTGCATCCGATTATGTTCTGACGCCAGTCAGAATAGATGGCTTTTCGTACAAGGGGTTAGAAGAGACTCTTGATACGATTACTTACATAAAAGAGGAACATGATGTGGATTCAGTAAGCTTCTTGGGTACTTTCGTGACACAGGCGGAGCGTAATACAGTGCTTTATCGTGATTTAAAGGAATCATATACGGACGAATTGGGTGGAAAGTTTTTTCAGACATCTATCCGTAAAGATATCCGGGTGAGTGAGATTGAGACAATATTTAAACCTATCCTGGATTATGCACCGAATACAAATGCGGTATATGATTATACAAGGTTGATTCTGGAGATGAATATTTTACCGGAGGATAAGAAAAAGGTGCTTGAGTATGCAATCGGCGAAAGAGAGGATCTGTAAGATGGCGGAAAGAAAAAAGTATAATTTTGAAAATGCGGCGAAAATACTGGCAACAAAGACACTGACAGATCCGGTTATACCGGTAAAGGAGACAGACGAGTCAGATCAGGATAAAAATAGAGAGAAAGCGGAAACTGTGGTGCAGGCAAAAATAAGACAGATCGAGAATGAGCGTGGCGAAAAAGCTTTTAATTTTCACCTGATTCCGCGGGAGAAACTCGTTTTTAATAAAGATAATGAATATCCGATGGAGATGATTGAGCAGTTGGCGGACACAATACTCCGCTTTGGACTGATTCATAATCTGGAAGTATTGTACGCAGATGAAACTGATAGCTACGTGATTGAATCCGGAGAGAGGCGTACCCGTGCTCTGGATTATCTGATTGCAAAATTCGGAGATGGCGGAGAAAGTGCAGGAACTGATGCTGCAGAGTATAAAATGTATCTGAAAAATGTAAAACAGTATGCGGACGAAGGGTATCCGTGCAATGTAAAAAAGAATATTGCCGGCAGTGATGAAATTTCCGATGTAGAGCAGATAAGAGCAAAAATCGAGTCAAAAATCCGGCTCCGGATAGCGAACGAAGAAGTTCGGAGAGAGGATCCGGCAAGGACACAGAATGCAGTGAAAGAACTACATACTTTATACACGCAGCTTAATGCATTGTCATCTGGCCGGGACCGAATAAATGTAAACGAAAAGGTAGCACAGGAGTTTGGAGTATCTGCCCGCCAGATAAAAACATATATGTCGATTGATAAATTGATTCCGGAACTGAGACAGCTATTTGAGCAGAATAGTATTACCTTGAAAGATGGTGCAAATTACGCGAAATTATCAGAGACAGAACAGAGAGAAATTGTTGCATTGATACAAAATGGTGGTGACAAGCAGGAACTAAAGCTGCTTACAGATCAGCTTGTGGCGGCGCAGAAACAGATAAAGCAGAGAGAAGCAGAAATCAGTACCCTTGAAAAGGCACAAAATGAGGTACTTGCTGTTAAATTACAGCAGGAGAAGAAAATACGGCAGCTTAAGGAAGAAATTGAAAATAATGCGAAAAGTACAACAGGACATCAGGCAGAATTGGAAGAAACCAGGGAGCGCTTAGCGAATGCTGAGGGAGAACTAAGAAAATATGAACAGCTTGTAAAGAAAATCGAAAAGGAAAAAGAAGAGGAACGAGCAAAGCTGGCGGAACAGACCAGGAAAAAAACGGATCCGGCACCAGGAATGCGAACGGCACTGCAGGTTGAAAATTTGCTGCAGATGATTGCCAGTGTAACAGCACAGTTTAAAGAGATTCTTGATAAGTATACAGCAGTCTATGAAGAGTCAGAAGGAGAAGAGATTACTGCTCCCGAGGAATACAGAGAAAAATACAGGCAAGTGACGAACTTGTAGAACTGAAAAAATGCACGAAGGAAAGGAGAAAACGTAGGTGCAGAAAATAAAAAACAGCATAGTTGACCGAATGATAGCACAAAAATGCACGGCAAATGAAATAAATTTTCTGCTCTACGTTTCAGCGTACCAGGATATTACTGGAAGAGTGACTGGTGTACATTATAAGGATGTGTGTGATGCAACAGGTATGAGTATACAGGGGTTTTATGATGTTAAAGCATCGTTGGAGGAGAAAGGATTTATTGTATGCGAGAAATGTGACTACAGCGATTGCGATATTACCATTGTTGGTAATGCTTATGATGGAGAAAAATATAATCGAGGCGGATATATCAATACAAGTCATAATATTTTTTCGCAAAATGAGTTTTATCAATTAAAGGCAGGCGCAAAGCTCCTGGCATTAAAACTTCTCATTATCTCTTTTTCAGGAAAGGGTTTTTTTGAGATTGGTGTAAAAAAATTCTATGATAAAGAAAACGGATATCAAACGCGTTTTGGTGTCAGTAAACGTGTTATGAGATCTTATTTGATGTCGTTGAAGCCATTTTTTTCTATTGTTATAAAGGAGGGTAAATATTATATTACACCTAACAAGAATGTTCATAAGAATGCGACATCCGGGGCAGAGGCAGAGCGGTATCGAGAAAAAGCAGTGGAAGTTGTATTTCGCAGAAACAGGATCAAGGAGACAACGGGGAAAGAGGAACTGTATAATCTGTTTAAACAGTATGATGCGAAAGCAGAGGCAGAAGGAATTCACCTTGTATCTCTAATGGATCGTGTGGTAAAAAAGAGTCTTGAAATTATAAATCAAGGAAAAACATGGATCAAATACAAGATAGTTAATATAAAGCTCATCCATAAACTTCTCCGGGAGAACTGGTCACAGCCATATAAACAGAAAGAACCGATGCCTGGCAGTTATGAGCTGCCGGAACTGATGCCACAAGGCACAGGATTTGCGGAATTGTATTATCAAGCAACACATCCAGGTAATCAGTGTACTTCGGATCAGCGTCAACAGTATAAGAATAAATTTAATAATTTCAAACAGCGTAATTACGATTTCGAGGCACTTGAACGGATGCTGCTTCTTAATGATGTACCTAAGTCATCGACGTCGAAAGCGTAGTGTGAAAGAAAATATAGGCTATCTGCTATGCAGATGGTCTAGTTGGCGTTTCTTTGGCAGGTGACAATGAGTCATAAATTGAATAAATCATGCTATATGGCATTTACAGGATTGCCGGATGAACCGGGACTGCAAATGCTTTTTTTATATCATGAAAAAAGTATTCAAGTTTCGTGACATATTTTAGAAAAAGTATTCAAGTTTCAAGGCACCAAGAAGAATAGATTCAAGTTTCATGCATATCGTGAAAAAACATTCAAATTTTGATGTAATTTTGTTACTGTAGATGATTCAAATTTCCTGCAGGGCGAGATGATAGAAAATATAGAAAATAAGGGCATTGGAGAGATATATAAAATGCAGTATATTTTTTCTATAAATATTATGTATCTTTCATTTTATTTATTCTGGCTCTGCCGCGGAAAGTATTCAGATAGTAACTGCCGCAGACGAGGAAGATCCTTGCGGGTCAGATGATTGTCAGGAATCTGAAAACGAATAAGGGGAATGTCCAGATTACTAAAAAGTGAATCTTTGAATCTGTCATTTTCCTGTTGGCGTCTAAAGTTTTTTGCACCGTATTTTGATGATGAAAAATGAGAGGAACCATCGAGTTCCATCAGTAAAACAGGAGTGTACAGATATTGCCGGTCTGCTTTGTGGCAATAGCAGATTACAAAATCTATGCTTTTGGCCCAGTAGTTTCGAGAAGCATACTCTGATTCGTCCTGCTCCAAAGATGAATGTACCTTAATAAATGAATAAATGCTGACTTGAGGAAAGATATAATAATTAGGGAACTCAGCAGCAGGGAGTATTTCCTTTAAAATATAATTGATATAATAATACATAAGAGATTCATTGGCGTTCATGCATGATTTGGTAAAATAATAGTATTTGGAAGGTGAATTATATACGTCACTTGATATTATGGAATGGCGATCAATATATTCCTGGCGTTGGATGTCCTGAAGTTTGAATTGATCCTCGTATTCCTGGATCTTAAGATCCATTTGGCGAATTTGGTTCTGATAATCATTAGCTTCTGAACGAAGCTGATCGCGTTCAGAGGTAAGAGCCTGCAGCTGCTCACTGAGTTGACAAATTTGTGACGACTGGCTTTTAAACCTCTTTTTTTTCGTGTGGAATCGAATTACAGTACAAAGGAAAAGTATTAAAAGAAACAGTGAAATGAGGAAGAGAAGACCTATTTCAGTATATAATTGATCCAGATA
>ERZ772872.3105-NODE-3105-length-12714-cov-2.877478_pt1 | contig 12714 bp, 11 predicted proteins | sample MGYA00512132_ERZ772872 | MGnify/ENA primary metagenome ERZ772872 (study PRJEB29015, sample SAMEA2737724) | human gut metagenome | biome: human gut; feature: human-associated habitat; material: faeces | place: China | collected 2012 ...
AGAATTGCCCGCATGCGGGCGATTCTGCCGTATGGAAGTGACAAAGGAACTACAGGAAGACATGACAGAAAAAATTTGCAGCTTTTGGAATTATGAAAAAAAAGACCGGCCGTTTAACGTCCTGTTAGCAGGAGTATCCTATTGCGATGGGACGTATCGGATCGAGAGAAAGCCGGAAAATCTTTATTCGTTTGAATATATTTACAGCGGAAAAGGGATGCTTGTGATCGACGGACAGCGCCTGGAGCCGCGGGCGGGGGATGTGTATTTTTTAAAAAGAGGAATCCCGCACTGCTATTGGTCGGATGAGGAGGAGCCGTGGACGAAAATCTGGATCTGCTTTAACGGACTGATGGCGGAAGCGATGTTTTCCGCTTATCTGGATCGAACCGTGTACCTGATGCACAACTGCGATATCTCCGGGCAGATGGAAGCACTTCTGCAGCGTCTGGAGCAGTTCGATGGGGATTACGATAAAATGGCGGACGAGACGGCAGTTGCAGTGCTGGAGATTCTCCAGAAACTTCATAATCAGGGCAGCAGCCATACCCGCACGCTTCCGGAGCAGATTAAGGAATGGATCGATCTGCATGTGGAGGAAAATGTCAAACTAGAGCAGCTGTGTGAAAGCCTGCATTATTCCAGAAACCATTTGATCAACCAGTTCCGGAACCGCTATCAGATCACGCCGTATCAGTATCTGCGAGAACAGAAAATCGAAGCGGCAAAGCGCTATCTGCTCTATTCCGGCATGTCGATTCAGGAAATTGCAGAGCGGCTGTCCTATACGGATGAAAATTATTTTCACAGCTGCTTTAAAGAGGCGACCGGACTGACTCCGGGCAATTTCCGGAAATTCGGTTCGGTCTATCCGACGGAATATGGACAGAAACAATAAGTTCCTGCAGGTTGGATTCCTTCTAAAAAAGGCAGGCGTGAAAAAGCCTGTAAAATCAGGGAATGATTGACAGCTCGGGCTGTTTTCATTATAATTTACTCATAGTAGAAAGTGCTGAAACTACAGCAGTTTCTGCGTGAGAAATGAATGAAAACGGCCCGGATTTTTTCTGTTCGGGCAGACAGGAGCAGAAAGATGAAATGCCCTTTTTGCGGTCGGGACAATACGAGAGTAATTGATTCCCGTCCATCCGATGAGAATAATGCGATTCGCCGCCGCCGGGTATGCGATGTGTGCGGCAAACGTTTTACCACCTATGAAAAGGTAGAGACGATCCCACTGATTATCATCAAAAAAGATAACAACCGGGAGCCCTATGACCGTTCCAAGATTGAAGCCGGCGTGCTGCGTGCCTGCCATAAGCGCCCGGTCAGCGCAAACGAGATCACAGGGCTGATCGACGAAGTGGAGACGGATATTTTTTCCAGGGAAGAAAAGGAGATCCCAAGCAGCGTGATCGGGGAGCTGGTCATGAACAAGATGAAGGATCTGGATGCGGTTGCCTATGTGCGGTTTGCTTCTGTTTACCGCGAATTTAAAGACGTAAATACCTTTTTTGATGAACTGCGCAAGGCCGTCGAAAAAAAGAAAAAATAAATCTTGCAATTTGATTCACTCCTGTATACAATAAGTGAGGCGTTGGGAAAAACGTCACTCTGTTTTTTGTCGCACGGGAATGCGTTTCCCGATGAAAAACGCGTTGGTGTATCCCGACCCGGCTTTTGGGTGCGGACAGCCGCAACCGAAAAGTACAACTGAATAAAGATCAAATCAAAAAGGAGAAACACATGAAGACAAAAGCAGGAAAAAAAGTTCTTTTGACTTTGGTGTGCGCAGCACTGACTATTGCACTGGGCGCGTGCTCGGGTGATAAGGCGGGAAAGGAATCTTCTCAGATTACCATTGGAATTCCTCAGGATGTGGACAGTCTTGACCCCCACAAAGCAGTGGCGGCGGGAACCAAAGAGGTATTGTTCAATGTATTCGAAGGTCTTGTAAAGCCTGACAGCGAAGGAAATTTAAACGATGCTGTAGCAGAGAGCCATACCATTTCGGAAGATGGAAAAGTGTATACCTTCACGCTTCGCGATGGGGTAAAATTTCATGACGGCACAACTGTTACGGCGGAAGATGTAAAATATTCCATTGACAGATGTGCCGATACCAGTAACGGTGACCCGTTGGTATCGGCTTTTTTGGCGATTGACAGCGTGAATATCATTGATGAGAAAACCGTTGAGATCGTATTAAAAGAAGGCAATACCGACTTCCTCCCTTACCTGACTGCAGCGATCCTTCCGGCAGCCAACGAGGACCCGGAGAGCAATCCGATCGGAACCGGTCCGTACAAATATGTATCCCGTTCCCCTCAGGAAAATGTGATCTTAGAGAAATTCGATGAATACTGGGGCACACCGGCAAACATCGATACCGTAAAGCTTCAGGTAATCGCGAATGCGGATACGATAGTGACCAGCTTAAACGGCGGTTCGGTTGATATGTTTGCGAGAATTTCCCAGGCACAGGCAGATCAGCTGTCCGATGATTTCGATGTGCTGGAAGGTACGATGAACCTTGTGCAGGCGATGTATTTAAACAATGCAAAGGAGCCCTTTAACGATGTACGGGTTCGCCAGGCACTTTGCTATGCGGTAGATCCGCAGGGCATTATGGACATGATTTCCGACGGAAAGGGAGCGCAGATCGGCAGCAGCATGTTCCCGTCATTCGGCAAATATTATATGGAAGAGTTAAATGATCTGTATGCGACCAATATCGAAAAGGCAAAGGAGCTGTTGACAGAGGCTGGCTATCCGGACGGATTTTCCTTTACGCTGACCGTTCCTTCCAACTATCAGCAGCATGTCGATACCGCGCAGGTAATTGCAGAACAGTTAAAGGAGATTGGTGTAACCGCCAATATCCAGCTGATCGAATGGGAGAGCTGGCTGTCTGATGTTTATTCCGACCGTAATTATGAAGCGACCGTAGTTGGCGTAGACGCATCCAGTCTGACTGCAGCAGCGCTGCTGTCCAGATTCGAAAGCACTGCTTCCAATAATTTCATTAACTTTAATGATCCTGCCTATGACGAAGCATACGAAGCGGCCGCAGCAAGCGCAGACGATGACGAAAAGACCGGATATTATAAGGAATGCGAAAAGATTCTGGCAGAGGATGCGGCAAATGTATACATTCAGGATCTGCCTTCCTTTGTAGCCCTGAACAAAAAATACGGCGGTTACGAGTTCTACCCGCTGTATGTACAGGATTTTGCAAAGCTGTATATCGTTGACGAACAGACGGAGTAAAAATTCATGAAGTATTTGGCAAAAAAGCTGGCTGGTTTTGTGATGACTATGCTGGTGGTATCTTTCCTGGTATTTGCGGCGTTTGCCGTAATACCGGGAGATCCGGCCACAGCGATGCTGGGCACGCAGGCGACCCCTGAAAAACTGGCGGCGCTGCGGGAACAGATGGGATTAAATGAACCGCTCTTGGTGCGCTTTGGCAGCTGGGCGGTCAATTTTATACAGGGAGATTTCGGAACCTCCTACAAGTATCAGATGTCGGTGCGCAGCATGATCGCCGAAAAGATTCCGGTCACGCTGACGCTTACGGCGATGTCCTTTCTGATTATGGTGGCAGTTTCGATTCCGGTCGGTCTGTTCTGCGCGCATCACGCGGGTGGAAAGGTAGATCGTAGCGTCCTGATCGTCGATCAGGTGATCATGGCGATTCCACCGTTCTTTTCGGGCATCCTGATCACGCTTCTGTTTGGTCTTGTGCTGCATTTGTTTACACCGGGCGGGTATGTGTCCTATACGACGAGCGTCACAGGCTTTCTGGGATACCTGATCTTTCCGTCGGTCGCGATTGCGCTGCCGAAAGCGGCGATGGCGATCAAGCTGCTGCGCACATCCGTACTGTCTGAGATGAAGCTGGATTATGTCCGCACGGCATACAGCAGGGGAAATAATACCAAAGGAGTGCTGTACCAGCATGTGCTGCGCAATGCGATCATCCCGGTTATTACGTTTCTGGGCATGGCGCTTGCAGATATGGTCGCGGGAAGTATTGTTATCGAACAGGTGTTCAATATCCCCGGACTGGGCAGGATTTTGCTGACTTCAATTTCCAACCGGGACTATCCTGTAGTACAGGCGATCATTGTATTTATCGCATTTATCGTTATTTTTACAAATTTCCTGGTGGATCTTCTGTATCAGAAGATGGACCCCAGAATTACATTGGATTGATTAGGCGATTATGAAAAAGAAAATGAACAAAAATCTGACAGTTGGACTCTGGCTTACCGGAATCATGCTGACGCTGATTCTGGTAGGTTTTTTCTGGACACCCTATAATCCGGAGACGATGGATAACGCAGCAAAGCTATCCGGCGTCTCTTTTTCGCATCTGATGGGCTGCGACAATTTCGGACGGGACATTTTCAGCAGAGTATTAAAAGGCGGCGGCACGACGTTTTGCGTGGCGCTTGGCACAGTAGCGATCGGCACGGTATTTGGTGTTATCATCGGGGCGTTTACCGGATATTTCGGTGGAATTTTGGATGAAGTTTTGATGCGCATCAACGATGTGCTGTTTGCATTTCCAAGCATCCTGCTGGCGCTTGTGTTCGTAACCCTTCTTGGCGGCGGCACATGGAACGTGATTATTGCGCTGGGCATTGCATTTATCCCGAGCTTTGCGAGAATTGTCCGCGGCGAGTTTATCCGCTGTAAAAATATGGATTATGTCAGAAGCGCGAAGCTGGCGGGGGCGGGGAATCTGCGAATTATGTTTGTCCATATCCTGCCCAATACCGTACCGGTGCTTTTATCTGCAATCATGATCGGCTTTAACAATGCCGTGCTGGCGGAAGCAGGGATGAGCTATCTGGGCATCGGCGTGCAGCCGCCGCAGTCCAGTCTTGGAAGAATGCTGTCGGAAGCACAGACCTATCTGTTTTCTGCCCCGGGCTTTGCGTTGTTTCCGGGAATTTTTCTGATTATGCTGGTGCTGGGATTTTCTCTGCTCGGAGAAGGATTAAAGGATCGGGAAAAGGAGTAAGGCGATGCTTGACGTTAAGGATTTGAATATCGAATTTCATGATCACCTGGTGCCCGAAACGGTTGTGCATCAGGTCAGCTTCCATATGGACGCAGGGGAGATCGTCGGACTGGTAGGTGAATCCGGTTCCGGAAAATCCACTGTGGCAAAATGTGTGATGAATTTATGTAAACCAGATGGCGGAGAGATTTTATATAAGGAAATTGATACCTGCTGCAGTAAGGAGTTTCGGAAAAATAAAAAAATACTTCAGTGTGAGCGGCAGATTATTTTTCAGGACTCCACTTCCAGTTTGAATCCTCGTATGAAAGTGAAGGATATTCTGTCAGAGCCCTTCCGGATACAGCACATCACACCGAAAAGAGGAACACTTTCAGCGGAGGCAGCATTTCAGCTGAAGTATGTTGGATTGGATAATTCCTATCTGGAAAAATATCCTTCGGAGCTCTCAGGCGGACAAAGGCAGCGTGTTGCAATTGCGCGTGCAGTAGCGATGGAACCGGAACTGCTGGTCGCAGATGAACCGATCGCATCCTTAGATGTATCCATTCAGGCACAGATCGTGAATCTGTTCCGGCATTTGCAGAAGGAACACGGGTTTTCGTTTCTGTTTATTGCACACGATCTTTCCATGGTACGTTTTTTGTGTGACCGGGTAGGTGTGATGCATGACGGCAAATTAGTGGAAGTAGGAAATGTGGAAGATATTTTCAGACATCCGAAGCACCCATATACGAAGGCATTGATCGAGTCCATCCCAATTCCGGATCCGCACATGGAACGGCAAAGAGCGGGAGAAAAAGAAAATGAGTAAAAAAGAGATCTGTATCTATATTTTAAAAAAAATATTGCTGTTTCTGGCAAGCATTTTTTTGTTGTCAGTGATCGTATTTTATATCTCCAGACTGGCACCGGGAGATCCGCTTGTCTCTTACTATGGGGAAAGAGTGGAAAAAATGAGTCCCGAGGAACATGACTGGGCGATGGAGAAGCTGGGACTGAACGAGTCTGTTTCCGTCCAGTATGTAAAATGGCTTTCGAATGCATTTCATGGAGAATTCGGCATCTCCTATAAATACAAAATGGATGTGCTGGAAGTGATTTCCGGAAGAGTCGGAAATACAATGCTGCTGGGCGGGATAGGCTTTGTGCTTATTTTTACACTGGCGTTGTTATTGGGAATTTTGTGTGCATGGCACGAAGAAAAATGGCTGGATAACATCATATGCCAGGTCGGAACGGTCACAAGCTGTATACCGGAGTTCTGGTTTTCGCTGGTACTGATCCTTTTCTTTGCAGTTGAGCTTCATATATTGCCAAGCTCCGGTGCCTATACGATCGGAAAAGAGAAGGATATTGCGGACAGGATACAGCATCTCATATTGCCGGTCACAGTTGTAGTGATGGGACACCTATGGTACTACGCTTATATGATCCGCAATACGATTTTAGAGGAAGTGCGGGCAGATTATGTGCTGCTGGCGAAATCAAAAGGGCTGACAAAAAATAAGATCCTTTTCCGCCATTGCCTCCGTAACATTATTCCAAGCTATCTGAGCATTATGGCAATCTCGGTGCCTCATATTTTAGGAGGAACCTATATTGTTGAGACAGTATTCTCTTATCCGGGGCTTGGAACATTGGCTTATGAGAGTGCCAGATATAAAGATTATAATTTACTGATGGTTTTATGTATTCTTACAGGTATTGTCGTGGTTGTCTGCAACATGATCGCCCAGACGATAAATGAGAGGATTGATCCGAGAATACGTCAGTGACAGAAAGGAACCGATGATGGATACAGATTTTCAGATTGTGGGAATTAGAAATACAGAGGATCGGACGGTTGGCAGGCATACAAAATGGTATCAGGGAAAACCTTTGATATCAGCACTGCTGCTTGCGGTCATCCTGTCAGGCTGCCTGTGCTGTCATCTAATCATGACAAAAGATCCCGGCTATATGGATCTGGCACATTACAATGAGGCACCGGGAGGAGAGTTTCTCTTTGGGACAGATACGATGGGGAGAGATATTTTTTCCATGATCTGGTATGGGGGACGGATATCACTATTGATCGGAGTACTTGCAACGCTTATCTCTACGGTACTTGCAATTGTCTTTGGTGCAGTCAGCGGATGTGCACCGGAATGGGTGGATTCACTGCTCATGCGCTTTACAGAGATTTTCTTAAGCATCCCGAATCTGCTGCTGGTCATTTTATTGCAGGCAATCTTAGGAAAAGCCAGCATTTTCAGTATTTCGTTTATTATCGGGATCACGAGCTGGCCAAGTATCGCCAAAGTGGTACGCACGGAAGTAAAACAGATCCGAAACAGCGGGTATGTCATCGCAGCAAGATGTATGGGGGGAAGCTTTTGGCATGTCTTGTGGAAACACCTGACTCCAAATTTTGCTTCCTCGATCATGTTTATGGTTGTCATGAATATCAGAAGTGCGATCATTGCAGAGTCAACCTTAAGCTTCATGGGAATCGGTCTGCCGCTAGAGCAGATTTCGTGGGGAAGCATGCTTTCAAATGCAGACAAAGCACTGATGACAAAGTCATGGTGGATCATTCTCATACCGGGACTTTTTCTGACAGTCACGCTCATGTGCATGACAAATCTTGGAAATTATTTGAGAAAGGCTGTCAACCGGAAGGAAAGTTATCTGTAACTGTGTCAGTGCATACATGACTTTACAGTTGACAAGACAGTTGTAAAGTGATACTTTAAACAAGAATCTTAAAACCATGGTAATGAGAAATTTTGTCGTGATAAGGCAGAAAAATCTGAGAAAAGAGTGGATGATGGAATGGAAGTAATGCCTCACTTAAAACTGCGCGATGACCTCGGCATTCAGTATGCGATCCTTCCTGGAGACCCGGCAAGGGTGGAGCGGATCGCAGAACAGTTAGAGGACGTGGAGGAGTTAGAATTTAACAGGGAATATAAAAGCATTGCAGGAACTTACAAGGGAATCCGCGTGCTTGCAGTTTCTACGGGGATCGGCGGTCCTTCGACCGGAATTGCTGTGGAAGAGCTGGCGCGTATCGGCGTGACGCACGCGATCCGTATAGGGAGCTGCGGTGCATTACAAAAAGAGATCAGATTAGGGGATCTGATCTTAGTGCAGGGTGCGGTGAGAGATGAAGGAACTTCCAGGACGTACATAGATTCCATTTATCCGGCAATCCCGGATTTTGAACTGATGAATGCCTGTGTAGAGGTGGCAGAGGAGGAGCAGATTCCGGCGCATGTCGGAATGGCACGGAGTCACGACAGTTTTTACACGGACAGAGAGGACGAGATCGACGCACTGTGGGCCGGCAGAGGAGTGCTGGGCTGTGATATGGAGACAGCGGCGCTGTTTGTGATCGGAAAACTCCGAGGTGTGAAGACAGCCTCTGTCTTAAATACGGTGGTGGAATACGAGGATAACCTTGAAGATAACATTAACAACTATACGGATGGAGTGAATGCAACCGTACAGGGAGAAAAAAACGAGATTCATGTAGCATTGGAGGCACTGTACAGGTGCTCCGGAAAATGAGGAGGACAACGTTATGAAGAACATTTTTAAAACAAAATTAAACACAGCAAGTCTGGTATTGATCCCGGCATGTATCGGTATCAATTACCTCGGAAAATTATTTGCTTCCGTATTAAAACTGCCGTTATGGTTAGATTCCATCGGAACCTGTATCGGTGGCGCACTCGGCGGACCGATCATTGGTGCAATCTGTGGAGCAGCCAACAACCTGATCTATGGTTTTACAACCGGTGATTCCATTACATTAGTGTATGCCCTCACAAGTCTTGGCATCGGTCTTGTCGTTGGTATTATGGCACGTCTCGGCAAAATGGAAAAAGTAAACGGTGCGTTGCTGACTTCTTTAGCCGGCGGTCTTGCAGCAGTATTGATCTCCACTCCGTTAAACGTTATTTTCTGGGGTGGTACAACAGGAAATGTCTGGGGCGATGCAGTATTCGCAGCAACACAGGCGGCAAATCTCCCGGTTGTATTAGGTTCTTTCTTAGATGAAGTCGTTGTGGATGTTCCGGATAAGATCATTACGGTATTGATCGTGTTTGCGATTTTAAAAGGACTTCCGAAAAAACTTACTGCTCTTTATGATGTGAACGACAGTGTGGAGAGCTTAGACTAAGAAGTGAAAACATATTCTGATGGAGTGATTTAGATGAAAAGTATCAGCCTTTATGTGGATAAAGATACCTATTTGACCAGAATGCATCCGTTTACGAAACTGTGTTATATCCTGACAGCGGTCGCCGCATCGCTGATAGCAGGGAAGTTATGGGCATTCGCTATATTCATTGGAATCAGTCTTGTAATGCTTATCAGTGGAAAAATCATGAAAAAGGTTTTTCCACTGATTGCTTTTTCATTTACAATTCTGATCACCATATTTTTGATCCATGGTTTATTTAACCATGAAAATGCAAACTTAATGTTTCAGTTAGGACCGTTAAAGTTCTATCGGGAAGGAATGATGTATGCGCTTCGCATCAGCTGTAATGTCTTAAATATGTTGCTGGCATTTGCGGTGTTTGTACTCACAACAAAACCGGCAGAGCTGGTAGAGGATCTGGAGCAGGCCGGATTTTCACCGAAGATCGGATATGTCATCAGTTCTGTTTTTCAGATCGTACCGCAGATGAGCGGCACGATGAACACGATCATGGATGCACAGCGGAGCCGTGGGCTTGAGACGGAGGGAAATCTGATCACCAGGGCAAAATCTTTTCTTCCGTTAATTTCGCCGGTTGTCATGAGCTCGCTCATCAACACAAGAGAGCGCGCGATCGCACTGGAAATCCGGGGCTTTGAGGCTGGGCAGAAAAAGACCTATCTCAGGGAAGGAAAAATGAAAACTTCCGACCGCGTGTTATGTCTGGTGATGGCTGTGGTGATTGCAGGTGCTATTGTGGTGAGGATTGTGTTTTGAGTTGTTTATGGAAAAAGGAAGAATTATGGCATATATAAAGGTTGAAAATTTAAAATACCGCTATCCAAATACAACAAAGCTTGCGTTGGATGGGTTGGATTTTGAAATAGAAAAAGGTTCTTTTGTCGGAATCGTCGGGGAGAACGGAGCCGGAAAAAGTACGCTCTGTCAGGCGTTCAACGGTCTTGTTCCGGGATTTTTCAAAGGGGCTTATGGAGGAAAAGTTCTGATCGAGGACACTGAGGTGGCAAAAACGACTGTTTCAAAGCTGTGTCAGAAAGTAGGTCTGGTATTCCAGAATCCGTTCAATCAGCTCTCCGGTGCAAAAGAAACTGTTTTTGAGGAAATTGCATTTGGTCTGCAGAACTTCGGCGTGCCAAAAGAAGAGATGATAAGCCGTGTGGATGAAGTGATGGAACTGCTGGATATTGCAGCTTACCGGGACAGAAATCCGTTTGATCTGTCCGGCGGTCAGATGCAGAGGGTGGCGCTGGCAGGTATCCTTGCGATGAAACCGGAAGTGATCGTGTTAGACGAACCTACCTCACAGCTTGATCCGGCGGGAAGCGAGGAAGTTTTTGCGGCGGTCGATAAGCTCGCAAAATCAGGGATCACGATCATTATGGTGGAGCAGAAGCTGGAAAAACTGGCAGAATACTGTGATAAGATTTTGTTGCTGCATCAGGGAAAGCAGATTGCATTCGATACGCCGGAACAGATTTTTTCCAGAGCGGATCTGCAGAGCTATGGGGTGAATCCACCTGCCTATACAAGAATCTGTCAGGCTTTTGGCGTGAAGAAAGAGAATGGATGTTATCCGGCTTCGCTTAAGGATGCGTTGGCGTTAAAAGATTTGTTTCCGGGGGAGGAAGCGTTCTGCCCGGAAAAAATATTATTAGACAATAATAAAGATATGAAAAATAAGAATGGGCAGATGGAAGATTCTGTAACTACAGATGAAAGCATGAAACTGACTATAAGTTGTAAGAAAAATGTTTTTGACATAGAACATCTGGAATTTCAATATCTCGAAAATGTTCCGGTTCTGCAGGACATAAACCTTACAATTGACGACAGACCAACTGCGATCATCGGTCAGAACGGCGCAGGAAAAACGACTCTTGTAAAGCTGTTAAAAGGTCTGTTAAAGCCGGTGGGCGGCAGTATCTACTACGGTGGAAGCGACATGGCAGAAAAGACCGTTGCAATGTTGGCAGGGGAGATCGGTTACGTATTCCAGAATCCGGACGACCAGATTTTCAAATATCATGTGATCGATGAAGTCATGTTCGGACCGCAGAATATCGGAATGACAAAAGAGCAGGCAAAGGAAAAAGCTATTGCAGCATTAAAGCTGGTCGGGCTGGAACAGCTTGCAGACGAAAATCCTTATGATCTGGAATTGTCAGAGCGGAAACTGGTTGCGATCGCTTCCGTTCTTGCGATGGATACAAAAGTGCTCATTCTGGATGAACCGACGATCGCGCAGGACTGGAAGGGCAGAAAGATCATTCAGAAAATGATCCGGGATCTGAGCAGTCAGGGAAAAACGGTTATTGCGATTTTACACGATATGGATTTTGTGGCAGAGAGTTTCGAGCGTGTGATCGTTATGGCGCACGGAAAAGTGCTCGCAGATGGCACAAAAGAGGAAGTGTTTGCACAGAAGGATGTTTTGGAGCAGGCAAGGATCGACCAGCCGTATCTGACAAAACTGTGCCAGCAGCTGGGGTATAAGAACTTGTATTTTTCATTGAAAGACTAGTACATCGAATAATAAGTTTCTGATACATTGACGCCGGATGAATTTATTATTCGGTGTACTAGCAACCACAAAAAAGATAATATCCAAGCAGGATACAGCCGATCATAATTAAAATCCCACAGAAATCGCCCGGGATCAGAAACATCGCAAGCATTCCAAGCCCAAAAAAGAATAACGCAAAGCCTATGATACGTTTCATACGGACACCAAAAAAGACATATATCACTATTAATATATGCCTTTTTGTATACTCATATCCTACTACTTTTGTATTAATTTTTTATTTTCAATATATATTTATTTCATTTAATCACAAGACACAAGTATATTTTTGCTTTTTTTACCTTATTGGGTGTGCACACAGTCCCCTATATTGCCTTAAATCTAAGTTCAATGCTCTTATTGCTTTTCTAAAGTTATTTGCAGTTACAACTTGTACTTTAAAATGATAAATTTGTTCAAGTACAGATATCGGAAGCTCGGGGTACAGTGTAGCTCTTGCGGAAAGCATAGTATATCCTTTATCTACCCAATCTTGCCCAAGCCACGCATATGCTATATCATTGAGTAATAAACACTTAAGGATATTTTTTTCTTTATTCAGTAGCCATTCAATTTAAGCATAAAAAATCGATTGCTATTATCTCTTTAGCAATCGATCCGAAAATAAAAGGGGATGTTTTAATTTTTTAGTTAGTAATGGAGTAACTTATTACTAACTATGGTTATATATTACCAATACTTTTTGTCCTTTTTGTGAACTGAATGTAACTAATTAGTATTTTATTAATTTGTATTGGTAATATAAATTTATTCATGTTTAATTTATATAGTCTTTAAAATTTTAATTTTTGTCAATAACATTATTGTTCTTGCAATGTTAATGTAATCTCTTTCTCTTGTCCATTTCTGTTTACTGTTACTGTCATTGTGTCTCCAATATTG
>ERZ772872.3109-NODE-3109-length-12707-cov-4.611840_pt1 | contig 12707 bp, 13 predicted proteins | sample MGYA00512132_ERZ772872 | MGnify/ENA primary metagenome ERZ772872 (study PRJEB29015, sample SAMEA2737724) | human gut metagenome | biome: human gut; feature: human-associated habitat; material: faeces | place: China | collected 2012 ...
AGAACACCGCCAAGACCAAGGAGCTCAAGAAGGCTTTGAAGTCCGACGAGGTGCGTGACTACATCAACAAGAACTACAAGGGCGCCGTCGTTCCGGTCTTCTAAGACCCGCTTCGGCAGTAGGAGTTCAATGCCGCAGGTATACTACCCTGCGGCATTCTTGTTATGGAACACGATTAGGAACAGGACATTATGACGATTCAGATCGACCATCTGCACAAAAGCTACGGCAGTGGCGCCGAAGCGCATGAGGTGCTGCACGACATTAACCTGACCATCGATTCGGGTGAGGTCTTCGGCATTCTCGGCTCGTCCGGCGCGGGCAAATCGACATTGGTGCGTTGCATCAACCTGCTGGAACGCCCCACTTCCGGCAAGGTGCTCATCGACGGACGAGACATCACCGGCGTGAAAGGCAAGGAGCTGGCGGACGTGCGCGCCGGAATCGGCATGATCTTCCAGAACTTCAGCCTGTTTCAACAGCGCACCGTGCTGCGCAACGTGACCTTCCCGCTGGAACTCAACCACACGCCGAAAGCCAAGCGTGAGGAACGTGCGCGGTATCTGCTCGATCTGGTCGGTCTGGCTGATCTGGCCGACCGCTACCCCAGCCAGCTGTCCGGCGGCCAGCAGCAGCGCGTGGCCATCGCAAGGGCGTTGGCCAACAATCCGTCCATCATGCTGTGCGATGAGGCCACCAGCGCGCTCGACTCCACCACGACGGCGCAGATCCTCGACCTGCTGCGTCGCATCAACCGTGAACTTAATGTGACGCTGGTCGTCATCACGCATTCGCTGTCCGTGGCACGCAACATCTGCGACCGTGTGGCCATGATAGACGGAGGCCGCATTGTGGAAATGGGCGATACGGAAGCGCTGTTCGCCGATCCGCACAGTGACATTCTGAAGACTTTGATCGCCGACGCGAAGGTGACGAACCATCGGCATACGCACGAAACGGCGGATGGCGCGAAGAATGGGGCGGCCGATGATTCCGCCCAGAAAGAGGTGAAGTGAGATGGGACAGGTGGTTTCGCAATTCATCGCCGATTATGGCGAACTGCTGGTCGAAGGCGTGCGTGACACGATCATCATGACTGCTGTGGCGACGCTGCTGGCATATGTGATCGGCCTGCCGGTCGGCGTGCTGCTCATCACGTCCGCGAAAAAGGGCATCCGTCCGAACGCACCGCTCAACACCGTGCTCGGCTGGATCGTGAACATCGTGCGTTCCGTGCCGTTCATCATTCTGCTGGTGGCCATCATCCCGCTGACCCGACTGATTGTCGGCACCTCGCTCGGCGTGCCGGGCGCCATCGTGCCGCTGGTCATCACCGCGGCTCCGTTCGTGGCGCGCGTGGTGGAACAGTCGCTCGCCGAAGTGGACGGCAGTCTGGTGGAGGCCGCGCAAAGCTTCGGTGCCAGCAACCTGCAGATCGTGTTCAAGGTGCTGCTGTTCGAAAGCCTGCCATCGCTGGTGCGCGGTGCGGCACTGACGTTCATCACCCTGTTCGGCTTCTCCGCCATGGCCGGTACCGTCGGCGCGGGCGGCCTGGGCGATATCGCCATCCGTTACGGCTACCAGCGTTACCAGTACGACGTGATGACCGTTGCCGTGATCCTGTGCGTCATTCTCGTGCAGATCGTGCAGACCATCGGCGACGTGGTGTCCGACCATATCGACCATCACGAGCGTTGAGCCAGCACATTCGCGTTCCTTATGAAAAGCGGGTCCAAACGTTTGTTGTTTGGACCCGCTTTTCGTACGCGGAAAGAGACGCTGCTCGTAGACGATTACTTGTTGAGCTCGGTCTTGACCAGACCGGCCAGCTTGCCGCCATCGATGGTTTTGCCGGCAAGCGCGGCACGAGCGGCTTTGACGACGCGACCCATGTCCTTGGGACCGGCCGGGTTCACTTCTGCCACGGCGTCGGCGACGGCTTTGGCGTAGTCCTCGTCGCTGGCGGCCGCCGGCAGGAAGGTTTCCAGGAAATCGGCCTCGGCGGTTTCGGGAGCGGCCTTGTCCGCCAGTCCCTTGTCTTCGTACAGTTTGGCGGTCTCACGACGGGTCTTGACGCCCTTCTGGATGACCTTGAGCACTTCCTCGTCGGTCGCTTCGTGACCGTTGGCGATCTCCAGGTTCTGGATGTCCGCCAACGTCAGGTTGATCGGGTTGAGCTTGGCCTTGTCCTTGGCTTTCATCGCCGCGATCTTGGCTTTCTTCAGCGTGTCCTTCATCGACATGTTCGTTCCTCTTTTCTTGACCGTTCGAACACCGTCTTAATACTACGCGTCTACCAATCCGCCGTCCTGTATCCGTGCCGTCGGCATCCACGCCGGTCTCAAGCCCATGAGACACTTGGAGCCATGACTACAGTTATCATGCGCACCTCCGAAGGCGACATGCGCGTGATGCTTCTTCTTTGGGATGCGACATCAGGAAACAGATCACTGAAGATCGTTAAGATTCCAGTCAAAACCGCTCCAAAGACGCTGAACAATCCCGATTTTCCCGAAAAATAGAATCCCCGAGGCCGCAGGGTGGCACCTTATTCAAAATCACCGGCATAGGCAATTATTCTTTTTTCTAATGGTTTCCAGGAAGTAGAGAAAGACAAAATGACCGATGGCCAATGGAGACAGGAAAAGACGGAAATGGGGATGCGTCGTCGCCTGCAAGGACGCGGACGGAAGGATCGTCTCCTGGCAGGCCCGATACCAGAGTCCCGTCAATCCCGGGCAAAGAATCTACCGCCGATTCGGATTGGAATTCCAGACCGAGGCGTACCGCTGGCTCGACGAGGAGCACGCGCTCGTCATCGACCATAAAAAGGGAATCCGCAGGTGGACGCATCCGTCGGCGAGGACGATGCACGGCAGGGTCCTGTTCTCCTCATACGCGACGCGTTTCGTCGCCGACCTGCGGAAGAAGGACGGGTCGGAGCTGAGCGGCAGAAGCAAGCGGATCCAGAAGGCGGCGTTGGACAAACTGCTCCCCTGGTTCGGCGAGACGCCCATGTGCGACGTCACGGAGGAATTCGTCAACGAATGGTATGCGAAGGCATGCGACGAGGTGCGTCCCTCCGCGCTTGAGCACGCGGTCTGGCTGCTCAAGCGCGTGATGAGGGCCGCGACCGAGAGGCAGCCGGACGGGGGTCCGCCGCTGCTGCCCTCGAATCCATGCAACCTCGTCGCGAGGAAGAGACCGTCCAAAAGATGCGAGCAGGCGCCGATGACCAGGCAGGAGATCGACACGCTGGTCGAAGGCTTCCCGGAATACTACCGTCTGTCGATCCATCTCGCGCTGCTGGTGGGCGGGCTGCGCATCGGAGAGGTCTGCGGACTGCAACTCAGGGACATCGACCTCGAGCGCAGGCTGCTGTACGTGCGGCATTCCGTGACGCAGGGTCCGGACGACCTTGGCGAATACCGGCTCGACGAGACGAAGACCCCGGAAAGCCACCGAGTCGTGCCCATCCCCGCACCGGTCTGCCGTCTCATCAGGGAACATATCGACAGGTTCTGCCCCGACAGGGATCCCGACACGATGCTCTTCCACGCGATCAGGCACCCGGAACGGGTCCTGAACCCGACGACGATCCAACGGCAGTTCCGCACCGCGAGGAAAAGAATCAACCGCGAGGACGTGACGTTCCACTCCCTGCGCGCGACGCACGCGACGATGTTCATGATCCAGGGCGGCACGCTGCGCGAGACCATGGACGAGCTCGGCCATGTGGACGTCGACGTGGCCGTCCGATGCTACCAACGCGTGGTGCCGAGGCACAGGCGCGACGTCGCCGAGAGGCTGACGCTCGAATACCTCCCCGCCGGGGACCCGGCCGGCATCAAGGCGCAGATAGCCCAGAAGGAGGATGAGATCGACCAGCTGCGGCAGACCGTCGCCGGACTCCGGAGAAGACTGGAAGAGTTCGAAGACGACGGAAGGGAACGAAACCAGGCCGGATAGGCATACCCACAAAACCGAAAAACCGAAATATTGAAAAACCAAAACCGGTAAAGACCGGCATCAAACGGAACAGACCTCACGCGTCTAAGCGTTACAACATCCATAACGACAACACTTAGACGGGTGAGGATAGCTACCGCGATACCGGAACCGGCGGAAACCGAAATACCGAAATACCGAAATATTGAATAACCAAAAACGATACAGACCGGAATACCGGAACCAATGAGCCATGCCACAGGCAATCCCATTTAAGCGTTGCGGCGCATATAACCACAACGCTTGAACACCGACCACAGTACAAGGCAATACCTTCAACCAGCTTGGTACCGAAACCGGTAAATACCGAAATACCGGAATCAGTTTCGACCCTCGAAATCCATTACCGTACGACCCTTGCCGAAGAGATGGTAGACGGTATTAGTGTTGCGTATGAAGTAGTTTTAGGATCAGACACATTACGGACAAGATAATGAGTGGAATAAAAGAAACCTTTGGTTTAATTTCTGAAGCCATCAGCACTATGGCGGAAAGCGGCAGCGACTGGCCCTACACTTTGGCAGGAGCCCTTCTCCTTCTGACTGTTGTTGTGCACTGTGCCATTAAGATATCAACTTTGATTGGAGACAACGCATATTCAAGACAGCAGAAGCGTCTTTCAAGACTGTCGTCTCTTCGCGAGGCAAAAAAGAGTCATCCTGATGTGCTTCTTGAAGCTGAAATCGACGCAGAGAAAGCAAAAGTGAACAGATACGATTCATGGTGCCGTTGGCGCCAGGAAAAAGCACAAAAACATCGGAATGAACTAATCAAGAATAAAACGTCTCAAAGAAGATACAGCTTCTTTTTCACTCTTTTTTCTCTTCTGCTCCTTCTTATCTTATGGGCAATACCCTTCTTGCTCAAATGCTCGGGATTGATTTCTCCTGAGGATGGCAGCGTTTTAAGCAATATTAAAGAGGAAAATTTACTAAGTGTGGTTTTCTTCTTAGTCTTTCTTGTCCTGCCGATAATCTGGATTCCTGTATATATCGTTGCTTACCGTTTATACTGGGCTATCAGAGATAGCAAATAACCCAATATCGATATGGGGGTTTTCCTGGATGTCGGCATCCATGTTGTTCTCGGCAATGATTGCAGTGTCAATTGAGACAGCCACGAAATATACGACCAAACTTTTAGCCAGGGAGCTAATGCTAGTGGCAATCGCTGCCCTATTTGTTCCTCTAAGCTTTGCCGTGGGATATGTCATCGATTACATAATCGATAGATGGAGATTCGCCAATCGTCCGGACTCGGAAGATCATTATCATGACCCATTCTATTCTCCCACATTTTGCCGCATGTGGGCTGGCTCTAATTTTGTATTCTGGCTATGCCTTTCCGCCTTATTTGAAGTGGTTTGTTTCGAATCGACTATGGATAGTATCTGCGCATTAGTGTTTGTTGTTATCCTAAGCCTTGTGGCTTTCGCTTCAATCGCAGCTTTTTCCTGGTGCGTTATTTCGCTCATTCGCGAGGATGAGTTTGCCCCACACGGCCATCATGTGATCTTCCATGATAGACGCCATCATGTGATCTTCCATCATGGACAGAAAAGCAAGCTCAAAATAATAAACGAGCGTATAATAAGCTATGGTCTTTCGGCGAAAAGCGTGTATTATCAGCCTTCAAGTCGGAAGAGGGGACTCATCTTTGAAGAATGGAATACGCAAGAAGACGGCCATGGCGTAAGCATAAGAAACGCGGATGATTTTGACGCGATGGTTCCAAAAGACAAATGCGGGGAAATCAAACTATACGCCCAGTGGAAGGAACCACCTTCTTCTGGTCTGACCAGCGGTATCAAATCAGCGACGAGATAGGATAAGGACCGCCGCCGACACCCGTAGGGGCCAGGGGTGAGCATCTCATCGCATACGGAGACCCTCGCCCCTGCGTATGGCCGACCGTGTATCCGCGACCATGAATGTTGCAACACTTAGACACCATGGAACATGCACGATCGGACTCGGGATCGTATTCGAACGCAAGGATCGGATGGTCCCCGCACATGATCAGCTTGCGTGGCATGATTCCGCTCCCTCCAAACTTGGTCTTTAAAGATTCTACAGGCACGAATTACGCGCGAGACGGCGTCCCGTTTCATGACGCGACGCATGGATATGGACCACTTCCGCAAATCGCAAGCCTCGGCGATGACGCCGACAACTGATACGGTAGTCTTATTGGTTTCCCAAAGGTAAAGAGGCATGACCATGGGATTGTTCGACTTCGCTAAGAACTCTTTGGGTGACGTGCCGTCCGGCTTCAGCGGTCGGGGCGGATATCGCCAACCATCTTTTCAACGACCGATGAAAAGGCCCCGGTTGAAGGCTATGGCATGATGACACGAGCGTGGGGACATTTATGACCGAAGGATACTCGCATAAAGCGGCACACATCGTTGAGCATATCATTCTCGCAATCGCGCTGATCTGGGCTGGAAGCTGCACTCTCATATGGATGCAAACGGATATGTCGCATCGCATCGTGAACGCGAAATCCGCTGACGGCACCTGCGAAGTGACCATCAGCGAACTCGGCTCGCCCATATTCTTCGGCCCAAGCAGCATCACGGTCAAAGTCTCTTGGGACACCGATCCCGGTGTTATCGGTTCCGAGAACGTCACGGAAATCAAAACGGATCTGCACAACGACGGCAAATCATTAGGCTCGGGCAACTTCACCGTCACCTGGCACGGCAACATCCCGACCGTCACCACCCATGGCGAGGAACAGCAGGACCAAAGCTACACATTCAACTGGAAATAACCGCTCCGAACATCATGTCTCTCCCGAGAGTGGTTCTCACAACCGGGCAGGTCCCACAAGGAGCATAGCTCATGCCTCCACCGTCCGGTCTCAAGCCCATGAGACACTTAAGACCATGACTACCGTAATCATGCGCACCTCCGATGATAATCGTGGTCAGCTGTTTTTGGCTTTGTTCCAAGGCTTTCAATTTTTGGGAAACCTGCCGATTACCCTCGTCTTCCACGAGGCACCTACAGGCACCCAAGAATAATCCGGTGACATTCCACCGTTCTGCCGGCGCTCAACGTCTTCGCCGACCGGCGTGGAAAAGTGCACCCCCCCTGTGGTTTCATGATGTTCCGCATGGGTGGCGCCCAGAAGCATTCGCCCGGCAGTACGCCTCCGCGTCGGACAACAGGCAGAACGACACGCGGCCCACGCAACCGGACGGCCTTCACCTTGAACTCGCCCGCGTATCAAGTGCCCTTTGCCATAATCCCATCATCTCCCATCGAGTTAGGGGAATGCGGAACAAAAATCAGTTCATATCACTTTTTCTGTTCCTTGAACTGAGCCTGGCCTCTCCAGCAAGTACAATAGGGCTCATTCCTCCGCAGTTCGAGAATCGAGTCAATATGCGCCGAATTTGCCACATTCTTGCAGGTCTCCTAGTGTGTGCCGGACTCCTACGCACAGTAAGCGGCTTTATTTTTGACTACCTGCATCCAGAATACGTGTCTAGCTTTCCTTCATATCTTTATTTTTTACGAGCGGTTCCCTTCCTTGTCGCTGCTGGTGCTGTCGAAACTATTTTATTTCTGACAAAAAAAAGAAATAAATAAAGAAACTCAAGCAAATTGTCACTGCTCTAGTATCTGTAATATTGGCTGGAACTGTGACAGTAAATGCGTCGGCAACAGAATCTATCGAAACTCCCTATAGGAGTCCTATCCTATCTAGCTTTCCGTCTAATGCTTCTCTGGAAGATCTCGAGAAAGCCACAGATAACGAAGATCTGAGAATTATCTCATCTCCTTCTCGGGGCGCTAATTACAAAACGCGCGCTGCAGAGGCTGTAGCTTTACTGCGGATTTATTCCAACTACAGGATCCGGCTCATCATCTAGTTTCACGAATCTCGGTCATTCTTGGCTTATGATCACAAACCTGTCTGGTTCTACGGCAAACATTGCTGGGATTAACGTTGCTGATGGTAAATCTATAACAGCAAGCACTTGGGATGAATCTGTAGATGTCAGTAGAGAACATAAGGGTCTGTGGCTCAATCTTGATTCGAAGCTTAATTCCAATGGTATTAATCTTCAGAATGTTTCCATTCAATTACCCTTAAGGCAAATTGATTTAAATACAGTGAATTCTAATATTAAGAATAACGATAAATGGGGCTATCTTAACAACTGTTCTACTTTCGCTTCAAAAATTTGGAATTCAATTGCTAGTGGCAGCAGTAAAGTTGACGCTGGAGCCATCAATACACCAGCCAGTCTACCAAAAAGTATTACAAAAGTTGGCGAGGCAGAATCATACACGTTGTTAAAGTACAATACTTCTTCACCGCATTACGGTTCCGTATATTATGGCTATCCTCCCATAAAGAGTAATAACAATAATTAGATAACCAAATCTGTCTGGTAAAGCCAGACTAGTTTTATCTATAATGTGAGCCGCAAGTGTTGGCATAGCGCTTGCGGCTCATTCAAGATGTCTTTCGCCAAATAAATCCGCACGTCGGGACTGGTGACGTTTCGCCGGACCCGTCATTGATTCCACCGCCACCAATCATGCCACAAGGGGTAGGGGGCTACGGACGTTTTCTTGGTGAAACGTCAGGCACTTACTGCGGCGCGAACTGGATCCACAGGGCCAACGTGACACAGATTATCGAAGAACACGGCATCGCAATCACGGCCCAACGGCGAAACGCCGGAACCGCTCGACACATCATTACCCAATGCATTGGTCTCAACCTTGGTGGCCAGCCACCCCATATCCCTGATCACAACCCGCATTCCTGCGAAGAGCAAGGAATATCCAGCCCCGGTCTCAAGCCCATGAGACACTTGGAGCCATGACTACAGTTATCATGCGCACCTCCGAAGGTGACATCAAAATCAACCTGTTCGACGACGAAACCCCGGAAACCGTGGCCAATTTCCTCGGCCTTGCCACCGGCGAGAAGGAATGGATCGATCCGATGACCGGCCAGCCTTCCCATGAGCCGTTCTACAACGGTCTAACCTTCCACCGCATCATCAAGGATTTCATGATTCAGGGTGGCTGCCCGCTGGGCAACGGCACCGGCGGCCCGGGCTACGACTTCGACGATGAAATTGTTCCTGATCTGAAGTTCGACCACCCGTACCTGCTGGCCATGGCGAACGCCGGCCTGCGTCGTGGCATGGACGGCAAGATCCACGGCACCAACGGTTCCCAGTTCTTCATCACCACCGTGCCGACCCCGTGGCTCGACGGCCACCACACCATCTTCGGCGAGGTTGCGGATGACGATTCCAAGGCAGTGGTCGACAAGCTCGAAGCCGTGAACACCGATCGCATGGACCGTCCGACCGAGCCGGTCGGCATCGTGTCCGTGGAAGTGCTCAAGTGAGCGTTTCCCGCACAGCCGTACAATATAGGAAAGCCCCTCGATTGAGGGGCTTTCTCATTTTATTTATAGAGGCGTTTGCTTGCAATCACCGGCTTATGTGATTCGTCAACATCACATTTTGCGCAGTCGCGGCTCCGCGGAATCCTTCGCGCCGGTGATGCGGTACACGTCGAACACGCCTTCGATTTTACGCACGGCGGCGAGCAGAGTGTTCAGATGCTGCGGATCGGCCATTTCGAAGCTGAATTGGCTGGTGGCCACACGGTCGGTGCCGGTGGAAATCGAGCCGGAGATAATGTTCACGCCGTGGTCGGACAGCACGCGTGTCACATCGCTCAGCAGATGCGGACGGTCAAGCGCCTCGACCTGGATCTTGACCATGAACACGCCCTTGGTGCTGGTCCACTGCACATCCACCACACGTTCGGGCTGGCGTTTCTCCAGTTCGAGCATGTTCTGGCAGTCCACGCGATGCACGGACACGCCTTGGTTGCGGGTGATGAAGCCGATGATCTTGTCTCCAGGAACCGGCATGCAGCATCGGGCCAGCTTGACCCAGATGTCCCCCACGCCCTTGACGGAGATACCCAACGAGCTGGTGGTCTTCTTGGTACGCTCCACCTGCTTGAGCGGCAACGCCTCCTGCTCGACTTCCTCATCCACCTCGTCGCTGCCCGCGTCACGGACCAGATGCGAGATGACGTTCTGCGTGGAGATCTGGCCATCACCAATCGCCACGAACACGGCTTCCGCGTTGGCAAGGTTCAACTCGTCGGCGACACCCACCAATGCTTCCGGAGTCAGCAGCGTGGTGATTGGCAGGTTGCGCTTGCGCATGGCGCGCGTCAGCTCGTCACGGCCTTCCTCGACGGCTTCGGTACGGCGTTCCTTGCTGAACCATTGACGAATCTTGTTGCGTGCCTTCGGGCTCTTGGCGAAGCTCAGCCAATCACGCGACGGACCTGCGGATTCGGACTTGGATGTCAATATTTCAACGGTATCGCCATTCTCGAGCTTGGTATCAAGCGGCACCAATCGTCCGTTCACGCGCGCACCCATGGTACGGTGACCGACTTCGGTGTGCACCGCATAAGCGAAATCAATCGGAGTGGCTTCGGCGGGAAGCGAGACGATCTTGCCTTTCGGCGTGAACACGTAGACCTCTGCCGCGCCCAAATCCTCTTTGAGGGAGCCAAGGAATTCGTCGGAATCCGGCGTTTCGCTCGTCCAGTCGGCAAGTTGCTGAATCCATTTGAGGTTGTCGGCCTCGCTCAGCTCCTGGTTTTCGCCACGCTTGCGGTCGGACTTGTCAGGCGAGCTCAACGCGCGTCCGGCTTGGCCGTTCTCCTTGTACTTCCAATGCGCAGCGATGCCGAATTCCGCGCGGCGGTGCATGTCCCACGTGCGGATCTGAATCTCCACCGGCTTGCCGCCGGGGCCGACCACCGTGGTGTGCAGGCTCTGGTACATGTTGAGCTTCGGCATGGCGATATAGTCTTTGAAACGGCCGGGAACAGGGTTCCACCGCGCATGCACGGCACCCAACGCCGCATAGCAGTCCTGAATCGTGTCGACGATGATACGCACGCCCACCAAATCATAAATGTTGGCGAAATCGTGCCCGCGCACGATCATCTTCTGGTAAATGGAGAAGTAGTCCTTCGGACGGCCCGTCACATAGGCTTTGATGTGCTGTTCGTCGAGATCCTCATTGATTTCGGCGAGAATCTGCTTCAGGTACACGTCGCGTTGTCCGGCGCGACGGGCCACCAATACCACAATCTCGTTGTAGATCTTCGGATACAGAACCTTGAAGCTGAGTTCTTCCAACTCGGTTTTGATGGCGTTCATGCCAAGACGGTTGGCGAGCGGCGCATACACATCCAGCGTTTCACGTGCCTTTTTCTGCGCGTTCGACTGCTTGACGTAACGCCATGTGCGGGCGTTGTGCACACGGTCGGCGAGCTTGACCACCAGCACGCGCACGTCGCGGCTCATCGCCACCACCATTTTGCGGATGGTCTCGGCCTGGGCGGAATCGCCGTATTCCATTTTGGAAAGCTTCGTGACGCCGTCCACCAGGCCGGTCACCGTGTCGCCGAATTCGGCGCGGCATTCGTCGAGCGTGTAGTCGGTGTCCTCCACCGTGTCGTGCAGAAGGCCCGCTGCCACAACCAGCGGCCCCATGCCAAGATCGGCGAGGATCTGCGCCACTGCAAGCGGATGGATGATGTACGGCTCGCCGGATTTACGCCGTTGCGACGAATGCTGGTTGACGGCGCGCCGGTAGGCTCTCGCGAGAATGCTCATGTCCTCGTCGGGATGGTGGTATTCGCACATCTTGAGGATTGGTTCAAGCGGGTCAAGCGGATTCGTGCTGATCTCGCAGCCCAACATTCTGGCCGAACGAACCTCATGATCCATGTCGCTCATTTCGCTCCTCCTCGCTTGGAATGTACCCTATAGTACCCGCGCATCACCATATGACGGATGTATCCGGCCGCGTGTTGCACGGCCGGATACATCCTCGGTCTTTGTGTATTGCAGTCCCGTCAGGACGCAACGCCGGTTGATCCGAAGCCACGTTCCGCGCGGTCGGATCCGGGCAGGGTCTGCGCCTCGATGAATTTTGCCTCGACGTAGCGTTGGATGACCAGCTGTGCGATGCGGTCGCCCGGATGGAACGTCACGGCGCGTTCCGGATCGAGGTTGATCAACGGCACCTTGATTTCGCCACGGTATCCAGCGTCGATGGTTCCCGGCGCGTTAAGCACCGTGACGCCCTGCTTGACGGCGAGTCCCGAACGCGGATGCACCAGCGCCACATAGCCGGCAGGCAATGCGATTGCCACTCCCGTGGGCACCAGCGCCCGCTGGAACGGCTTCAACGTCACTTCTTCAGTGGTGCGCAAATCGGCACCGGCGTCTCCGGCATGGGCGTAATGCAGCTGAGCCGGCTGCCCGGGATCCAGCGACTTTACCAGAACCTCGACGTTTTCCGGCTCGTTGTATGCCTCGTCGAACGCCATCAGGCCGCACACTCCTTGCATACCGGCTGTCCGTCGTCGGTAGTGTAGGCAAGCTGGCTGCGATGCTTCACCAGGAAGCATTCGGAGCAGATGAACTCGTCGCCCTGCATCGGAATGACGGTCACCGAAGCGTCCTCATTGCTCAAATCGGCGCCCGGCAGCTCGTAGTCTTCGGCAATGGCGTTCTCGTCATCGTCCATATCGTTGGAATTGTTCTGAGAACCCTTGCTCAAAGCCTGGAGCGACTCCTCGTCCTCGTCTTTGTTGCGCGGGGAATCATAATCC
>ERZ772872.3122-NODE-3122-length-12662-cov-15.112239_pt1 | contig 12662 bp, 10 predicted proteins | sample MGYA00512132_ERZ772872 | MGnify/ENA primary metagenome ERZ772872 (study PRJEB29015, sample SAMEA2737724) | human gut metagenome | biome: human gut; feature: human-associated habitat; material: faeces | place: China | collected 2012 ...
CAAACAGCGCAGCCACGCTGTTTTCCTTGCTGTTCACGTCTCCGCTCTGGCTCAGACGAGTGCCGGCGGCGGGGTTGACGGCGGTGCAGAAGGGGTTGACCCAGTAGAAGCCCTGTCCCTTCAGGGTGCCGATGTAATCGCCAAACAGGGTGAGCACCAGCGCCTCCTGCGGCTTTAGCACTTTAAGGCCGCAGAACAGGAAAATACCTGCGATCCAATACGCAATGGACAAAATCAGCAGCGGCACGCCCAGAAGCATCCGGTCTGCATCCAGCAGGGTGATGCTGCAAATGAACAGAGCAATGGATGCTACATAGCCCAGCAGGGTCAGCAGAAGCATGGTCATGCCGTTCTTCTTGGTCTGTAAGATCTTCTCTTCCATAAAATGTCCCTCCTTTACAGGGTTCGGAAGTTTCTTTCTGATATCAAAATCATATCACATTGTATTTTGATTGTCAAGAACTTCCGATAAACACAAAAACCTCCCACTCAGATGAGCGGGAGGTTTTATTACGCATAGTTATAATTACCAGAACCAATACCGTTTCTTGACGGCGATATACACGATCAGGCAGACCACGGTCAGCGCACCGGCGGCGATGAAGAAGGTCCAGTTGATATTGGTGAAGCGCAGATTCTGGTTGGTCAGCAGGTAGCTGCCAGCCGTATCGGCGGTAATGGTGCCATCCTTGTAGCTGTTCAGGAACTGCCACTTTTCGCTGGCAGTGTTGTGCAGATACAGGCGGCTGTAAGCGGCGTTCTCACCGGTCAGGGTGATCTGCACCACGCAGGGCAGCGCACCGCTTTCGCCCAGCTGGAAGCTCAGGCCGTTTTCATCGGGGGCAAAGGTCAGGGCGGTGCTGAACCCGCCCTGGGTGCTCTTGATGCTGGTGCCATCGATCCGCAGGGTATAATCCTCGCCCAGCACGATCAGGCTGCGGCCTGTGGTGCGCAGGGCGCTCAGGATCTCGCCGGTAATGGCGGGCACGTCGCTCTGATAGAGGGACACTTCCTCCCCTGCGGCGTTCTGGATGGCGGCCACGGTGGCATCGGTGGTGACGTTGTCCTCGGTGCCCTCACCGCTGGTATCGCTGCTGCTGCCGGAGGTGGATGCAGTGCGGTTGACGATGACCGTGACCGAGGTGGAGGCGGTGCCGTTGGAGACCACCACGGAGGTGGCACCCGTGGCAACGCCGGTGATGACACCGGAACCGCTGACGGTGGCAATGCTCTTGTCCTGGCTCTTGAAGGTCAGGCTCTGGCTGGCAGAGGCCGGCGACACCTTGCCGGTGATGGTCTTGGAGGAGCCCGGCTTGAGCACCACATAGTTGGTGTTCAGGGAGATGGACTGGCTGGAGACGGTGCTGGTGTTGGCCGCAACCACCGTAATGGTGGCCGTGCAGCTCACGTTGCCGTCCGTGGCGGTGATGGTGGCCTTGCCGGGGGCAACGCCGGTCACCTTGCCAAAGTTGTTGACGGTGGCCACCTTCTCATTGGAAGAGCTCAGGCTGACGTTGATATAGTTGGCCGCCGAGGTGGGCAGCACTGCCAGCGAAAGGCTGGTGGTCTCGCCCACGGCAATGGTGCTGGATGCAAGGGTGATATCCATTTCGGTGGCGATCATGCTGGCATCCGGCTGGGGGGTGATGGTATAGGTGCAGCTCACCCCGCCGCAGGTGGCGGTGATGTTGGCCGTGCCCAGGCCCACAGCCTGCGCCACGCCCTCACTGTCCACCGAGACAACATTGGGGTTATCAGAGACATAGGTCACGCCGTTCTTGCTGGCGGCATTGGCGGGGGTGGTCACCGGGGAGAGCTGCTGGGCCGTGCCCGCCAGCGGGGCGGCATCGTAGCTGCCGGTCTCAATGCTCTCGGCGGTAACTTTATCCCAGGGAAAGCTCACCTTGGGCAGCGTGAGGGCCAGCGGCGTGGTAACAGGGCCGGCAGCCGACGCAGGCAGGGCGGCGGCACAGGCCAGCACACCCAGCAGAGCCGCGCTGGCGGCCAGCTGTTTCGGGTTCAGTTTCATTCTTTCGTACCTCTTGGGCGTGGAATCGGCGGGCGCTTAGCGGAACAGCACGCCCAGGGCCTCCATCACATAGTCAAAGTAAGTCAGTTCATCGTACTCCACACGGGCGGTGACGCTCATGCCGTTGGAAAGATCCACCTTGTCGCCGCTGGTGCTCACGACATAGGTGTTGTCCGGCTTGATGGTCATCTTGTAGTAGGACCCGTTGTTGCTGGAGGTCACGTCACTGTCGATGGAGGTAACAGTGCCGGTCAGGGTGCCGTAGGAATACTCCGACAGGCCGGTGATGGCGATCTTGCAGGGGTCGCCCACGTTGATCAGCGGCCGGTCGTTGACGGTGACAGCCGCCACGATCTCAAGGTCGCTGTTCTCGCTGGCCACGGTGGCCAGAGCGGAGCCTGCGCTGAGCACCATACCCACCTTGTAGGGGGTGTCCATGTGGATGACACCGGAAGTGGGAGCGTAGATGTAGTAATCGTTTGCGCCGGTGTTCAGGGCATCCAGCTGGGCCTCAATGTTGTCAATGTTGGCCTGCACGCTGGTCAGGTTGGCAGAAATGGACTGCAGGGTGGAGTAATACAGGCTCTCCACCTCGCTCTGGTTCTGCTCCATCATGGTCTTGATCTGCTCGTCGGTGTAACCGGCGGCCTGATAGGGCGAAGCGTCGAACGCCTTCTGGCTGACCTGGCTCTTGTAGCTCTCGTACTGATAGTAATAGGGCTGATCGTCGATGTCGGTCTCGCTGAAGTAGTTCTTGTCGTCCTGAATGGACTTGAGCAGCTTCTCGTACTGGCTCTTCTGCTTTTTGTAGATGTCCAGCTGCTTCTGGTAGCTGTCCTGCTGGATGTCCAGATCGGTGCTCTTGATGTGGGCAATGAGGTCGCCCTCGGTGACATAGCTGCCCTCCGAGATGTTCAGCTCGGTGATGGAGCCGGAGTAACTGGACATGATATAGGTCTTGTTGGCCGCCTGCACTGAGCCAGTGGACTGGCTGACGTAAGTGCGCTTGTTCTGGGTGCTCCAGATCACCAGAAACACCATGAGGAAAGCCACCAGAAGAATGAGCGCGTAGCCAAAGGCCGGCAGCTTCTTCTCCATCATAATGCGGCGGTCCTGCAGGTCGGAAAGATTCTGAATGCGAGTGGTCATATTACTTCGTCTCCATAAAAACGTCCATGACACCGTTTTCGCTGTCCTGATTGACGTAGATGCTGTAGGTGGTGCCGGTCAGCTCGATCTCGTGCTCGTAGGCATAGATGTTCAGCTTCTGGCTGGCAAGGCTGCTGTGGTCCATGGGGCCGGTGAAGTGGGCGTACAGGCAGCCCTTCACCCGCAGCACAGCGTCCTGCTCGTAGCCCGGCTCCAAGCGGGGGATGAGCTGGTTGACCTGCATCATAAAATAGATCTGCGGCTCCGGGTTGGGGCCGGAGGTAAACTTGACGCACTGGATCACAGGGCCAACCGGCATGGCGCTGTGGCTCTTGATAAAGTTCTGCATCTGGGTCAGGATCACGCCCAGATTGCCCAGCTCGCTGGCATCGATCTTGCGTGCCAGAACGTTGGTCAGCTTCAGGGTCTTGTTTTCTGCAACTTGGATCTCTCTCATAATAATGTCCACCTGTTTCTTTTTTGTTTGCAATAAGCAATTGTCTGGGGTCAAAGATTCTTTTTTACCGTTTTGCCAAAGACTCTCCTCAAAGCGGCCTCACCCTCTCAGTCAAAGCCTAACGGCTTTGCCAGCTCCCCCAAAGTGGGAGCTCTTGACAAAAAGGGTCACAGCTGCTTTTATATCCGAATTTGTACTTCCCTATCAATGGTCTCGCATACAGCATCAAAATGATTGTTAACATCCCGATTAGAGAACCGTAAAACTTTCAAGCCATAGCCATGCAGGATAGCACTTCGTTCCTCATCGTAAGCTTTCCCCTGTTCAGTATAATGCTGTGAGCCGTCAAGTTCAATAACCAATCTTGCATCCGCGCAATAAAAATCCACAATAAACGATTCAATGATCCGCTGTTTGTAGAATTTTACCGGATATTTCCGCAAGAAAACATACCAAAGCCGTTGCTCCTGTGGTGTCATTTCCCTCCGAAGTCTTCGGGCTACATCCAGCATGTCGTTATTCTTGACAACTGTCGTCTTTTTCATCAGCTTATACCTCTACCGGGCTCACCCTCTCCGTCAGCGCACACGCGCTGCCACCTCCCCCAAAGTGGGAGGTTTTGACAGAATGATTCACTCCCTGCACTGTGGGCAAGTCTACGTTCACACTACGCAAAGGGAAACCCGCCGTACACTGCGCTATGCCAAGGGCTCTCCCTTCGGGAGAGCTGGCGCAAAGCGCCTGAGAGGGTGAGGATGCTCACGGTAAGCCACTCACACAGCGATAAAGTGTCACTATGTAAAGAGCATTCCTGTAAGGATAAACATAATCTTCTACCACACACAATTGCCTACCGCAACGCGATAAGCAACATAAAAATAAGGTGTGCCAGGAGGCACACGCCTCCTGGCACACCATAACGAGGCATTGTTGTCTGCCCCGCGCTAACAAGTAGGGCGGTGCAGTTTCCTCAACGCTTCATAATTTCAGATCAGATCTGATTAGACAGTCGTGAAGGTCAGAACGTCCTCCTTGACCTTGTTCTTGGTGGGAGCCACGCCCAGGTTGTAGACAGCAGCAGCAACGCCCAGAGCGTTCATGACATAGTCACCGATGTTGTTCTTCTCAATGGTGCCATTAGCAACATTGGTGGTGAACAGGGTCTTGGGGATAGCGCCGACAGCCTTCCAGGTGGTGTTGCCGCTGAACAGGACACCGATGGTCTGATTAACAACCTTGCTCAGGAAGGTGTTGCCAACCAGAGTCACGATGTTGGTGTTGAAGGTCTTAACGTTGTCCAGAGTCCAGATAGGAGCGGTAACAGCGCCGATAGCATCGATAAAGCTAGCGCCACCGTTGACGTAGGTCATTTCGTTCTCTGCGATAACAGAGTAGTTTGCAGGCATCATCATAATGAATTACTCCCTTCAAATGAATGAAAAAACTTATTTTAGCGATCTTTTTCCGGCTGCGCATCCATCCAAAGATCATTTATGTAACCGAGTGCGCACTCGGCTGCAACTTAGTAGGTCATTGCCTCGCCATCGTCGTCTTCTTCAACAACTGCCGCGGGGGCAACGGGTGCAGGCTCTTCCTTCTTGCGGCGGAAGATACCCTGCTGCAGGTTCCAGAGCTCGTAATACTTGCCCTGCTTTGCCAGCAGCTCGTCATGGGTGCCGCGCTCCACGATCTGGCCGTGATCCATGACCAAAATCAGGTCGCAGTCACGGATGGTGGAAAGACGGTGTGCCACGATCAGCATCGAACGGTCAGCCAGCTGGTTATAGATCATATCAAAGATGGTATTCTCTGTACCAAAGTCCAGGCTGGAGGTCGATTCATCAAAGATGTAAAGGCTCGAATCCTTCAGGAACGCACGGGCCAGTGCAATGCGCTGCTTCTCACCACCGGACAGGCCGTTGCCGGCTTCCTCCAGATAGGTGTTGTACTGCAGCGGCAGCTTGCGGATGAACTCGTGTGCGTCGGCCTTCTTGGCCGCCTCCCGTACCTGATCGAGGGTAGCCTCTGGGCGGGAGATGCGGATATTCTCGAAGATCGTCTTGCTGAACAGCTCAACGTTCTGCGGGACATAAGAAATGCAGCGGCGGACGGATGCATTGCTGTACTCGTCCAGATCAACGCCATTCACGCTGATGGTGCCGCTCTCCGGCTCGTAATACTTGAGCAGGAGCTTGGTGATGGTGGACTTGCCGGAACCCGAGGAGCCAACCAGTGCCACCTTCTTGCCCTGCGGGATGGTGAAGGAGATGTGGTCCAGTGCCGGGGTGCGGTTGCCATACCGGAAGGTGACATCCTTGAACTCAATGTCGCCCTCCATGCTCTCCATCTCGGTGTACTCGTGGTCATCGTCCTGCTCGGATTCATAATCCATGATCTCCGTCAGGCGCTTCATGGAGATGGAAGCTTCCTGAATGGACATCTGCATACTGATGAGCTCGCTCACCGGAGAAGTAAAGTAGCCCGAAAGAGTGCTGAACGCCATATAGCCGCCCAGCGTCAGCTGGCCATTCAGCACCTGCGTGATGCCCACATAGGTGGTGACCATGTTCAACACGGTCATGATCACGCTGGAGATCAGGCTCTGGCCGGTGCTGATCTTGCTGGAACGCAGGCTGATCTTCAGGCTCTTGATGTATTCACGCTCAAGGGCTTCCAGCTCGCGCTCTTCGCAGGCGTTGCACTTGATGGTCTCGATGCCGCGCAGGCTCTCGATCATCTGGCTGTTCAGAACGGCCGACTGCACCATCGTCTCTTCATTGATCCGCTTGTAGGGCTGCTTGAAGATGATGACGAGCAGCAGGCTCAGAACGGTGGTAAACAGGGTAATGGAGAACAGCGAGGAGTTCATCCGGAACAGGACAAAGCCTGTACCCACGGCCATCACAATGTCCATGACCACGCTCATTGCAATGCTGGTCAGCACCGATTTGATGGTGCCTGCATCGGAATAGCGGGTGGTGATCTCGCCGGTCTTACGGGATGCGAAGAACTTCATCGGCAGTTTGTACACATGCTCGAAGTAGCCCAGCATCAACGGGATATCGATTTTAATGGAAAGGAAGATCAGGATCCACTGTCTCACGGTCGAAAGCAGCGTGCTGGTCAGGTTGACCACGCTGAACACGACAATGAGCGATACGAGCAGGTTCTTCAACCCGTAGGGCAGCACCTCATCCATGATCGCCTTGTTGAAAACGGTGGACACGATGCCGATCAGTGTCAGGATCACTGAACTGAGAATAGCGTAAGCAAACAGCTTTTTCTGGGGAAGCAACAGATCCATGTACCGCTTCAACATGTTGTTGCGGGCTGCCTTGGCTTCCTCTTTGCCCTCCACCTTATGCTTGCCGGTGCCGCCCTTGAACTCCGCTGTGGGGTTCAGCAGCAACAACACGCCGGTGAAGTTTTTATAGAACTCATCCAGGCTGATCTTTTTCAGTTCATTTGCAGGGTCGCCGATGACAACGTAATCCTTGCATTTGTACTTTTTGCTTGCATCAGCCTTGCGTTCTTCTTCCTGCGCCACATGCTTGCGGCGGGCATCGTCCTCCTTGATGGTCGTCTTTTTGAAGATGACCACAAAGTGGGTCATGCCCTGGTCGGTAATGACCTGCGCAATTGCGGGCAGTGTGAAATCGCTTAAAAAGTTTTCGCGGTCAACACGGACAGCCGCCGTGCTGAAGCCCAGCTCATTGGCCGCTTTCTGCAGGCCAACGAGGTTCGTGCCTTTCATGTCGGTTCCCATCATATCCCGCAGGCGGGTGATGGTGATTTCCTTTTTGTAATGGAGGCACACCATTGCGAGCGAAGCGGCCGCGCAGTCCGTAGAATCGTGCTGCCGCACATAGGTATAACGCATACGATGTTTCCTTTACAAGAGACCGACAACCAAAAGCAAACGATCTCTTTTTCAATGTACTGTGTCTATTTCAAAACTACGGCTTTTATTCTAGCACACCTGGTCTGTTTGCACAAGCCCCAGTTTGCTGTTGTTTTGGCTGTAGGTCTGACAAATGAAAAAGGTTTTCTTTTTGCACTCCAGTTTAACAGCGCATAGCCTTCTGCTTTGCCCTGCCCTGCGGAGAACCAGGGCAAAGCAGAAGTCCGCTGCTATCAAAAGAAGGGAGCGCCTACCCTTTGATCTGAGTCAATCACCACAGAACGTTTAAAAACTGTTCCAAGGTTTGGGTGTAGTATACCACAATCTGACAGCATCTTCAAGAGGACATTTTTTAAGAAATCATTAATTTTGAAGATTTTGTGAAAAAAGTCTCAGATTGGTTACAACACCCGGTTAAAAAACAAGCGGCGAAGTTGCCCTCGCCGCCTAATGGCGCCTCTTGCCTGACTCGAACAGGCGACACCCTGATTAACAGTCAGGTGCTCTAACCGACTGAGCTAAAGAGGCACATCTTTCAAAACGCAATTGCGCAGCGCACAATTGACTGCGAGATGTATTATAACTCTTCCCGCTCCCTTTTGCAAGCCTTTTTTGGAAATTTGTGAAAAAAGTTTTTTAAAGGAGCAGAACCCTCTCAGTCAAAGCCTTGCGGCTTTGCCAGCTCCCCCGAGGGGGGAGCCTTTGGCAGGACCACCGCAAGCAGCTGCTAAAGGCCGGGGCAGTCTTGGCTCCCCCTTTGGGGGAGCTGGCGCGTTAGCGCCTGAGAGGGCGAGCCCGTGTTCCGACATCCTTTTTCTTACGCTTCTGTTACCCTGTCAATACCGGAAAGAAGGTGCCGCCCATCAAGACTGTGATCTACCTCGATGTCCTGCTGCTGACGAATTTTGCGCTCACGCTGCTGTTCCTGCTGGCGGCGGGGCTGCTGGCCGGGGTGGAGTGCCGGGCCGGGCGGCTGCTGTTGGGCGGGGCGGCGGGGGCAGCTTCCTCGTTGGCCCTGCTGGCCCCGGAAGCGCCGGACGCTGCCGCGCTCTTATATAAAGTGTCAACCGCTGCCCTCACGGTGGCCGCTGCCTACGGCTGGCCCGGGGTCAGATGCTTTGCCCGGCTTGTGGGGTGGTTCTGCGCAGGAAATCTGCTGCTGGCGGGGGCGCTGCTGCTGCCCGGGGCCCAGACCAACAACGGCTGTATCTACCTGCCCCTTTCGCCGGGGGCACTGCTGGCGGGCGCGGGCGGGGTGGTGCTGGCCGTGCAGGGAGTGCTCCGCTTTCTGGGCCGGGGCGGCGGGCAGGTATTCCCCGCCCGGCTCACCGTGGCAGACACAGCGCTGGATGTCCTGGCCTTCTGCGACACCGGCTTTTCGGTGCAGGAACCGCTTTCGGGCCGGACGGTAGTGCTGGTGCGGTTCGGTGCCGTGCAGGGCCGCCTGCCGCCCGCCCTGGGTACTTATCTGGAGCAGCACTTTGCCGGGGCCGCTCCCCTGCCTGTCACGGCGCTGGGGGTGCGCCTTGTTCCCTGCACAACCGTGGCCGGGCACTGTATCCTGCCGGCCGTCCCGGCCAGCCTGTGCTGCACCGGCTCCCCCGCCGGGCAGGCCAGGGCCGAGCACCTCTATGCCGCCTTCGCCGACCTCCCCCCGCCGCCTGATGGGTGGGAAGTGCTGGTGGGGGTGGAAGCGTTGGAAATGATTCACCCCCTCCGTCACCGCCAAGCGTGACCGAGGGCTTCACAAAGGAGGAACCGCCCTTGCATCATCTGCTTTCACTTCTTTGCCGTCTTTATTGCTTTCTGCTGGCCCCTTCCGCCGCCCACTACATCAACGGCGGGCCCAGCCTGCCACCGCCGCTGACACCGGAGCAGGAAAAGGCCCTGCTGACCCGGATGATGGAGGGGGATGCCGCCGCGCGCGATGACCTCATCACCCACAACCTGCGGCTGGTGGTCTACCTTGCCAAAAAGTACGAGAACAGCGGCGTGCCGCAGGAGGACATGATCTCCATTGGCACCATCGGGCTGATTAAGGCGGTAAACACCTTTACGCCCGCGCGGAACATCAAGCTGGCCACCTACGCCAGCCGGTGCATCGGCAACGAGATCCTGATGTACCTGCGCAAAAGCTCCAACCGGCGGCAGGAGGCCAGCATCGACGAGCCCCTGAACACCGACGGCGACGGCAACGAGCTGCTGCTCTCGGACGTGCTGGGCAGCGACGAAAACCTTGTGGGCCTGCAATTGGAGCAGGCCGCCGAGCGCGCCACCCTCCGGCGTTCCGTGGAGCAGCTGGCCCCCCGGGAGCGGCAGATCATGGAGCTGCGCTTCGGCCTTGTGGACGGCGTGGAGCACACCCAGAAGGAAGCCGCCGATGCCCTTGGCATCAGCCAGAGCTACATTTCCCGGCTGGAAAAGCGGATCATCCGTCAGCTGAAAGAGGTGCTGGAGCGGGAGTAGCTGCTAACAATTCCCATGTATCTTCCCTGCCCTCTTACCCCATACTTCCGGTATCAACGTAACCGGAGGTTCGGGGGATGTACAACAAAGTGGAATTATGCGGGGTGGACACGGCCCAGCTGCCGGTGCTTTCCGAAGCGGAAAAGCGGCAGCTGCTCACCCGGGCGCGGGCAGGCGATGCCGCTGCCCGGCAGGCCATGATCGAGGGCAACCTGCGGCTTGTCCTGAGCGTGGTGCAGCGGTTCGCGCAGCGGGGGGAGAATCTCGAATGAAAACAGTGTTGATGTGGCGTTGGCGAGCATCTGCGCCACTGAGTCGGGGCGCGGTGTCGGTATGGTTGCCGGTGATGTCATATCTTGTCGAGTGCTTGCTGAAGGTCTGCTATAATGTCGTCGATGTGCTCCGTGCCGATGCTTACACGCACCGTGGCCGGAGTGATGTGCTGCTGAGCCAGTTCTTCGGGCGAGAGCTGCGAATGGGTTGTGGTGGCGGGATGTATCACCAGGCTCTTCATGTCTGCCACGTTGGCAAGATGCGAGAAGAGTTTCAGCGAGTCAATGAAGCGCCATGCCTCGTCGCGGCCGCCCTTCACCTCGAAAGTGAAGATGCTGCCGGCACCGTTGGGATAATACCGGCGGTAGAGTTCGTGATCGCGGTGGTGAGGCAGCGACGGATGGTTGACCTTGGCCACCTTGGGATGCGATGCGAGGAATTCCACCACCTTCAGGGCATTGGCCACATGCCGCTCCACACGCAGCGAGAGGGTTTCCACCCCCTGCAGCAGCAGGAAGGCACCCAAAGCCGACAGGCAGGCCCCCGTGTCGCGGAGCAGCACGGCACGCACGCGTGCGGCAAACGGTGCCGCAGGGTCTATTTCGGCAAATATGCTGCCGTGATAGTTGGCGTCCGGGCGCGCGATTGTAGGGTATTTGTCAGGAAAATCGGTCCAGGGGAATGTACCTCCGTCAATCACCACTCCACCAAGTGTTGTGCCGTGGCCCCCGATGAATTTAGTAGCCGAATGCACTACCACGTCTGCGCCATGCTCGATGGGACGCATCAGCACCGGGGTGCCGAAAGTATTGTCGATAATCAGGGGCACACCGTGGGCATGCGCCTCGGCAGCCACCGCCTCGATATCTGTGACATCACTGTTGGGATTGCCGAAAGTCTCGGCATAGACGGCGCGTGTTTCGGGACGGAACGCCGCACGCAGCGCCTCAGAGTCGCTCATGTCCACAATGGTGTGGGTCACACCCATGTCGGCCAGCGTGTTCACAATCAGATTGTACGTGCCGCCATAGAGATTGTCGGCGGCAATCACGTGGTCGCCGGGGCGGAGTATGTTTTGCAGCGCATAGAACACGGCTGCGGCTCCGGTGGCTGTGGCCACCGCTCCTGTTCCACCCTCCATGGCCCGCAGACGCTCCTCCAGTACGGCCTGAGTGGGGTTGTTCAGGCGGCTGTAAATGTAGCCGTCGCGGTGCAGTGCGAAGCGTTCGGCTGCATCGTTGCAGTCCTCGAACACGTAGGCCGCCGACTGGTGGATGGGCACTGCGCGGGCGCCGCTGGCATCGGTATGCTCCTGCCCGGCATGCAGCTGCAGGGTTTCTATACGGTAATTGTCGGTATGATTCATGTTTGAATGTATAGCTTTGAATGTCTATTCCGGAATGCTTAAACCTGAATGCAAAAAAATTGATTGAATGCAAAGTTACGTTTTTCCCCCGACGTGGCCAACTCCTGCCATCCTTACACCCGCTCAGGCGGCATCCCACCCGTTTTCCACACACTTGTCGCAGCTATCTTAGCTATCTTGAAAAATCCCAATCTTCCGGCACCTGTGCCGGAAGATTTTTTTGTTAATTTATAGGGCATTGTCTTAAAAATTAATGGTGCTTAAATAATTTAACAAACTTTAACCAATCGGGGGGGTAATTTGACACCTTTTACATAACTTTGCCCCGATTTACACAGCATACTTGCAAAACACAGCCTTTTTTCCTGGGATAATTTACATTAATTATCAATCTATTACATCTGAGCACGAATCAATAAGCCAGAACTGCAAATTCTAAGGGGAATTCGGCTGCATCGCAATAATAAGCCAACCGACACACATTTTACGATTACTGATGAAACCGTTAATAGTCCTGCTCATCACCGGGACACTTGCAGCCGCCACCGTTACGGCACAGGTGCCGGCCGACTCGGCCAAAGTCTACTTCAGGCTCGGGCACAGGCAATATGACCCTGCTTTTCGTAACAACAGCGCGGGAATCACCCCATTTGTCAAAGAGGTGAAGCGCCACAACGCTGCCTCGAATATCGAACGCATCACCGTCCGTTCATACACGTCGCCCGACGGCTCCAATGCAGCCAACGAGCGCCTGAGCCGCAACCGCTGCAGCTCCATATCCGAACTAATCCTCAATGAAACCGGCATAGACCCCTCGCTGATGCACACCGAGGCCGAAGGGATTGCCTGGGACGAGCTGCTGCGCATGGTCGAGGCCGACCCGCACGTGCCCTACCGCGACGAGGTGACCGAGCTGCTGCGGAGCACTCCGCTATGGGTGTTCGACGAGAACAACCGCGTTGTAGGCGGCCGCAAAAAGAGCCTCATCATCCTGGGCAGCGGCGAGAACGTGAGCCCCGAG
>ERZ772872.3126-NODE-3126-length-12656-cov-3.994286_pt1 | contig 12656 bp, 10 predicted proteins | sample MGYA00512132_ERZ772872 | MGnify/ENA primary metagenome ERZ772872 (study PRJEB29015, sample SAMEA2737724) | human gut metagenome | biome: human gut; feature: human-associated habitat; material: faeces | place: China | collected 2012 ...
AACACAGAGGGCATACAATATATGATAAAGATATTTCGAATAGCGAAAGAGAGAGGAATAAAGGTTATTCCATTTATACCGCCGGTAAATTATGAGCTTGGGGAAATTATTTTCGGAAGCAAATTTAAAGAGCGATATTCGGAAAATATTAGTAAAATAGAAGAAATAACAACGGAAGCAGGTTTTAAATTGTTGGATATGAGTTATTGTCTGAGACAAGAGGAGTTTGCACAGCCGAATACGCCTGATGAAACTGCAAATGATATAGGAAGGACAAAGATGGCGAACATATTAGTAAAAAATATTGAAACGATAATATGAATGGCTAGTTTTAAACGAGAGGAGTGATATGGATGAATAATGTAATTCAATATTTATTACACAGTGCAGGTACACATCCAGATAAGATTGCATTCGAGGATGAAAGCAGAAGCATAACATTTGGAGAATTAAAAAAAGCGAGCATATCTGTTGCAGCTTCTATACATAAAATTTTAGGAGATACCATTAATCAGCCAATTGCAATATATATGGAGAAAAGTGTGGAGTGCATTGTCGCTGCAATGGGAATTATCTATAGTGGTAACTTTTACACACCAATTGACAAAAACTCACCACAGGAAAGAATAAACAAAATTTTAAGCACACTGGAACCGGTTGCTATTATATATGATCAGGCAGAAGGTGTATTAAGTGGAAACTGGGAAAATCTTATATTGGATGAAACAATGGACGATGCGGTTGATGAGCAATGGTACCGGAAGGTGTGTGATATTGACCCTGTATATGTATTGTTTACATCCGGTTCTACAGGTACACCGAAAGGAGTTGTAATAAGTCATAGAGGGGTTATTGATTACGCAGAGTGGCTTGCCAGTAAATTTTGTTTTAATGAGGAGACAATTTTTGGAAATCAGGCTCCGTTTTATTTTGACAATTCTGTTTTAGATATTTATTCTACGCTGAGAAACGCATCTACTATGCACATCATTCCGGAAAGCTATTTTGTATTTATCGGTAAATTGGCAGATTATCTTCAGAATAAAAAAATAAATACCATTTTCTGGGTACCATCAGCATTGATTACATTTAGTAATTCGGAAGCTTTTAACAAAATGGAGTTTCCTTACTTGAAGAAAATTTTGTTTTGTGGAGAGGTAATGCCAAATAAATGCCTAAATATGTTACGAAAAAAAATGCCGGATGTTTTATATGCTAATCTGTATGGACCAACTGAGATTACAGATGTCTGCTCCTATTATATCGTAGACAGGGAATTTGCGGATGACGCTTCTTTACCGATAGGATTTCCGTGTGAAAATACGCAGATTACTGTACTTAATGAGGAGAATAAGCTGGTTCAACAGGATGAAATCGGGGAATTGTGTGTAAAAGGCAGCTGCCTTTCTATGGGGTATTATAAAAATCCGGAAAAATCAAAGGATGCCTTTGTGCAGAATCCGTTGAATGATAAATATGCGGAGCGAATTTATCGTACAGGAGACCTTGTGAGATATAATGAATTTGGAGAGCTGATGTATGTTGGAAGGAAGGACTATCAGATCAAGCACCAAGGACATAGAATCGAACTTGGAGAGATTGAAACTGCGACCGGTGCAGTGGCAGGTGTGAAAAAAAGTTGTGCTTTATATAATGATGTTCAAAAGAAAATAGTACTTTTTTGTGAAGGTGATAAAACCTTAGTGACAGAAAAGGAAATTTATAAGGAATTAAAACAAAAAGTACCACATTATATGCTGCCTGCGAAAATAAATCTGGTAGAAGAACTGCCATTGAATGTAAATGGAAAAATAGACAGAGTAAAGTTAAAAGAGGAAATATAAATGGATGAATATATTAAGGTAATTATTGAAATTTTAAAAGAAGTAAATCCATATGAGGATATCGAAGCAGATACAGATCTTACTGCGGAGGAACTTCTTAGTTCACTGAATTTGATGTATCTGATCACTGAGTTAGAGGAACGCTATGACGTTACGATACCAGAAGATAAAATAAAACCGGAATATTTTAAAACCATTCGGAAAATTGCGTTGATGGTAGAGGAATTAAAAAAAGATAATTAAGATTGTAAGTTATATGTAAATAAGGTGGTGAATGCATATGAGGAAGATAATATGTGCAAAGGATTATTTTGAAAAATTGTCAGAAAAAGGTGTTGTACTATTTGGTGGAGGAAGTAAAGCAAGACAGGCGATAGAAGTATTAAGAAAAAAAGGAATAAAGATCCTTGCAGTGTGCGATAATGATGAAACCTTGTGGGGAACAGAAATTAGTCCTGGTTTGGTAATCCAAAATTTTTCAAAAATAAAACAAGAATATCAGGATTTTATAGTTTTACTGACAGTAGCGATTAATAATGCTTTACCGATTTATCAGACGTTGGGTAATACGGTAGAATGTTATCAATTCTGTAATCCATTTAAAGTGGAACAGGGGTTGTTGAGTGATTGCGAGATTGAAGAGAATCAGAACCAGATACAAGAGATAATAGATTGTTTTGAAGATGATAGATCAAAAGATATTTTTATAGAAAATATTAACTATAAATTAACGGGAAATATGTTACCATTAGTAGAGATGGTTACAGGGAATAATCCATTATTAACATATTTTGATGATGAGTTATTTGAAAGTAATAAAACGCATGTGTATGTAGATGTGGGTGCATATACAGGGGATAGCATTACAAGCTTTGTGATGGCGACCAGGGGAAATTACAAAAAATTAATAGCATATGAAGGTGACAAGGGAAATTACGGTGCTCTTGAACAATTTAAAAAGTATGCAAGACTACCTAGGTTTGATATAAAAAATTATTTCTTATGGTCTGGATGTGAAGAACGCACGGTGTATACATTTAGCGATAATACGGGTATAAATTATGATAGTCCTAATTTGTATACGGGTGTAGATACTATTGCGGATAATGGCACACTTCATGAAACCAGAAAATTACAAATTGTGCCTCAAAAAACATCTGTACATAGTGATACGCTGGATCATCAATTTCACAATGAAGATGCACCAACAATTATGAAAATTAATGCAATGGCAGCAGATTTTGCAATTATAAAAGGTGGAAAGAATCTAATAGAAAATTACAAACCCATGTTGATTTTCGAGTACGGGGTAAAAAGAGACGATTTATTTTCGATGATATTATGGTTAAAGCAAGTAAATCCTGAGTATAAATTTTATTTAAGAGAGAAGCGGATATACAGAGATATAAAGACAATTCTTTACGTAAAATAAAGTGTTTTAATGCGGTGTACATTAAAACGATTGAATGGAGAAGAAGATTTTTGCAGACAAAATTAATCACATTTATTATATGTGTCAACAATGAACTATATTACGAAGAATGCACATATTACATCAATAGACTTTTACTCCCAGAGGACTATGACATTGACATGATTGCAATTCATGAAGCAGATTCGATGTGTGCTGCCTATAATGCCGGGATGCAGAGCAGTGATGCCAAGTATAAGATCTACATGCACCAGGATGTGATGATCCGGGATATTCATTTTTTAGAACACATCATAGAACTATTTACACAGAATAAAAATGTTGGGATGATCGGCATGATAGGTGGTACCAAAATGCCGAAAACAGGTGTAACATATCGTGCATGGAATGTTGGAATGGTAGATTGCCGAGATCCGGATATGGCGTATTTTATGGCCGGTGCAAAAGATATGAAGAGGGAAGATACGATTGTTGAGGCAGTAGATGGTTTATTGATTGCAACACAGTATGATGTGCCATGGCGGGAGGATTTGTTTAACCATTTTGATTTTTACGATGTTTCCCAGTCGTTTGAGATGCGCAGAGCCGGATATGATATTCTGGTGCCATATCAGGAAAAGCCATGGGTGATCCATGACAGCAGTTTTGCAAAGCTGACTTATTATGATGAAGCACGGAAGATATGTTTAAAAGAGTATCCAGAGTATTTATATGCAGATGGGGGATTTGAATTTACTTATGATAGGGAATGGAATGATTTAAGTGATCTGCTTGCAGAACAGATAAAAAGCCTTATGGAAAAAGGAGACTGGGATCAGATCGACCAGATTATGGGATCTTATCGCAGTACAGGGAGAAAAAGCAGTATGCTGGAAATTTTGGGTGTATTATATGATGTTTATAAAAAAGAAAAGATGTCTGGTGTAAAACATAGCTTTTTCGAGGATATGAGAGACTATTCTGATATCTATCACAAATACCTTTCTACTCGTTTCCTTTTAAGGAGAATGGAATTAGAGATGGAAGAGGAGGCATACCAGGAACTTCTGGATGCGATCAGAAGGGAATATATTTCATATGAGGCAATAGAGGAAATGATTCTTCGCTCGGTTGTTGAAAAAAAGGCAGTGTTAGAAAAGCTGATTGTTATTTATGAGGAAGCAGGACTGGACAGGTACAGTATTGCATGTGAAAAATTGGATCAACTAATAAAGGAAAGAGCACTTCCGATTACATATAGTCAAAAGACATCGTGTCTTGAATGAGGGCAAGGCATGTGTCAAGAAAGATGAATTTTAATGTTTAATTTGTAGTGCATGTCGTTCATGGATGAAAGTTCCTATGAAAATAGAATATTTGAGTAATAGGATGAGGTATCTAAAATAGTGAAAAGGAAGAGCGCTATGAAAAATGACAAGAAGGAAAAAATATGGAGTTTGCTTAGCCAAAAAGAAAATGTAGGAAATGAAATACAAACATTGATTTTAGAATATGAAAATGAATTTCCTGGTGACATGGATATCTATCTAATGAAAATGTGGCTTTTTATATATGAGAATGAAGTACAAGTGGCAATTGAAGTAGGAAAACAGGCATTAAGAAAGAACCCATATTTATTAGAAATCCATCTTAAGTTGGCAGAAGTATATAAGAAACAATCAAAGTATATGGATGCGTATAAGCATTATTGTATATCCAAATTATTAGCATCATTTGCAGGAGAAGAGAAAATATGCAGAGATTGCGAACTATTAGCCAGAGGTTCGCTAGAACGGATGGAAGAATTAATTGCATATTTACCGGAAGAACAGAAGATATTTTTTACTCGAGAAATCATACCTGCATATCTCGGGTATGAAAAGAATCAATTTGGATATAAAGAGAAACGTTTTAAGGTGCTTGAGAATGTTGGTGGCAATTATTATTATGAGAGTGAAGATGTAAAAAAATATGTTGGAATGTATCATAAACCTAGGTATGTAATAAATGAACTGGATGCAGTGCACTGGAAAATAGAATTTCAGGAAGTTGTAGAGGCAAATTACTTGAAACTCCCTGATACAGAGGAAAAATGGATTGTTCCAGTAGCGGTGGAAAAAAATACTACCCATTGGTTTGAAACAGATAATGGGAAAATGCCAGTTATTCAGCGAGGCATTAAAAGCTTTTATTATTATAGAGTCGGAGGCGGCAGGGAAATAATATCTTCGGATATATGTTATTGGGGAAATCCAATACCGATTAAAAGTGATAAAAATAAGAAAAGATTGGTGTTAAGTATATTTGTTGATGGTCTGGCACAGGTATTGTTGACAGCAGATAAATTTGCACGCCTAATGCCTAATACTGCAAAATTTTTCAAAAATGGAATGGTTTGTAAACAGGCTTACAGTTCAGGGGAATGGACATATCCGAGTATAGCGGGAGTTATGTCAGGACTTGCAACAACCCAACATATGATGTTTCATAATGAAATTGATTGGAAACTTCCAAATTCAGTTAAAACACTGATGGAATATTTTCATGAGTCGGGATACTATACATCTGCTTTTTCAGGCGATTGGAGAATAATCCCATCATATGGGTACGCAAGGGGATGTGACCGATTTATTTATCAATTGCAACACGCAAGGTTTTCAGTCGAAAAAATGATTGGCGGTGTTATCAATGAAATAGATGCATTAAAAGAGATTAATCAGTTTGTGTGGGTATCGTTAGGGGATTTACATGATGTTGCTGATGAAATGGAATTACCAACCAGCGTGCAGACGCATTTGAAAATAGAAGATCGCGTATGCGAAACAGGAAGCGAGACATCTGTAAAACAAAAATATGATATGGCTAAAAAAATTCAATATGAACAGATGTTACAATATATGGATCGTTATTTGGGAATGTTATTTTCATATTTAGAGAATACATATGAAGAAAATGAACTTATAGTGGCATTGTTTTCAGACCATGGACAAGGATTTTTGATACCGGAGGATGGGCAGTTTTTAGGACCGGAAAGAACAAATATAGCATTTATGTTTCGAAATGGACAACTTAAAGGTGAAACAGAGGAAGTTATGTCATCTTTGGATTATACGGCAATTTTATGTAAGATGGCGGGAATAGCATATTGTGAACAGGGGGTTGAGGGACGAACTCCAAGAATATTTGGTGGAAGTGGAAGAAGATGGGCGTTAACAGAGAGTTTACATCCAAAAGATTATTATAGAGCGGCACTGGTAAGTGAAAAGTATCGATTTTATTTTTGCAACCCGATTCCGGTTGGATATGATGGAAGATTTGAGATTGGAGATTATTCAATTTGTCTTACAGATAAAGAAGGGAGAAATGTTTATGCTGAAGATGTTGAAAAGGAATGCTTAGATATTATTATGAGGCAGATAGCAAATCTGTGTATTTATTAAATGGCGCGTTGAGATTTGATGTATAATGGGAGAGAGAACTATGAAACGAAATATATTGTTAAATCCGGGACCGGCTACGACAACTGATACAGTAAAACAGGCACAGGTAGTGCCGGATATCTGCCCGAGGGAACAGGAATTTGTTGAAATTATGAAGCAGATACGAAAAGATTTAGTTAAAATTGTGCATGGAGATGAGCAGGATTATACAGCTGTATTGTTTTGTGGTTCAGGTACGATTTCTATGGATGTCTGTTTAAATTCATTATTGCCGGAAGAGAAGAAAATTCTGATCATTAATAATGGAGCGTATAGTTCCAGAGCGGTAGAGATATGTGAATATTATGGAATGCCATTCATTAATCTGGAGTTCCCAATAGATGAAAGACCGTCATTAGAGTTGATAGAACAGGTGCTAAAAGAAAATAAGGATATAGCGCTTGTATATACAACACACAATGAAACAGGAACAGGTATCTTGAATCCGGTGCGGGAGATCGGAGCACTGGTACATCGGTATGGAGCAGTTTTTGTGGTAGATACTACATCGACATATGCGATGAGGCCGATTGATATGAAGAAGGATAATATTGACTTCTGTATGGCATCTGCGCAAAAAGGATTAATGGCGATGACGGGTGTATCATTTGTGATTGGCAATAAAAGCATAATAGAGGGTTCAAAAAATTATCCAAAACGTTCCTATTATTGCAATTTGTATTTACAATATGACTATTTCGAAAAACATGGAGAAATGCACTTTACACCGCCTGTACAGACAGTTTATGCAATGCGTCAGGCAATAGCAGAGTATTTTGCGGAAGGAGAGCAGGAAAAGTGGAAGCGCCATACCAGAGTGTATGATGCATTGTACAGAGGCCTTGAACGACTGGGCTTTCAGAATGTGATAAAGAAGGAATGGCAGGCGGGACTGGTGGTTGCAGTGAAATATCCGGATGATCCAAACTGGAGTTTTTCTGCCATCCATGATTTCTGCTACGAGAGAGGTTTTACCATTTATCCGGGTAAAATTAATAATACGGAGACATTTCGCTTATGTGCGTTAGGTGCTATTGACGAAGCTGATATTGAAGATTTCTTTGAAGTATTTGAAGAAGGATTAAAGCAGATGGGAGTTTCTCTGCCAGTGCATTACCAGAAATGAAGAACGGATATTTAAAATATGTTAAAAGAAAAAGATGAGATAGCTATTTTAATGGCTGCAGGATTAGGTACAAGAATGCGTCCGCTGACAGAGCAGATTCCTAAGCCACTTGTTCCTGTTATGGGAACACCTCTGATAGAAACGGTTATTTGCGCTTTAGAACGGCGGGGAATAAAAAGAATATATGTTGTTGTTGGTTATTTAAAAGAACAATTCTCTTATTTGTTGGAAAAATATGGTAACTTAGAGATTGTTGAAAATAAGGAATATTTGAAAAAAAACAATATTTCGTCATTGTATGCAGTGAGAGACATTCTTGGAAGTTCAGATTGTTTTATTTGTGAAGCTGATTTGTATGTGCCCGATGATACTATTTTTTTAAGACAATATTCAACTTCGTGCTATTTTGGGAAAATGGTAGAGGGCTATTCCTCGGACTGGGTATTCGATGTGCAAAATGGTAATATTACCAGAGTAGGAAAAGGTGGCACAGATACATATAACATGGCAGGTATTTCTTATTGGAAGAGGGCAGATGCGTTAATCATAAAAAAAGCAATTGAAGCATCATATCAGAAACCGGGACATGAGAAATTATTTTGGGATGAGATTGTTGATCAGGAATTAAAACGTTTAAAGGTTCAGGTAGAGGAAATATCACCGGAAAGTGTAATAGAAGTTGATACACTGGAGGAATTGAGCCAGCTGGATTCGAGGTATAAGATATGTTAGTAACAGATTTTGTGGAGCAAATAAAAAAAATAGGAATAAAAACATTAGCCGGGGTACCAGATTCTGCATTAAAGCCTTTTTGTGATTATATCAATGGGGCAGGGAAAAATGAATTTGAACATTATGTGCCGGTAAATGAAGGGGCAGCTGTTGGCATTGCAATTGGGAATTATTTAGCAACTGGAGTGCCAGCCTGCGTTTATATGCAGAATAGCGGGCTGGGAAATATAGTAAATCCAATTACATCGCTTGCTAATAAAGATGTATATGGAATACCAATGTTATTATTAGTGGGATGGCGCGGTGAGCCAGGAACAAAAGATGAACCTCAGCATAAATATATGGGGAAAATAACGGAAGACTTACTGCGTGTGCTGGAAATCGAATATATAGTGTTGGAAAAGGAACTTTCTATGCAGGAAATAATGTGTAGTTTTGACAGAGCAGCACAGGTGCTAAAGGAAGGAAAACAGTTTGCATTTGTTTTGAAGAGAGATTTTCTGCAGAATAATAACAGTAGTGATTATAAAAACAATAATAGTTTAGTAAGAGAAGATGCAATAGCGACAATAATAAAAACGCTGGATGAAAGGGATGTCGTTATTTCTACAACAGGAAAAATTTCAAGAGAAGTATATGAGCAGAGTAATAGAATAAAAGGGAGTCATGCACAGGATTTTCTGACGGTAGGCGGAATGGGACATGCATCTATGATCGCACTTGGAATGGCTCATAAATTAGAGAAAAAAAGGGTGTATTGTCTGGATGGAGATGGAGCGGTGCTTATGCATATGGGAAGTATGGCATATATAGCAAAACAGAAACCGCAAAATTTGATCCATATTTGTCTAAATAATGATGCACATGAATCGGTAGGAGGAATGCCAACTGGTTGTGTGGGATTAAGCTATGCGGATATTGCCGCGACCGTTGGGTATGAAAGGGTGTATTGCGTGGATAAGCAGCAGGATTTAACAAAGGTGTTGAGTGACATAAAAAAGAAAAGGAATCTTACATTCATTGAGATAAAGGTGGCAATGCAATCGAGGGCAGATCTGGGGAGACCAAAGGAAACTGCAGAAGAAAATAAAAATAATTTTATGAAATATCATGGGGTTGGCTTATGAAAAAAGTATATGCTTGTTTTTGCACGGACGTAATACATGAAGGACATCTGAATATTATTCGGGAAGCAAAAAAATATGGAAAATTGATTGCAGGTGTATTGAGTGACACGGCAATGATTCGATATAACCGCTTTCCGACGGTATCATTTGAAGATCGAAAAAAAATGTTAGAACAGATACCGGAAGTGGATGAGGTGGTCGTCCAGGATGAGGTAATGTATGGTTCCATTTTAGAAAAAATAAAACCAGATTATGTTATACATGGTGACAATTGGCTAAATGATCCAATGGAAGTGATCCGGGATAATGTCATTGAAAATCTGAAAAAATGGGGAGGCCAGTTAATAGAAATCCCATATACATATAATGAGCAGGTAAGGAATATTGAAGCTGTTATGCGGGAAAGGACTGCTATGCCGGAATATCGTAGAAAACGGTTACGGCAATTATTACAGTTATGTCCAATAGTAAAGACACTGGAAGTGCATAGTGGTCTGACAGGATTGATAGCGGAAAAGACAATTGTGGCCAATAACGGTGAGATTGATCAATTTGATGCAATGTGGTTATCAAGTCTGTGTGATTCGACAGCGAAAGGAAAACCTGATATTGAACTGGTAGACATGTCATCCAGACTTCGTACGGTGGATGACGTGTTGGAGGTTACAACGAAGCCAATCATATTAGATGGGGATACCGGTGGTATGATTGAGCATTTTGTATACAACGTAAGAACATTAGAACGTGTAGGGGTCTCAGCAGTTATTATCGAGGATAAGACGGGACTCAAGAAAAACTCTTTGTTTGGAACAGAGGTAGAGCAGACACAGGATAGTATAGAAAACTTTACTGCAAAAATCAGAGCGGGGAAACGTGCGCAGCGTACAAAAGATTTTATGATTATTGCACGGATTGAGAGCCTTATTTTAGAAAAGGGATTAGAGGATGCACTTGTGAGAGCATTTGCATATGTGGACGCAGGTGCAGACGGCATTATGATTCACAGTAGAAAAAAAACTCCTGATGAAATATTTGCGTTTTGTGACAGATTTCGTGAAAAAGATAAAATTACTCCCCTGGTCGTTGTGCCGACCTCTTATAATGAGACATATGAAAGTGAACTACAACAGCATGGAATTAATATTGTAATATATGCGAATCAGCTTACAAGAAGTGCCTTTCCGGCGATGCAGCAGACTGCAACAGATATTTTAAGATATCATAGAGCAAAGGAAGTGGATGACAGACTGATGTCAATTAAAGATATTATTACATTGGTTGATGAAGTTTAAGGTAAATTTCTTGAGAGGGTTCATATTCAAATCAGATTGAAGAGGCATTTCAAGCTGGGAGAGGATATCAATATTCAGTTGATCATCAGTAGAAAATTGAGGACTTACAATTGAGATAACAAATCATCATGAGTAACCGGGAGCAGCTCACAGCCGCTCCCAATACCCCCCGAACTTCACCTCCGTCATACCCTCCCCGATCATCCGATACAGCTCCATCTGCTTCGGAATCAGAGCACTGTAAGTGGACTCCTCATAATCCGGCACCTCTGTAATCACCGTTTTTTCTAATTCTTTGTAGAAAGCATAGGAGGGTTTAAAATCCCGGAGTTTTGCAAAATACAGTGTCTCATACAGATAGGTATGGAGAAAATACAGCTTGATCTCGTCATAATATTCCTGAAAAAATGGGGTTTCTTTCATAAAGTTCCAGACCGCAAGCTGGACATCAGCATGCATCTTTAAGGTTTCTTCCTGTTTCATATCATTTCGCATGGTTCCGGCATCGTTTTGCCTGTAATAATAGTAGGCATCGTTTAAGATCACAATTTTATCCGCAAAATATAAAAGCGGGTATACAAAAAGCGGCTCCTCATAAATGACATGTTCTGCGTAGGAGGTATGAGCCTTTTTCAGCAGATCATGTCGGTAAAGTTTATTCCAGCAGCCATAAGTAACTTTTTCTGAGATCAGAAATTTTTTGCGTTCACTGACAGAAGAAATTTTAATCACTTCCGGTGTAACATTCCGACCGGAGTCTACGGCACCCAGACGGTCTGTATAGTAAAAATATTCAAACTGGATGATATCAGCATCCGATTCTTTTGCTTTTTCATAAGTTTCCAATAGAAAATTATCAGCAACAAAATCATCTGCGTCAACAAATGCAATATATTCACCCGTTGCGTACTGCAGGGCAATATTTCTTGCGCCGCCCTGACGCATATTTTCCTCAAGTTTTAAGATCATAATACTTTCTGGATAGGCACGTTCGAATTCCTGCAGCATGTTCCAGGTAGCACCCTCGTCTGTGGATGCATCGTCCACAAAAATCAGTTCGATCTGGTCAATTCCGATTGTCTGCTGTACAAGTGACATAAAACATTTCGGAAGATATTTTGTTGCATTAAAACATGGGATGATGACACTTATTTTTTTCATAGATCAAAATTCTCCTGATAAAAAGGTTGCATATGGTATAATATACAAAAATGGTATATCATTAATTTATCATAATTGAAAAGAACGGACAATATCAGTATAAAAAACAGGGAGGTATCAATGGCTGGAAATATAGCAATCGGTATACAGGATTTTTCGACAATTATCCAGGGAAACTATTTTTATATAGATAAAACGCCTTTTATTAAAGAATGGTGGGACTGTGGGGACAGTGCGACTTTGATCACCCGTCCGCGTCGTTTTGGAAAGACACTTACAATGAGTATGGTGGAGCAGTTCTTTTCCATAGACTATGCCGGCAGGTCAGATTTGTTTGAACATCTGGCGATCTGGAAAGAAGAAAAATACCGTGAGCTGCAGGGAACTTATCCTGTCATCAGTCTGTCATTTGCGCGGATTAAAGAGAGAGATTATGAGAAAACAAAACAAAAGATGTGTGAGGTGTTAAGAAACATATATATAA
>ERZ772872.3128-NODE-3128-length-12654-cov-14.880943_pt1 | contig 12654 bp, 8 predicted proteins | sample MGYA00512132_ERZ772872 | MGnify/ENA primary metagenome ERZ772872 (study PRJEB29015, sample SAMEA2737724) | human gut metagenome | biome: human gut; feature: human-associated habitat; material: faeces | place: China | collected 2012 ...
GCACCCTGACCGCCCCGCAAATTCCCTACCTGGCACAAGGCGCGGTCATCCCGGCCAACCGGGAGTTTCTGGCTGTGCTGGGCGACCAGAGCCACGGCACCAACGTAGAAGCCCCGCTGGACACCATCAAGCAGGCTGTGGCCGAGGTCATGGAGGACCTGCAGGCAGGCCAGATGGCCGGCTTTGAAGCCGTGGTTTCCGTGCTGCGGGAGATCCTTTCCGCCGTGTGCGGCATTGAGCTGACCGACGAGGACGTAGGCCGCGCCGTACAGCGCTGGCAACGCAAACAGCTGACTGCCACAGGAGGTGTGTAACGTGACCCTGACCAATCTGTTTCAGATCGATGGCAAATCCCTGTACGCACCGGACTGCGACATCGAACCGAGCTATTCCGACCTGGATTCCAGCGATTCCGGGCGCGACGAAGCCGGGTACATGCACCGCGAAGTGGTGCGGGAAAAGGTTGCCACCTGGCCCATCGCCTACAGCTGCCTGACTGACGACGAGTACAAGTACACCATCGGGCTGTTTGCAGGCAAGGCAACGTTTCAGTTCACCCATCCCAAAGCCGGCTCTTCCACCGAGACCGAAACCACCACCTGCTACTGCAGCAAATACGGCATCGCCTGGCACAATGCGAGACAGGGCGTATGGAAGAACATGAAATTCAACATCATTGAATGCTGAGAAAGGGAGGAATGCCTTTGTATCAATCGGTTTTACGCCTGAAAGACGGCACTGAGCTGACAGGCGGGGCGGCGGGCAATGCCATAAAAAGCATTACGCTGCACACTGCGGTGAACGCCGGGCAGGAATTTACCATCGGCTCTGCGTTTTCGGACTACATTGAGGCCGAAATCTGGGCGGACCCGGGCGGCAGCCTGCAAATTACTGCCGGGGATGCCCTGACCTATTACCGGCAGGACGATGCTGGGAACCGCACCAAGGTGGGCGTTTTCTATGCTGAAAAGCCCACCCGCACCAAGCGCAACAGCTACAAGGTCACGGCCTACGACACCATGTCCAAGCTGGATGCGGACTTCTCCGGCTGGCTGCACGCCAATCAGGCACAGTTCCCCAAAACTATCTGGCAGCTGGTTCAGCTGGCCTGCCAGCGGGCGGGGGTCGCGCTTGCCAGCAGCGGCTTGCCCATCAATAGCAGCTACAGCGTGCAGGCGTTCTATGCGGACGACCTGACCTGCCGCCAGATCATCTCCTGGGCGGCAGAAGCGGCAGGCTGCTACGCCCACATGAATGCAGACGGCAAGCTGCAATTCTTGACCTACACAGACAAGCGCCGCACTGCTAAAATCACCCCGGACGGTGCCAGCAACAGCACCGCCTATTATGCTGACAGCCTGAGCTACGAGGACTACACGGTCAAGGCCATTGAGAAAGTCCAGATCCGGCAGTCAGACAGCGATGTGGGCGTTATTTACCCCGACAGCACCACTGCCACCAACACCTATGCAGTGCAGGGCAACCTGCTGCTGACAACCGGTACCGAAGCCAACCTGAAAAGCGTTGTCCAAAACCTGTACAACGTGCTGAAAAACGTGACCTACACCCCCTGCAAAGTATCGGTGCCCAGCAGTTCCGGCCTTGCCTGCGGGCAGATCGTGCACGTTAAGGACGCACGCGGGCGGGAGTTCGACACCTACCTGATGAGCGCCACAATCTCCTCCGGCAAGGCAAGCTTTGAGAGCGTGGGCAGCGCCAGCCGGGAAAGTTCCAGTGCCGTGAACAGCCAGAGCTTCAAGAACCTGACCGGCAAAATGCTGGAGATCAAGACCAGCGTGGACGGTCTGGAAGTAAAGGCCAGCGACCTGACCGGCAAGTACACCGACCTGAAAGCAACGGTGGACGGGCTCTCCTCTGAGGTGAAAAAAGACACCAAAATCACCGGCGGCGGCAACCTGATCCTGGGCAGTGAGAGCTTCCGCAATGCCACCTATGACGGCAATGCAAGCGGCGTGGCGTATGACGATGACGGCAGTGCAACAATTACCAATGCGAACACCAACCGGTATTTTATTTTCAATACCGTTGGCGCTCGCATTACCAAAGGCGTCACTTTATGCCTGTCCGTCATGTACAAACCAATTTCCGGCACCGACGGGTTGTGTCTGAGCCTTACGTATGACGGCGACAACGGAACTTCTTACGTTCCCAGCATAAAAACCGAAAACCAGCTTGAAATTGAGCAGACAGACGGCTGGGTGCTGCGGTATGGCACCTGGACACCCAGCAACACCGGTATTCTGAAAACGGTCGAGCTTGGCTGCGGCAGCATAAGGGCGGGGCTTGGCGGCAGCTACACCAACAAGTTTGAACTGTTTCACCCCATGCTGCAATACGGCAACGCGCCCACCGCGTGGAACGCCAGCTCCGGCGACTATCTGACCCAGGAAAGCGCAAAAAGCCTGTTTTCCCAGACCGCTGACGAGATCAAAACCGAAGTCACCAAGTCAGTGACTGAAACGGTAACGGCCAACGTGAAGGACACCGCTACCAGCGCTGCCAATGATGCCGTTGACAGCAAATTGCAGGATTACGCCACCACCGCAACGGTGGAAAGCCTGAAAAAGGATGTCTCCAGCATCAGCCAAAAGGCGAATAGCATCAGCACAAAAGTCAGCAGTCTGGAAGAAACGACAACAACTATTTCCAACGACCTGGACAGCACAAAGCGGGAATTCAAAACCGTTAAAGAATCAGTATCCGCGATCGACCAGAAAGCCGATAGAATTACCCAGACGGTAACGCAGCGGATCACCGGCGGCAACAATATTATTGTGGGCACCGACGACTGGAACAATGCGACCCTGGATGCAGGCGGCAATGACCTGAGAAAAAAAGGGACCTACACGATCAGCGGTGAATCCGTCCGAGTGACCAATAGGGCGCAGAACACCCGCTTCCATTTTGGCGCGGACAAAACGCTGGTTATTGCCAAGGGCATGACCTACTGCGCCAGCGTACTGTACAAGCTCAACTCTGGCACGGACAGCCTGTTTTTGCAGTTCGAGACCAAGAGCAGCAGTGGCGCAAAAAGTTATTACGGCTCCGCGTTCAAGCAGGCACAGCAGGACATTGCGCTGGATAATGGCTGGAAGCTGCGCTGGGCAGCCTTTACGGCGACCGCGGACGGCTATGCAGACGGTCTGTTTGTGAGTACCGCGAACGATAACGCCACCGTTACCAACGATCTGACCATCATGCACCCCATGGTGCAGATGGGCAACGCCCCCACTGCCTGGACGGCCAGCACCGGCGACTATCTGACCGCCAACGAAACCAAAACCGAGATCAAGCAGACGGTGGGCGAAATTAAGCTGACGGCCAGCACAAGCGGAACCAGCAGCACCATCAAGCTGACGGCAGGCGGAACAGAGATCACCAGCGCACAGATCAACCTATCCGGCGTGGTGACATTTTCGGATTTAAGTACCTGGAACCAGGACAAGACAATCATCAACGGCGGCAACATCACGACCGGGCAGATACACAATAAGGCGCGCACAACCACTTATGACCTGGACAATGCCTGGATTCGTATGGGCAAAGATGCTGGCACTCGTGTGGACATTGACACGGGGCGCATCCGCTGGTACTGGGAAAACAACCTGACCGGTGTGTTAAGCAGCCGGTACGGCAAATCTTATATTGGCGATAACTCCCGCTACACGTTTTTAGGCTGGTTTTCCACCGGCGACCCCAGCTTTGATTATTCCACCGGTGGGGCCACCAGCGAGTTTGTGGGTATTGCCATTGACCAGGTAGATAAGGTCATCCACTGCAATGCCAGCAAGTTTGAAATTCCCGGCAGAATTGAATGCGGTTCTTTGAGCGTGAACGGGAGGGAGATTTAATGCAGAAATTCATGCAGATTTTGGCCACGTTGGCTTTGCTGTTGGTGCTTGCATTGGTCATCCCGCTTACGCTGGCAGCCTGCGGCGGCACGCGAACCGAAGATACAAGCTATCCGCGCCCGGAATATTCCGGCTCCCCGATGGCAGAAAGGGTGATGAAATGACCACAACCGCAAAAATTGAAGAACTCCAAAAGTCCGTCATCAACGCCATCAACAACAGCTGCCTGCACCCCGCCGTGGTGCGGCTGGTGCTGCTGAACGTGATCTCGATGGTGGAAGCCAGCGAGAGAGAGGTAAGCAAAAGAGAAAAAGAGACAGAATCCTGAAAATCTGTTTTTTGTTCCCGCATAATCCACACAAAATATAACACATAAAAACAAGGCACCGGGCCAATTACAGGTTCGGTGCCTTGTGGTATTTATGGTGTCAGGATGCCGATCAATCTGTCATCGGCTGATGGTCCGTGATGGTGTGCTCCTGCTGGTACTTGAGCGCAGCAGCGATAAAGCCCTTGAACAGGGGATGTGCGCGGTTGGGGCGGCTCTTGAATTCGGGGTGGAACTGTACGCCCACATGGAAATCACGGCCGGGCAGCTCAACAGCTTCCACCAGGCGGCCATCCGGGCTGGTACCGGAGATCACAAGGCCGTGGTTCTGCATCTCTGCACGGTAGTCGTTGTTGAACTCATAGCGGTGGCGGTGGCGTTCGTCAATTTCTTCTTTGCCATAGCACTCACGCAGCTTGGTGCCCTCGGCGGTAATGCAGGGGTACTTGCCCAGGCGCATGGTGCCGCCCTTCGGGATGTTCCCCTGCTGGTCCGGCATCAGAGCAATAACATTGTGCTCGCCGTCCGGCGTAAACTCGCTGGAGTTGGCATCGGCATAGCCCAGCACATCGCGGGCATATTCCATAACCATAATCTGCATACCCAAGCAGATGCCAAAATACGGGATGTTCTGCTCCCGTGCATAGCGGGCGGCCTGGATCATGCCCTCAATGCCGCGGTCGCCAAAGCCGCCGGGCAGGATGATGCCATCCACACCGGAAAGCTCTTCAGCGCAGCGCTCCTGATCCAGCAGGTTTTCGCTGTCCACCCAGTGGATCTCCACTTTGGACTCATTCTCAAAACCGGCGTGATACAGGGACTCCATTACACTCAGGTATGCGTCATGCAGTTTGACATATTTGCCAACCAGGGCAATGGTGCAGGTCTTGCTGCGGGTGGCAATGCGGGAGATCAGCTCTTTCCACTCGGTCAGGTCGCTGGCCGGAGTTTCCAAGTGCAGCTGACGGCAAACAACGTTGGTCAGGCCGGCAGCTTCCAGCATCAGCGGGCACTCGTACAGGCTGGGCATGGTCAGATTTTCAATCACGCAATCAGGGCGCACATTGCAGAACATGCTGATCTTGCGCTTGATATCGCTGCCAACGCGGCCATCGGCACGCAGCACGATGACGTTGGGGGCGATGCCCATGCCCTGCAGTTCCTTGCAGGAATGCTGGGCGGGCTTGGATTTATATTCGTCCGAGCCGGAAATATAGGGCACCAGAACCACATGGATGTAGCAGCAGTTTTCCATGCCCTGCTCAATACCAACCTGGCGGATGGCCTCCAGGAAAGGCTGGCTCTCAATATCACCGGTGGTACCGCCGATTTCGGTGATGACAACATCGGCTTCGGTGCTTTTGGCAAGATTGTAGATATAGCTCTTGATTTCGTTGGTAATGTGGGGAATGATCTGCACCGTCTGGCCCAGATAAGCGCCCTGGCGTTCCTTGTTCAGCACGTTCCAATAGACCTTGCCCGTCGTCAGGTTCGAGTACTTGTTCAGGTTTTCATCAATAAAGCGCTCATAGTGACCCAGATCCAGGTCGGTTTCGGTTCCGTCATCAGTCACAAACACCTCGCCGTGCTGTAGCGGGCTCATGGTGCCGGGATCCACGTTGATATAAGGATCCAACTTTTGAGAAGCCACCTTCAGGCCGCGGGTTTTCAGCAAACGGCCCAGGCTGGCTGCTGTGATGCCCTTGCCCAAGCCGGAGACCACGCCGCCAGTAACAAAAACGTACTTTGTCGCCATATATACCATCCTCTCCACAACTACCACAAATAAATGGACGCTTTATTATACATCACTTTTATTTCCAAAAGCAAGAGTCTTTTTTCCTGTTTGGTGCAAATTCTCTTGCGCACCATCGTACAATCCCCTATAATAAATAAGATAGTATTTAAGATCATATTAAGAAGGGAGCGTGCTTGTTTGCAAAAGCTCAAAAAAATTTTCAGCCGCCAGAACGGGTTGGTCCTGCTGCTGGTTCTGGTGGAATTTATGGTGTTGGCGCTGCGTTTTGTGGGGGATTTCCGCACAGGCGGCGTGATTGATATTACGCCGGACCTGATCATTCCCTACGCGGAGGAATGTACCAATGATGACCGCGGCGCCCGCGTGGAAAACTTTACCGGCCTGTTTGCCACCACCCGCTGGATCGACTTGCCGCGCGGCAGCTACCAGGTTTGCATCAACTATGTGAATGACGGCGAAGACGGCGAGGTCAGCTTTCTGGATGAGATCATGCCCACCGCGCAGTACGATGCCGCCAAGCTGCCCGCTGAGCGCACCCGCACGGTGTTCAGCCTGTGGATGCCCTACGGCTGTGAAACCGCACAGCTGCAGTTTACCGCGGACTGCGGCAAAAACCAGGTCATCTACATTACCGGCGCACAGATCGTACCCACCCACGCGTGGGCGTATGTGCGGCTGCTGACGGGGCTTGTGTTCTGCGCCGTACTGGACTGGGTGATCCTGTTGCTGACCCGCCGGATCAAATTTCCCATCCATACCTTGCGCGGGCGGTATATCGCCATGGCGCTGGTGGGCATCGGCGTGTTTGCCTGCCTGCCGCTGGGGCTCGGCTACCTGACGTATGGGCACGACCTTTCCATCCACCTTTCCCGCATTGAGGGGCTGAAAGCCGGGCTGCTGGCCGGGCAGTTCCCCGTGCGCATGGACCCGGCCATCATCAACGAAAAAGGCTATCCGTTCAGCCTGATGTACTCCGATGTGTTCCTGTACCCGGCTGCGGTGCTGCGCATTCTGGGTTTCAGCCTGCAAACCAGCTACAAAGTTTACGTTGCATCCATCACAGCGGCCACCGTGGGCATTACGTTTTATGCTCTGCGCAAAATGTTCCGCAGCGATTGTGCCGCGCTGCTTGGCACCGCGTTGTACACCCTTTCGTTCTACCGGCTGACCAACGTGTTTGTGCGCGCCGCAGTGGGCGAATATACCGCCATGGCGTTCCTGCCGCTGGTCGTGTACGGGCTGTGGCGGATTTATCGCCAATCCCCTGCCGATGGCAAAAAGGCCGAGCCCTGGTGCTGGCTGCCCTTTGCCCTGGGCTTTACCGGCCTGCTGCAGAGCCACCTGCTGACAACCGAACTTGCGGTGTTCTTTACCGCCGCCTTCTGCCTGCTGTATTTCAAAAAAACCTTCACCCGCCCGGTGCTGCCCGCTTTGTGCAAAGCCGCCGGGGCCGCCATTGTGTGGAACCTGTGGTTTATGGTGCCGCTGCTGCAATACATGGTGCAGGGGGTGTGCCGCATCAGCGGCAAGTATGATGCCGCCTACCTGTACGACAGCTCCGTTTACCTGGGCCAGATGTTTTTGATGTTCGGCCAAAGCAGCGGCGTGGCGGAGAGCATCCAGAGCGGCATTGCGGGCGAAATGCCGCAGACGCTGGGCCTGGCACTGGCCGCGGGTGCATTCTTCTTCCTGCTGGCTGTGCTGGACCCCGCCGTGCGCAAAAGCAGCCGCGATGCCGCGCGCATTGGCAGCCTGACACTGGGCTTTGGCCTGCTGGCCGCCTGGTGCGCCAGCGACCTTTGCCCCTGGTACGCGCTGTTCCGTTGCGAACCATTGCAGGCGCTGAGCAAGACTCTGGGGAAGCTGCAGTTTGCCTGGCGGTTCTTCACCCCGGCCACCATGCTGCTGGTCGTGTGCGCCTGCTGTGCGGTGGTGCTGTACCGCAAAGTCCGGCCCGAAGCCGCCAAGGCAATGGCCGCCGCCCTGCTGGCGCTGACCATCATCCCCGCCGGGTACCTGATGTATGACAAATGCACCACCAGCGAAGCCGTTACCTACATGAGCCTTGCCGCGGTGGATGACCTGCCCGGTCAGGTGGGTGGCGGCGAATACCTGCCCACCGAGGACACCACCACCGATGACAGCGTCTGGGGCCGCCTGACCCCCGAAGCGGACGACGGCGTAGAGTTGACAGAGTACACCAAAAACGGCCTGACCATTCAGCTGGCGGCGCAGAACACCGGCGATACCGAAGCATCCATCCGGCTGCCGCTATTCTACTACCCCGGCTACCATATGACCGCTGCGGACGGAGCCGCACTGACCCACAAGAACGGTTACCTGACCGTTACCCTGGCTCCCGGCTGGCAGGGCAGCGTACAGGTGCGCTGGACTGGAATGTGGTTCTGGCGCGCGGCGGACTGCATCAGCCTGCTGGGCATTGCAGCCACTGTTGTGCTGTACCGCAAAAGCCAAAAGAACGCAGCACACGTTTAACTGTCTAAACTATACCGGGCTTGTCGCCCCCAAGCGGGGTTGGCAGCCCGGTTTATTTTATTAGGCCGCATTGGGGGTTGGATGGCTCCATCCCCCAATACAAGCATTTTCCCTAAAACATCAAGGCAAACGCCAATCCGGTTTGTCATTTCTGCCAGTTGCTTTTTTTGCGTTTGGCCCGTATAATAAGCACATAAACAGCAAGGGCGCTGCGAACACAAATCCTGTTCGCAGTGCCTTTTGTTTTATAAAAAGTCCGACTTATTTGCGTGATGATACCACAGAGGAAAAGGAGTTCGGTAAGTATGGCAGCAACCGTTATGGAACTGTACGGCAGCAAAGTCTTCAACGAGCACGAAATGCGTGAGCGTCTGCCCAGCTCGACCTACAAGAGCCTGAAGGCAACCATTGAAAAGGGTCAGGCCCTTGACCTGGAAGTAGCCAATGTTGTGGCCAGCGTGATGAAGCGCTGGGCGATTGAACAGGGCGCTACCCATTACACCCACTGGTTCCAGCCCCTGACCGGCATCACCAGTGAAAAGCACGATGGTTTTGTCAGCCCCCAGCCGGACGGCACCGCCATCATGGAGTTTTCCGGCAAGGAGCTCATCAAAGGCGAACCAGATGCTTCCTCCTTCCCTTCCGGCGGCCTGCGCGCCACCTGTGAAGCCCGCGGCTACACCGCATGGGACCCCACCAGCTATGCTTTTGTAAAAGATGACGTGCTGTGCATCCCAACTGCATTCTGCTCTTACACCGGCGAAGCACTGGATAAAAAGACCCCGCTGCTGCGTTCCATGCAGGCCATCAGCGACCAGGCCTGCAAGGTACTGCACCTGTTCGGCAAGGATGTTGAGCGCGTTGCCACCACCGTTGGCCCGGAGCAGGAGTACTTCCTGATCCGCAAAGAGGATTACAACAAGCGCCTGGACCTGGTTCTGACCGGTCGCACCCTGTTTGGCTCTGCACCGTCCAAGGGCCAGGAACTGGAAGAGCACTACTTTGGTGTGATCCGCCCCATTGTCTCCGACTTTATGAAGGATCTGGACACCGAGCTGTGGAAGCTGGGCATCCCCGCAAAGACCAAGCACAACGAAGTTGCCCCCTGCCAGCATGAGCTCGCCCCCATTTACGATACCACCAACGTTGCCATCGACCACAACCTTCTGACCATGGAAATGATGAAGAAGATTGCCGATAAGCACGGCCTGGTCTGCCTGCAGCACGAAAAGCCGTTCGAGGGCGTTAACGGTTCCGGCAAGCACAACAACTGGTCCATCAGCACCAAGAGCGAAAACCTGCTGGATCCCGGCGATACCCCGATGGAAAACCTGCAGTTTATGGTCTTTCTGACCGCCGTCATCAAGGCAGTGGATGAATATCAGGATTTGCTGCGGATCTCCGTGGCAAGCCCTGGCAACGATCACCGCTTAGGCGCCAACGAAGCGCCTCCGGCTATTATTTCCATGTTCCTGGGCGACGAGCTCACCGAAATCTTGGAAGCTATCGAGAACAGCACCGACTACAGTCAAAAAGACAAAACTGAAATGAAAGTCGGCGTCCATATTCTGCCCCGGTTTCCCAAGGATACCACAGATCGGAACCGAACCTCTCCCTTTGCCTTTACCGGAAACAAATTCGAGTTCCGTATGCTGGGCTCCAAATCCTCTATTTCCGGGCCGAATATTGTGCTGAACACCATTGTGGCGGAAGAGCTTTCCCAGTTCGCAGACGTTCTGGAAAAGGCCGGCGATTTCAACGCGGCCTTGAACGACCTGATCAGGGCTACCATTCGGGAGCACAAGCGCATTATCTTCAACGGCAACAACTATTCCGACGAATGGGTGGCTGAAGCGGAAAGGAGAGGCCTGCTGAACCTCAAGAGTACAGTAGACGCGCTGCCCTACTATATTTCCGAAAAAAATCAGGCCCTGTTCACCAAGCATAAAATCTATACCGCAACAGAAATTCATTCTCGCTATGAGATTCTATTGGAAAACTACTGCAAAACCATCAGTATCGAGGCCCTGACCATGCTGGACATGGTGAATAAGGATATTTTCCCGGCGGTCTGCCGTTATATGGACGCTTTAAGCGCCACTGTTCTGCATAAAGCCGGCGTTTCCAGCGCGATCTCCAGCAAGGCCGAGGAGGCCCGGCTGAAAAAGCTGTCGGCTCTGTGCGACCAGTTGTACCAGGCCAACGAGGCCTTGAGCGAGGCGATGAGAAAAGTGCCTTGCGGCTGTGACGTTAAGGCTCAGGCGGATTACTATAAGGATACCGTCATTGATCTGATGCAGAGACTGCGGACTCCCGCCGACGAGCTGGAAGCCCTGACCGGCAAGGCGTATTGGCCCTACCCCACTTACAGCCAGATGCTGTTCAGTGTGTGATTGGTTTCCTCTGTTGTCCCCCCTGGTCTTTTCAGGCTTTCAGCCTGGAACCGGGGGAGGCAACCCCTATCGATGCAAAACGTGCCTTCTCTTCTCCTGTTCAGCCGCAGTGGGTGCGGCAGTCTTAATCCTTTGGCCCGCCGGCTGAATGGATGCGGCCGAAAAACGTTCTGATCTAGGAGGTTTTGAAAAAGAGGAACGTGTTCTTTCCATGGCGCGGACCTTTTAGGGTAATTTTCTTCGGTTCTTTTTGTTATTCTTAAAAAACAGTTCATAGTCTTCTGCTAAACTTTACAGGGATAATTCAGAAGCTGCCCTATGGATATTAAATTTGCTCGAAATAGCCTCAGGCTATTCGCATAGAGAGAGTATATTTTTAAAAAGGAGCGTAATAACATGTCTTATGTCGATGAAGTACTAGCCAAGCTGAAGCAAAAAAATGCAGCGGAACCCGAATTTCTGCAAGCCGCGGAGGAGGTTTTAAACTCTCTGCGCCCGGTCATCGACCGAAACGAGGAGCTGTACCGCAGAGAAGCCCTTCTGGAAAGAATTACCGAGCCGGACCGTCAGTTCAAATTCAAGGTAACCTGGGTGGATGATAAGGGTCAAACGCAGGTCAACACCGGCTACCGCATCCAGTTTAACAACGCCATTGGGCCTTACAAGGGCGGCCTGCGTCTCCATCCCTCTGTTTACACCGGTATCATCAAATTCTTGGGCTTTGAGCAGATCTTCAAAAACTCCCTGACCGGCCTGCCCATCGGCGGTGGCAAGGGCGGCTCTGATTTCGATCCCAAGGGTAAATCCGACCGCGAGGTAATGGCCTTCTGCCAGAGCTTTATGACCGAGCTTTCCAAGTATATCGGCGCGGATATCGACGTGCCTGCCGGCGACATCGGCACCGGCGCCCGTGAGATCGGATACATGTTCGGCCAGTATAAGCGCCTGACCAATTCCTTCGAGGGCGTTCTCACCGGTAAGGGCCTGACCTACGGCGGCTCTCTGGTAAGAACCCAGGCCACTGGTTACGGCCTTCTGTATTTCACCGACGCTATGCTGAAGCACAACGGCCACAGCCTGGAGGGCAAAACCATCGCCATTTCCGGTGCCGGCAACGTAGCTATCTACGCTGCGGAGAAGGCCATGCAGCTGGGCTCCAAGGTTGTCACTATGAGCGATTCCACCGGCTGGATTTATGACGCCGAGGGTTTGGATCTGGAGGCTGTCAAGGAGATCAAGGAGGTCAAGCGCGCCCGCTTGTCCGAGTACAAGAACTATCGTCCCAATGCCGAATACCACGAGGGCAAGGGCGTATGGTCCGTTAAGTGCGACGTGGCTCTGCCCTGCGCCACCCAGAACGAGCTGAATCTAGATGACGCCAAGGCTTTGGTTGCCAACGGCTGCATCGCCGTTGCGGAAGGCGCCAACATGCCCACCACCCTTGAGGCCACCGAATATCTCCAGAAGAACGGTATTTTGTTCGCTCCCGGCAAGGCTGCAAACGCCGGCGGCGTCGCTACATCCGCTTTGGAAATGAGCCAGAACAGCGAACGTCTGAGCTGGACCTTTGAAGAGGTGGATCAGAAGCTGAAGCAAATCATGACCGATATCTTCGCCAAGGCCGCCGAAGCCGCCGACCGTTACGACGTTCCCGGCGACTACGTTGCGGGCGCCAACATTGCCGGCTTTGAGAAAGTAGCCAACGCTATGCTTGCCCAGGGCGTATAATCTCTAAAGTTTGTTCACGACTCATTTTTCCAATCATCGGACAACTGTTTAATGATTTGTACTATCTTTTTCTTCAAC
>ERZ772872.3132-NODE-3132-length-12634-cov-44.633755_pt1 | contig 12634 bp, 9 predicted proteins | sample MGYA00512132_ERZ772872 | MGnify/ENA primary metagenome ERZ772872 (study PRJEB29015, sample SAMEA2737724) | human gut metagenome | biome: human gut; feature: human-associated habitat; material: faeces | place: China | collected 2012 ...
TTCTCGTACTCAAAGTCCTTGGCACCGCCGTTGGAGGTGCGGCAGAGCACGAACATACCCTTGCCCTGCTTTTCAGCGTAGGGCAGATAGGGGCTGATGGAGTCCAGACCCATGTAGGGTGCCAGCGTAACGAAATCGCTCTCAAAATCGCCGGTGAAGTGACCCATGGCGTACATCTCGGCGGTCTTGGCAATGTCGCCGCGCTTGATGTCCGCAATCACCGGCACACCGGCCTCGCGCACAGCCTTCAGGGTGTCGGCGTAGGCTTTCATGCCCTCCAGACCCAGAGACTCATAATAAGCGATCTGCACCTTGTAGCAGCCAGCCACAGCCTTGGTGGCATCAATGAGCTTTTTGTTGAAGCGCACGATGTTCTCGCCCTTGGTCAGGGTGCTGTCCACAAAATCAGCGGGCAGGTAGCTGAAGTCGGTGTCCAGACCCACGCACACCGGGCCGCGGGCTTCCACAGCTTCGTACAGTTTGTCCATGTTCGTCATTTGGGTGTCCTCCTGTTTGTTCTCTGTTATATTAGGTATCGTTATATCGCATCTTGCAAGCGTCCTCGCCCTCTCAGCCTCACTTCGTTCGGCAGCTCTCCCAAAGGGAGAGCCAAGCCCCTTACCGTAAGGCTTTGTCTGAGAGGGTTTCGTTCTTTTTACTCCTCGGTCTGATAGGTGATCTTACCGGCCTTGATGGTAGCAAACACCTTGCCGTAAAGCTGTGCACCGTCAAAGGGGGTGTTGTGGCTCTTGGAGTGCAGCTTTTCCTTTTCCACCGTGTAGGGGGTGTCCAGATCCACCAGCACAAAATCGGCATCGAATCCCGGCTCCAGCTGACCCTTGGCAAGACCCAGGATCTCGGCGGGGCGGGTGCTCATCAGGTGCACCAGCAGCTCCAGCGGCAGACCCTCCTGCTTGCAGAGCTTGGTGTAGCACACGCCGAAGGCGGTCTCGCTGCCCACCATACCGGCCATGCCCTTCAGCTTATCTTCCTCAGAGTGAGGTGCATGGTCGGTGGCAATGGCGTCCACGATGCCGGTACGGATGCCCTCCACCAGCGCCTCCACGTCGTCTGCGGTGCGGATGGGCGGGTTGACCCGGTAGTCGCAGGTATCGTTGGTGAACCACAGGTGGTGGGGGGTCACCTCACAGGTGACCGGTGCACCCCGCAGCTTTGCCATGCGGATGGCATCCAGCGCGCCCCGGGTGGACACATGGCACATGTGCAGCCGGGTCTGGTAGTACTCGCTCAGCCAGCAGTTGCGCACCGTCTCGATATCCTCGGCCAGACGGTAATCCCACGGGCTGATCTCCATATCCTCGGCGTGGCTCATGACCGTGATGTCCTTCTGGGTGCAGATGGCAAAAGCCCGTGCCATGGTGGCGTTATCCTGCACGCCGTGGCCATCCTCGGTGATGAACTTCACGCTGGCGGGCAGGGTCTTGAGGTGGTCGATGCTCACACCGTCAAAGTTCTCGGTGATGGAGACGGTCTGGTTTGCATCGCACAGCCCCACCTCGGCAGCCTTCTGCTCCACCATCATGGCCTGTGCGGCAGAGGAGCAGACGGGCTTGGTGTTGGGCATCAGGTTTACAAAGGTGTAGCCACCGGCGGCAGCGGCGCGGCTGCCGGTCTCGATGTCTTCCTTGTACTCAAAGCCCGGGGTGCGCCAGTGGCAGTGCAGATCCACAAATGCGGGCAGCACAGTCAGCCCACCGGCATCCACCACCGTCTCGTTCTCGGCGGCAAGGGCGGAAAGATCCTGCCCTACGGCAGCGATTTTGCCATCCTTTACATAGATCTCGAGCGGCCGTCCCTCGGTGTTCACAGCGTTTGTCAGCAGCATCGCGGTTCCCTCCTGTAATGATATTTTTGTGTGTCAGGTGCCCGAAAACGGACAAAAAAAAACTTTTCCCCGCAAAGGGAAAAGCTCATTGCGCAAAAAAAGGAAACAACGAAGCCACGGCAAAACCGGACGCGAACTGCTTGTTCAGTTTCGGGTTCTGGGCGCTGCACAGCATGGTGTTTCTCCTTTTCTTGATGGTTGCGTTTTCATTCGTATTATTTTATCATAGAACCGCAAAATATGTCAATGGCTGTACGCAAAAACAGGTGTTAAAAGGTTTCTGGCATCTCTCGCCGAATTTTGGATACTCTACCCAAAACCCGAGTCACGCGGCAAAATAACTGCCATTTTGTTCCACAATCCCTAGTACAGCACTGTACTTTCGTCTCCTGCTGTGCTATTATAATACGGTAAAAGGGAGTGCCCCGCCGCGTGGGCGGGTGTTTATGGGAAAGAGAGGTTTTCCGCATGGGTTTACTTGAGGACGCGCGGAACATCCAGCGCAAGGACCCCGCCGCACGCAGCGTGCTGGAGGTAATGCTGCTGTACCCGGGATTCCACATTCTGGTGTATCACCGCATTGCGCACTGGCTGTACCAGCACAAGCACTTTTTTCTGGCACGATGGGTCAGCCAGCATGGCCGCCACCGCACCGGCATCGAGATCCACCCGGGTGCCACCATCGGCAAGTGTCTGTTTATCGACCACGGCATGGGCATCGTGTTCGGCGAGACCTGCGAGATCGGAGATAACTGCACCATCTACCACGGGGTAACGCTGGGCGGTACCGGCAAGGATACCGGCAAACGCCACCCCACCTTGGGCAACAACGTGCTTATCGGCGCGGGCACCAAGGTGCTGGGCCCGGTGTTTATCGGAGATAACGCCCGCATCGGTGCGGGCAGCGTGGTGCTGCGCAACCTGCCCGCTAACTGCACCGCCGTGGGCGTGCCCGCCGAGGTGGTGCGCATCAACAACAAGGCGGTGAACCCCGCCGACGATCTGGACCAGCAAGATCTGCCGGACATCGTCTCGCAGCGGCTCACCGATCTGGACCGCCGCCTGAGCCAGCTGGAAAAGACCGCACAGGGCGATATCCCGCCCACTGCCGCGCAGATCGCTGCCCGGCAGCGGAAATAAAAGATTTCTTTGAAAAAAAGAGGAGACAGGCTTCCCGGAAAGGTCGCCTGTCTCTTTTTTTGTTGTCAGCTGCGGTTATAACACCGGCTCACCGTTTTCTTTATTGCAATACATCCGGGCATCGGCCTGCCGGATGGCCTCGGTCAAGGGCTGCACATTGCACACGCCGCCAATGCTTACCGAAAGCCGGAGCTCCGGGTGGCTGGGCACCCGCGCTGCCTGCACAGCGTTCTGCACTCGTCGGATGACGCTTTCTACGCCGTCAGGGCAGTTCTGGGGCATCAGCAGCAGAAATTCATCGCCGCCGTAGCGGATCAGGATATCAGTCTGGCGCAGACAGCTCTGCATGGCTGCGGCCACGGTCTGCAATGCTTCATCTCCCACCAGATGTCCAAAGCTGTCGTTGACCGACTTGAACTGGTTCACATCGATCATCGCCACGCCGCCGTGCATCTCGCCCCCGGCAAGGAACTTATCAAAATAGCGGCGGGTGTAGGCCCCGGTCAGGGGGTCTACGAAGGCGCTGCGCTCCATGCCGTTGCAGCGGTCCAGCAGCAGCCGGTGGCCGCCCATATCCAGCCAGCGGCCATCCGTCAGCCGGGTGACCATTTCCAGCATACAACCCCTGCCGCCTACCTCGATATACTTGGAAATGACAAAATAGGCTTCCTCGTCCTTGAACTCGATCTTATTCAGGATGGTCTTGCGGGCGTAGGCTTTGGCGGAGATGCAGTTTTCGCACCGGGTATCCTTGTTCCATACCATGTGGCAGTTGCCGGGCTTTTCGGTCAGGATGCCGTCACTGTCCAGCGCAAGCACCTTGCGGTGCTCCGGGTCTACCAGACGCACCACATCAAAGATGCCCTGCAGCCGCCGTAGGAACCGGGCGGAATCTTCCTCCGGGTCGATGGCGGTCAGCAGCTCTGCCTGATGCTCCACGCGGTGCTGTTCATCGGTGAGATGCCCCAGCACGTTCACGCAGCGGCGCACCCCGGCACCGCTCCAGATGGTATGCAGCGCCATCCGGTGCAGGTGCGGCTTCCCATCTCGCTGCACCATGACCGGCAGCACCACGTCCGGCGCTTCCGGCGTGGCGCGGCTGATGGCCTTGGAAAGCTTGCGCCGATCCTGCTCGTTCAAAAAGCCAAGTCCCTTGCCCTGCGCAAAATCGGTCACCGTTTTTTGCTGCAAGGGCTCGGCATGGTAGTCATACACCGTCACGCTGCCTGCCAGCAGGTCGTAGTCGAACCGGATGCCGCCGCACTGGGCGGCGTAGAAATCCGTGCGCTCCTTTTCCTGCTCCAGCAGCAGCTGGGAGTGGTTCTCCCGGGGCAGCGCCTCCCGGTGCAAAATCTCCTCGGAAAGGCGGTGGGTCTCCTGCCGGAAGCCCCTGTCCCACTCCGAGCGGGTCAGCTCGGTGCGCAGCTGCTCCGAGGACTCTCGCAGGCAGTCCAGCAGCAGCGGGTTGAACGCGCCGCACTCGCCGTTCAGGATCATGCGCAGCGCGGTGTCGTGGTCGTAGGCGTGCTTATAGCAGCGCTCGCTGGTTAAAGCGTCGTATACGTCTGCCAGTGCCACCACCTGCGCCGCAATGGGAATCTCGTCCCCTTTCAGCCGGTCGGGGTAGCCATTGCCGTCCCAGCGCTCGTGGTGCCAGCGACAGATGGCGTGCGCCACCTGCAAAAGCGGCTCGTCCCGCGCAATCGCCTGTCCCAGATCCTGCAGCATCTGTGCGCCCGCCACGGTATGGTTCTTGATAATGGCAAACTCCTCGGCAGTCAGGCGGCCGGGCTTGTTCAGGATCTCCTCCGGGATGACGATCTTGCCGATATCATGCAGCGCCGAAGCGGTGCTGATGAGGGCGATATTGCTTTCGTCCAGCTGATAACGGTCGGTCTTTTGCACCAGCTGATGCAAAAGCAGGTCGGTCAGGGTGCGGATATGCATAACATGCAGCCCGCTTTCGCTGTTTCGGAACTCCACCACATGGCTCAGGATGCTGATCATCAGCACGCTGTTGTGCTCTTTTTCGTACACCTGATCGGTAACAAGGCGGGTGAGCCGCTTTTGCTTGGCGTACAGCATGAGGATATTCTTCACCCGGCGCAGGATCATAATCCGCTCGAAGGGGCGGCGGATATAGTCTGCCACACCCAGATCATAGGCACGCTCAATGTTGGCGGTATCCTCTGCCGCCGAAATGACGATGACCGGGATCTCGTCCAGCCATGTGTGATACTTCATCACCCGCAGCACGTCAAAGCCATCCATGCCCGGCATCATCAGGTCCAGCAGCAGCAGGGAGATATCCGTGCGCTGCCGCATCAGTTCCACTGCCGCTGCGCCATCCTCCGCCTCCAGATAGTCATAGCCATCGCCCAGTATCTCCTTGAGCAGGGCACGGTTGATCTCGGAATCATCCGCGATCAGGATCTTCGGTTTCTCGTTCATGGCCATGTTTCTCCTTTTGCGGCGCATCCTTCTGCCCCGGCTTTGTTCCGGGCACACCGTCCGCACTGACTGGATGTAATAGGTTTTCCCTGGCATCCGCTTTATAGCATTCATTTATACTTTACTGGATTTTACAGCAAAATGCAAGGCTGCGTGCAACATTTCTGCCATTTTCCGGCATTTTCCGCAAACGTTTTCATTCCCGGTTGTATAAATGCAATCCAATTTTTACAGTACCCTTTGCAACCGTTGTTCGAAAGCAAGCCGTTTGTCGTTACAGCCCTTCCTGTGAAAATGCGGTTGCCGCGCTCCGCAGAGCGCGGCAACCGCGAAATATAAACCTTATTTCCGCTGATGATGCGCAGAGCAAAGCGGAGCGCATTTTAAATCGTTCCACGCAGAAAGAAAAAGGACTGCTGCGCAAAACACGCAGCAGTCCTTTTAAGATTCATTCTTGGGGCATCATGGCATCAAACCATCCCATCAGCTCCGCAGCCATCTGTTCCAGCCGGGTCTCCGGCTGCCATGCAGGCTGTACCGGCTCCGGAGGCAGTGCCTGTTCCGGGGCGCAGAGGCTTTCTTCCGTTTCCGGTGCAGGCTGTTCCGGTGCAGCCTCGCACTGCGGCACAGCCTCGGGGGCGGTGTCCGGCTGCGCAGGTGTTTCCGGGGCGGTCTGCTGCATGGCGGCAAGAGCAGCCTCGGCTCTGCGGCAGGCGGCTTCGGCCTTTTCTGCCCGGGCATTGGCCTGTTCCAGCTGCTCCCACGCCTGCTCACAGGCGGCTTCAAGCTCTGCATTATCGTGCTTGAGGGCAAGCAGGGTGCGCTCAAAGGCGAACATCCGGGTCTGATACCGGCGCACCTCGGCGCGTGCCGCAGCCAGCTTGCGGCTCAGCTGCTCTGCCTGTGCCCGGGCGCTTTCCGCCTGTGCTGCGGCAGATGCCTGTACAGCGGCCTGCCGGGCAAATTGTCCGCGCAGGGCACCGGTCTCCCGCTCTGTCTGCACCATGATGCCCTCCCATGCACACCTTGCACGGGGCTTTCGCTGACCGCATGGGCGCAGCTGCCAGCCCCATTGTAGCCTGTAATTACTTCCGCTTGTTCAGAATAGCCAGCAGCTCGTCGTAGTAACGGTTGTCGCTGCTTTCCTCTTCCACGGCCTTCTTTTCAGCCGGAGCAGCAGCCGGGGCGGCATTGGATGCCGGGGCTGCGCTTGCGCCGGTATCGCTGCTGAACACCGCAGACGGCACAGACTGTGCACCGCCCATGGCGTTGTTGATGCTGTTGCGCAGGTCGCTGGCGCTCTTGTTGTCAAAGCCGGTGGCCACAACGGTCACGCGCATCTCGTCGGACAGGTTCTCATCAAAGGCAGTACCCCAGATGATGTTTGCATCGGGATGTGCGCTCTGGGTGATGAGGCCTGCGGCGGTCTCCACGTCCTCCAGACCGATGTCCGGGCTGGAAGTGATGTTGATGATAACGCCGTGCGCACCGGCAATGCTGGTCTCCAGCAGCGGGCTGGAGATAGCAGCCTTGGCGGCGTTCTCGGCCTTGCCTGCACCCTTGGCGCTGCCCACGCCCATGTGGGCGTAGCCGGCATCCTTCATGATGGAGCGCACGTCGGCGAAGTCCAGGTTGATGAAGGCGGGCACGTTGATCAGGGCAGAGATGGACTCAACGCCCTGACGCAGCACGTTATCGGCGGCCTGGAAGGCGTTCATCAGGGTGATCTTTTCCTGACTGATCATCTTCAGGCGCTCGTTGGGGATGACGATCAGGCTGTCAACGTGCATCAGCAGGTTGGCAATGCCCTGCTCGGCCAGACCCATCTTGCGCTTGCCCTCAAAGGAGAAGGGCTTGGTAACGATGCCGACGGTCAGGATGCCCAAATCGTGTGCCACCTCGGCCACAACGGGTGCCGCACCGGTACCGGTGCCGCCGCCCATACCGGCGGTGATAAAGACCATCTGGGAGCCCTTGAGGGCGTTTGCGATCTCGTCCTTGCTTTCTTCAGCGGCGCGCTGGCCGATCTCCGGGTCTGCACCCGCACCGCGACCCTTGGTCAGCTTGGAACCCAGCTGCACCTTGACCGAGGCATGGTTCTTGGCCAGTGCCTGCTGGTCAGTATTCATTGCGATGAACTCCACGCCCTGCAGGCCATCGCTCACCATGCGGTTCACAGCGTTGCCGCCGCCGCCGCCCACACCGATCACCTTGATCGTCGTAACGTTTTCGTCCAGTTCTTCATCGAGCATCAATGCCATAACTTTGTCCTCCATCGGATTTTTATGTGGAACTGCGCAAATGCCGCACAGAAATTATCATACGATATTTATATAACTGTATCGTATCATTTTTTTGCTCCGATTGCAAGACAAAATTGCTTTTTCGTGGGTGTTTTTTTCACAACCCCACTCCGGGCGGGTATTTCCTGCCAAATCTGTGCGCCCAGCCCCGCCAAAAGCCGGTCAAGGTCTGCATATCCGCGCCGGACAAACTCCACCCCGCCAAGGCAGCTGCTGCCCCGGGCAGCCAGCGCCGCAAGCGCCAGCGCCGCCCCGCCCCGCAGGTCCGGTGCAGTCAGCTTTGCCCCGCGCAGCGTCCCGCCCGGCTGCACATACAGGGTGCGCTCTGCCACCCGGACGTTCGCCCCCAGCGCCGCAAAACCCTCGGCACAGGCAAAACGATTTTCAAACACCCTGTCCTGCAGGCGGCTTTCCCCCTGTGCGTAGAGCATCACCGCCGCCAGCAGCGGGGCGGCGTCCGTGGCAAGGCCCGGGTAGGGTGCTGTGTGCACGTTTCCCGCGCCGCGCAGTGCCCCGAACCGCGAAATGGCGGCAGCATCGCGTGCCCGCTCTACGGTGCAGCCCATTTGTTCCAGAATTTCCAGCAGCGGGGCATACAGCCCGGGTGCGCAGCCCGCCAGTTCTACCCTGCCGCCCGCCGCTGCTGCCGCGCAAGCCAGCGTGGAGGCGATGATGCGGTCTGCCACCGGCATGAAGGTGCAGCCCGCAAGGCAGCGCCTTCCCTGCACCCGGATGGTGTCGGTGCCCGCGCCCTCCACGCAGCCGCCGCAGGCGTTGAGAAAGGCGGCAAGATCCGCGATCTCCGGCTCTTTTGCAGCGCCATGCAACACGGTCTGTCCCTGCGCCGTAGCGGCGGCCAGCAGCAGCGTCTCGGTAGCGCCCACACTGGGGAAGGCAAGACAGATCTCCGCGCCCCGCAGCCCCGCCGGGGCGTACAACGTAAGCTGTCCAGGCGCTGCGGGCAGCTGCCGCACCCCCATCTGCGCCAGCCCCTGCAAATGCAGGTCGATGGGTCTTGCCCCAATACGGCAGCCCCCGGGCAGTACGGTGCTTACCCGCCCCAGCCGCGCCAGCAGCGGCGCACAGAACAGGATGGACGCCCGCATCCGGCCTGCGGCCTCCGGTGCAAGGTCGGTGCGCATAGGCTGTCCCTGCACCACCAGTTCTGTGCCCTGCCAGCCCGCTGTGCAGCCCACGCCCCGCAGCAGGGCAAGACAGTCCTCCACATCGGTCAGGCGCGGCACATTTTGCAGCCGCACCGGCCCGCTGCATAGCAGCGCAGCTGCCAGCAGCGGCAGCACACTGTTTTTGGCCGCAGGCACTTCCACCCTGCCCTGCAAAGGCCGCCCGCCTGTAATGATCCAATCCCCAGCCATGCCAAGACCCCCGTTCTGCAAAAGATACCCCATGGTATGCAAAACGAGGGTCTTTGGTCAACAAAATGCGCCGGAAACGGCTTTCCCGCAGTCTGCGGGATTTGTCCGGTCATTTGTCCGTTTTTTTTCGCATTTCCGCGCCGCTCCTGCCCTGCCGCGGCAGGAAATGCAGCCTTTCATCAGCTTTCGCCCCGGGACACCGAAAGCACGATGCCCATCTCGCCCAAAAGCATCATCAGGCTGGTGCCGCCGGAGGAGAAAAAGGGCAGGCTGATGCCGGTGTTTGGGATGGTGTTGGTGACCACCGCGATGTTCAGCACCGCCTGCAATGCTACCTGCACCACAAAGCCCACCACCAGCAGTGCGCCAAAGCGGTCCGGTGCATAGGCTGCCAGCGTGATGCCCCGCCACAGCAGCACGCTGAACAGCAGAATGACCGCACACGCGCCCAGAAAGCCCAGTTCCTCGCAGAGGATGGAAAAGATGAAGTCGTTCTGGGGCTCGGGCACGAACAGATGCTTCTGGCGGCTGTTGCCCAGCCCCAACCCCGCCGCCCCGCCAGAGCCGATGGCATACAGGCTCTGGATGGTCTGGTGTCCGTCGCCCAGCGGGTCGGCAAAGGGGTCGAGCCACGAGTTGAGCCGGTCGGCGGCGTAGGGCACCAGCTCCGGCATCAGTACGATGGCTGTACCGATGGCGGCAGCGCCGCCCGCCCCTGCCAGCATGAACCACCGCAGCCCGGTGCCGCCCACGAACATGAGCACCGCGCCGATGCTCAAGATCAGCACCGTGCCGGAAAGGTGGGGTTCCAGCAGCATAAGCACCGCCACCACCCCCAGCACCAGCGCAAAGGGCACTACCCCTACCGCAAAGCTGCCCATGCGGTCGTGGTTCAAAGCGATGATGTGAGCAAACACCAGTACCACCGCAAATTTGGCGATCTCGCTGGGCTGTAATGTGCCCAGCCCCGGCAGTACCAGCCAGCGCTTGCAGCCGTTATATTCCGGCATGAACAGCACCGCCGTCAGCAGCACCAGCGAGAGCGCCAACAGCGGCCACGCAAGCTTGTGATAGATATGGTAGTCCACCCGGCTGGCCATCCACATGGCCCCCAGCCCCATGGCGGCGTACAGCAGCTGCGGCCGCACATAGGCAAAAGCGTCCTGCCGCCGGTACAGTGCCACCGCGCTGCTGGCGCTGCACAGCATCACCAGCCCAAAAGCTACCAGCGTGAGCACCAGCACCAGAAAAGGCAGGTCCATGGGCGGCAGCGGCCGCAGCAGCCCTTTGCGGGCAGCAGTTCTGTGCAATCCCGGTCACCTCCGTTTCTGTTATTGTACGCGGATGCGGGGGCGGTTAGTCATACGCACCGCCCCCGGGCGCATAAACTGCCCGCAAAGGGGGTGCTGCCATGTGCGGCTCAAAACCCACAGACGCCCTGCGCACCCTGCCGGAGCGGGCGTTCCGTCTGCGGGCACGGCTTATTGCGGTGGGGCTGTGCGCCGTCTGCTTTGCAGGGCTCATCGGGCGGCTGTTCTGGCTGCAATTATGCACCGGCGGCTGGTACACCCAGCGGGCGCTGGGGCAGCAGCTGCGAGACACCGTTGTGCCCGCCGACCGGGGCAAGATATACAGTGCCGACGGCGCGCTGCTTGCCGCCAACAGCAGCTGCTGGACCCTGCGCGCCAGCCCCCGGGAGATGCCGGAGGAAAAGCTTGCCCTTGCCGCCAAGGGGCTTGCGGAGATTCTGGAGCTGGACGAGGCCAAGCTGCTGGAAAAGTTCAGCGACCGGCGCTCCAACGACTGCCTTTTGCGCTACCGGGTGGAGCGGGAAACTGCCGATGCCGTGCGGGATTTCTGCGCAGAGAACGACATTACCGGCGTGCGCATCAATCAGGACTCCAAGCGCTGGTACCCACAGGGGGAGTTTTTGGCCTCGGTGCTGGGGTTCACCAACGTAGACAACGCCGGGGTCAGCGGGCTGGAGCTCGAATACAACGACACCCTTACCGGGCAAAACGGAGTGGTGCTGACCGCCGTGAACGCTTGGGGCTACACGCTGGCGCAAAGCTACGAAACCGAGCTTGCTCCGGTGGAGGGCTGCGGACTGCGGCTGACAATCGATGCAAATATTCAACATTATCTTGAAAATGCGTTGAATTATGCGGTGCAGGAGCACCATGTAGCCGCCCGCAGCGTGGGCATCGTGATGGAGGTGAACACCGGGGCAGTGCTGGCCATGGCTACCACCCCGGCCTACGACCCCAACCAGCCCCGGGTGATCGCCGACAAGGCCGCGCGCGCCGCCGTAGATGCCCTTTCCGGTAAAGAGCGCGCTGCCGCCTTGCAGCTGGCGCAGCAGACCCAGTGGCGCAACAAAGCGGTGAGTGACTTATACGAGCCGGGCAGCGTGTTCAAGCTCATCACCTGCGCGGCGGCGCTGGATGCCGGAGCCATTACCCGGCACTCCACCTTTTACTGCGGAGACTCTATCTCGGTGGCGGGCACGCGGTTCCACTGCGCCAACCACAAGCGTCACGGCAGCCAAACCGTGACGCAGGCGCTGGAAAACTCCTGCAACCAGAGCTTTATCCAGATCGGGGCGCGGCTGGGCAAGCAGGCTTTCTGCGATTATTTTGCCGCCTTTGGCCTGCGGGAGCCCACCGGCATCGACCTGCCCGCCGAGCCGAAAAAGAGCCTGTACTACACCGCCGACCGCATGGGGCCGGTAGAGCTGGCCTCCTGCGCCTTCGGGCAGAGCAGTAAGATTTCCTATCTGGAAATGGCCTCCGCCGTCTGTGCGGTGGTGAACGGCGGCAAGCTGATGCAGCCGTATCTGGTCTCGGATATTCTTGCGCCGGACGGCAGCGTTTTGCAGCACACCGCCCCGGTCTGCAAACGGCAGGTGATCCAGCCCGCCACCTCTGCCACCATGCGGGAGATGATGGAGGCAGTGGTGCTGTACGGCGGCGGGCGCAACGCGCAGATCGCGGGCTACCGGGTGGGCGGCAAAAGCGGCACCAGCCAAAAGCTGGACAGCGCCGACGAGAAGGCGCGCATTGCCAGCTTTGTGGCGGTAGCGCCCATCGATGACCCGCAGTTTTTGTGTCTGGTCTGTCTGGATGAGCCACACAGCTGGACCACCGCCGGCGGCAGTCTTTCAGCACCGGTCTGTGCCGAGGTGCTGGAGCAGACGCTGGTGTACAAAGGCGTCCCCCGGGCAGCAGACACCGGCAGCGCAGACGCGCAAGCCGCTGCCCTGCCAGCCGATGGGGACAGCTTTGACGGGGCGTGACGATTTTGAATGGCCTCCGCTTGCGCTCTGGCCATAGTCAGCGGAAAAATTATTTTAAATAAAGCAATGCCGGAGCGTCTGCGGACGCTCCGGCATTGCATTTTCACGGGAGGGGTCGTGGAGGGAAACAGCATTTGCAGCGCCGCTTTCTGCGAAAGCGCGGCGCTGCGGGGGAGCACTGCCAGTTTGCACCCTCATCCGGCGCTACGCGCCACCTTCCCCC
>ERZ772872.3143-NODE-3143-length-12618-cov-3.136671_pt1 | contig 12618 bp, 9 predicted proteins | sample MGYA00512132_ERZ772872 | MGnify/ENA primary metagenome ERZ772872 (study PRJEB29015, sample SAMEA2737724) | human gut metagenome | biome: human gut; feature: human-associated habitat; material: faeces | place: China | collected 2012 ...
GCGCTCCGCTGCGATGGCCATCGCCAAGGCGGCAACGCCATGCACCCGTGAGGGAGCGGAACTCATGGGACGCCTGAAAACGACCATTGAGCAAAATGATGCCGCTCCGCGCGACCGCACAGTTCGCGGTTCTAACGTTGAGTATCCGTCTTCCCTTGCCAGCTCGCTCGGCATCGAGTACCCCAAGTCTTCCGCGACCGGTGATGGCCGTCGCAAGAAGATGACCGAGGAGGAGATCCTTGATGCGATGGCGGATGTACGCGACGCGAAGGGCTACGGCGGTCTTGCCGCAAACAACCCAACAGGCACTTCCTCCAATTCCGGCAATTCTCAGCATCAGGAAGATGCGACCGAGATTCAGAAAACCAAACATCACTAAGGAGTAGGCATGATTATTGCTATCGAGTACAAGAACGGACGCATGAAGGAGTTCGACACGAGCGCCTTCACCGCCACCAACGCCATGAGTGCGGGCGACAAGACAGCCCGAAACGTCATGACCGAGCTTGACCTACGGCTCGACCTCGTAAACGAGGTTGGTCTGAGACTTGATTTCTATTGGTATGACGCAACGCCCCAGGGACAGCGCGTCGATATTCCAGGTCTCACGGATTCGAAAGGGGACCCCGTCAGCCTCACCTCTGCATCGAGGCGCTTGGGGACCTCCGTGCTCCTCTGCTCCCGCGAAGGCATCAAACAGATTTCCCGCATCATCGTGCAGCGTGCGAACGGGACGGTGGATGCCCTTTGGCGGCAGGGTACGGGCGATTGGCTCATCAACGGGGCGAGGTTCGAGGCTCAGCGCGTGCTTTCCTACACGGACAGTAACGTCACTTCGATGAATTCCCAGGCGGTGTTCGTCTTCAAGTATATGAAGAAGGCTAACCCCTTGATGAGCGAAGAAGAGATTTGCGACCTTATTGGCTACCCGCTCGACGCATACAAGGAGATTCAGCTGGACGAGGCGAAGAACGCCGAGGGAATAGTCGGTGCAGAACTTATCGAATCGGATGATGGAGAGGACTCGGAATATCCTTCCGATTCCGCCGCCCCCGAACCTTCCGATTCAACCTCTAACCCATCCCTCGGTAAGCATTTCGCCGTGGACGAAGACGATGACGGATTCGATGACGATGAGGACTCTCTGTTCGATGTCTGACATTTGCCACGACCGTCGGATTCATGATATTTTGAGTGTGTTGGCGTAACCCCAAGCGCCATGAAACAGGAGAGACGAATATACCGCCCGACCGTGCGAGGCACGGCTATCTATTCCAATTTGATTACGCTTGACTGACTCGGTATGACTCGGACCGTCTCTCCGCACGTTCTGACAGGAGATGACAGGTTTGCGGAAGCGTAACGACACCCAGACGGAAAACCAGATGAGCGCCTGGTCGAGGTGGTCTCGATGAAGGCGGCCGTCAAGGTAAGCGAGGCCATCTCTCGGCTTCGCAGGCAGGTCGACACTGCGGAGCTCGAGGAAGCCGTCGATGATTTCCTCGCGGCCTACGGAGAGCTTCGCAGCCAGTACTACTACGAGGACTCCGAGGCGAAGGCGAACGCAAAGACCGCCTCGACGCTTCTGGAAGCCGTTGACCGCGGGTTGATTGAGCTGCCCCAGACCGACGATGGAATCGTGATTGTCCCAGACATGAAGCTGCGCCTCCCCGACGGGGCGAAGCTATACGTCAACTCAATCGAAATCGAATCGACCGCGACTGGCCGCGCCCCGATAGTCCGCTTCGAGGATGGCTCATCTATCCGCTGTCGTCGCGGCTCGGGCGTCCAGATTGTCCGAATGCCCCTGGAGGAGGAGCAGAATGACAACTGAAAGTGAAGCCCCGCTCGCTTGGCCGTTCCGCATTCCCGTCCTGCGCGTCTTCCTGCTGCCTTTCGTGCAAAACGGAAAGCGCGACCGCCTGTTCCTCATCCTGCTCGCCTGCGTCATGTCCACGGCAGGCTTTCTCATGCAGGGAAACGGATCGTATGACTCCGATGGCTGGTTCCTGCTCGCAACGGGAAAGCAAATCGTCGAGAACGGCATCCCGTACGCCAACCCCTGGTCACTGGCGTCCTACAGGCCGATTGTCGTCCAGCAGTGGCTCCATGATGTACTGCTTTACGGTTCGTATACCCTGGCAGGATATGCCGGCACGATACTCTATCAGATCCTCCTCGCCGCCGTCGTTGCCCTCGCGCTGGCCTTTGCAATCCAAGGATTCGGCGATAAACGCCTGACTTTGCCCCGCCTGTTGTTCTGCATCGGCCTAGCCCTTTTCGGGGCGGGAATCTACATCTCAGTCCGTCCTACGGCATGGTCGATGGCATGCATGGCACTGACCGTCGGTGTCTGCACTCGTTGGAAGCGTACCGGCGACTGGCGCTATCTCATCGCCCTGCCCGCGATCACCATACTGCACGTAAACATGCAGTCAGCCATGTGGCTCCTAGATGTCTTCCTCGCTGGGTGCTTCCTTTTGCCCCGTGACCTATCCGAATTCAAAACCACCACTCCCGATGAGATGCTGGCCGAGATCTTCCCGCTAACCATCGCCCTGCCTGCGATGCTTCTCGCCGCTTTCGTGAACCCGTACGGCGTCGATGGCGTCCGCTACGTGATCGACTCGATGGGTGCTGCATCTTACGGAAATGTGATATCAGAGATGAAGCCCGCCTTCGAGGCGACGAACGGGTTCTGCGTCGTTTTCTTCGCGGTCGGCTTCATTCCCACAGCACTTGCCGCCGCCATCGGGCGCAAACGGATCGATGCCCCGCTGCTGGTCATCCTCATCGCCGCCTTGGTCGCGACGATGCTCCATTGGCGAAACGTCTGGATCTTCTCGGTTGCATCCGCCCTCGCCTTCGCGAGCCTGCTGACGGGAACCGAAGACCCTTCCGCATCTAAATCGCACCATGCGGCAAAAACTGCTGCCTTGATTGCCCTCCTTGCCGCAATCGGCCCGCTTGTTGCGAACTGCTGTGTCTGTGCCGCGAACGGCGGACAGTCCTGCTGGCAGACCTCCGAACGCTCGGCAAATTCCCTTGTGAAGGAGATTGCCGAAAGCGGCATCTACGACCCCGTCGTATACGCCGAGGATCCCGTCATATACAACTACCTGGAGTGGAAGGGAATGAAAGTCCCCTTCGACCTGCGACCTGAGCTCTGGGACGATAAGGGTGCGGCGGGAGTCGTCTCCCCATACCGTGACTACGTGGACGGCATGCAATCCAAGAAAGCAAGGCTGTCCTACCTCGCTTCCGGCGATTTCGACTATTACATCGTCTCGACTGAATCGGCACCTTGGTACGCAGCCAAATTAAACCTGGAACTCGTTGACTCCACCGACGCCCTGACACTGCTGAAGGATGCGAGGTAGGGAAGTGGAGATCAAAGTCTGGACTTACTCGGAGGGCGATGAATTTCCGAATCGCAGGCCCTCTTTTTTCCGCAGGCATTGGAAAGCATTTCTGATTGCTTTCGTGGCGATTGCCCTCGCCGCTGCGGCGTGGTCATCTATTGCGGCAAGGTCTGCGAGCCAGCCGTCTTTCACGCCCGATTCACCCTATGTGTACGATGGTGCCGATGTCCTGGACTCATCCGTTGCCGACACCCTGACGCAGCTAAACGAGATGCTGGAGAGCCAAGCAGATGGCGCACAGCTCTACGTAGTGACTATCGACAGCCTGCCGCTAGGTCAGACTATCGAGGACTATTCGATTGAGCAGGCGCAGCGTATCGGCGCGGGTGAATCCGAAAAGGACAACGGCGTACTCTACACGTTCGTGAAAAACACCCGCCAGGATAGGCTTGAGGTCGGATACGGTCTCGAGGACAGGCTGACGGATTCGGTCTGCGCGAAGATTCTCGACAGCGCCCACGGCTATTACCGAGACCGCGACATCAAAGCCGGCGTGAAAGACCTCGCGCGGGACGTGGCAAACGCAATTCAACCCGACATCGATGGCGGTACCTATTTCAACGATAACGCACAAGATGAGGAACAGCCCGATTTGGCCGCGACCGTGATTGCGTGGATCCTCTTTATCGGCATCATCGTGTTGGCGATTGCGATGCCAAATCCGCGCAACTCGAATTATGTCAGCGATTCCTCCTCCCGCACAGATCACTCGCACAGCTCATCCTCTTATCGCTCTTCACACTCTTCCCACCGGTCAGGCGGCGGCCATTTCGGTGGCGGTGGCGCTTCGGGTGGCTGGTAGTAATGCGTCCTGCATTGCAACCGTAATCGATAGAACAGGAGACACCAAATGGAATCCAAAGACAATCAACCCGGTACACCGAAGCTGAAGCCGTGGATGGTGGCGGCATTTGCCGTCGTCGTAATCCTCTTCTTGGGGATGGCAATCGGCGGCGGGATGTATAACTCCCTGAATGCCTCAAGGCAGACAGTCGATGCCGATTGGGCGCAAGTCGAGAACGTGATGCAGCGCCGCGCGGACCTCATCCCGAACCTCGTCGCATCCGTGAAAGGCGAAATGCAAAACGAACAGGAGATCTTCAAGTCGATTGCCGAGAGCCGCAAGCAGTTCGAGACATCCGACACCCAAGCGGGAAGGCTGGCCGCCGATGACGAGCTGAACGCGCAGACGACCGTACTCCTGAACGCTGTCAAGGAGAGCTACCCCGAACTCGCGTCCTCCGAGCAGGTGAAGACCCTGATGACGCAACTCGAGGGTTCGGGGAACCGAATCTCGGTCGAGCGCAAGCGCTATATCGACGACGTGGCGGGCTACAACAGGAAAGTGACCTCTTTCCCGATGAACCTCATCGCCAAACCCCTCGGCTTCGACAGCGTTACCCAATACAAAGCTGCACCGTCCGCGGCAAACGTCCCCGTCGTCGATTTCAATTGATATTCGGCCGTAAAACCTTACCTTGATATAGCCTTCCACCGTTACGGAAGGCTATACTATTATTGATGTACCGGCAAGCGTTCCCCAAGCGCTTCAAGAAGACAGGAAGTGAATATGGCAGCATTCGAAGACCCCCGCGAGAGCGGATTCGACCCCGAGCTCGTCAAGACGGCCCTGATGTCGCGCGAGCAGTTCACAAGCAAGCCGCGCAAATTGATTCTCGGCATCGACATGGGAATCGAAAGTGTCGGAATCTGCCTCATGGACGAGTTGAATCACGAGATTGTCCTCATGGCATCGCATTTATTTGATTGTCCGTGGGTCAAGAAAACCAAGACGAGCCTGGCGGCAGCAAGGCGTCAGGCGAGGTCGCAGCGCCGCAATATCGCCCGTCGCGCAGCGAGGAAAAAGCACATCCGCAAAATCCTCATGGCGCACGGCGTCATTCCCGAGGGCACGGCTGCCGAATGGTTCTCCGTACGCAAGGGCGAGCAGGATAACATCCAGCTGCGCGTGAAGGGCTTGGGTGAGGTCCTCACCAACCGTGAGCTGGCCCGCGTCCTCTATGGGTTCGCTTCCCGCCGCGGTTATATCGACCATGGCAAGGCGGACAACGACAAGGATGCCGGCAAGGTGAAGAAGGCCCTGAAGGCGAACGCCGAGATCGTGCAGGCCAACGGCTACGAGACATTCGCCCAGTACCTCATAACGCAACCAAGGATTCGCAACCGCCAAGACGACTACGCCCATTGCGTGGATATCGACATGGTGGTGGACGAGATTCACATCATTTTCCGTCATCAACGGGAACTTGGAAACGGGCTAGCCACCGAATCGCTTGAAGGGGAGTATCTCGCCGCCCTGCGTTGGCTTACAGATACGACCAAGCGCGACCGGATCATCTACTCCAAGGTGGGCTACTGCACCTATCTCGGCGAGCCGGTCAAACGCGCTCCGAAATCATCTATCTCCTCCGAGATGGTCCGTGCCTATCAGACGCTCGCGAACGTAAAAATTGAACATATCGGCGGCCCTGCTACCCAAATCGCGCCTGCGGTGCGCTACCAAATCGTCCACGACCTGTTCAAGGTCTCCAAGAATCCGAAGCCGATGAAATGGTCCCAGCTGCGCAAGAAGCTCGACCTCGCCGACACCGCCACGTTCGCCGGCGTCCGCCTATCGGACGAGAAAAAAGACATCTGCGTGGAGGTTCCCGCATGGAACGCCCTCTGCTCGACGCTCCATAACCTGAATCCGACCCTGCTCGACCGCCTACACGACGATGTCGACCTTGCTGATGCGGTATGCGCCGCAGCGACGTTCGCGTCCTCATCGGAGGCCTTCGCCACGAGGCTTGCCGAGCTCACCGATGAGCTTTCGAAGGAAGACGTGGAGGCACTTCTCGAGCTTCCCTATGGCTCGAAGCTCTTCACGGGATACGGTTCGACAAGCCTGAAGGCGCTCCAGATGCTTCGCGATGCATTCGAGGACACGAAGATTGAGTGCCTGTATGATGCCGAGGTCGCGACGGGGCTATACGATGCGCGGAAAGCCCTCGCGGCCGAGCGCAACGTATCCGACGATGGCCTGCTGAAGCCCTATTCGAAATACTCACCGATTTGCACCAACCCGGTCGTCCTACGCTCTTGCGCTCAGCTACGGCGAGTCGTTAACTCGATTATCAGGCACTACGGTCTGCCTGACACGATTCGCGTGGACGTTGCCAAAGAGCTGAAGCGTACAAAACACGAAAAGAAGCTCGTTGATGACGGCAACAAGTACAACGAGAAGGTAAAGAAAAAGGCCGCAGACGATATCGTTCAATTCTTCGGTCTTCCCGATTCCGCCCACGTGAAGGGCAGGGATTTGGAGAAGGTTCGACTCTATAACGAGCAGGGCGGAAAGGATCCCTACACGGGGCAGGGGATTGACTTCAGGCGCATGCTGACGGAGAAGGGCTACGTCGAGATTGACCACATCCTTCCGTACTCACGTTCCTGCGACAACTCGAGAATCAACAAGGTTCTCGTCCTGACGAAATCGAATCGCGACAAGGCGAACCGGACACCTTACGAGTGGATGACCTCGGGCGAGCCTACCGCGCCGAACTGGGATGAATTCTGCATCCGCATGGATGTCTGGGCTAGCGGCAAGGAGCCGAAGCACTACTATTCCTCGAAACTCGCGAAGCTGAAGGAAGATAACTTCACGAATAACATCGATTCCTTTATCAGCCGAAACCTGAACGACACCCGCTACATGTCCAAGGATGTCGCGAAATGGCTTGCCGATTGCCTCCCGTTCCCCGAGGACGGACGCAAACACGTCTTCTGCGTCTCCGGTGCGGCAACGGCTCTCATGCGCGGAATCTGGCGTATCGGCATCCTCGACGATGACGGCAAGAAGAACCGAGAGGATGACCGCCACCATGCCGTCGATGCCGCAGCGATTGCCGCCTGCACGCCTTCGATTGTCAAGAGCATTGCCCTCATCAGCGAGGAACACGCCACGCACCGAGATGCCGACCAACTGCTGAACGGCTCGCTGCCCTATCCCGAGTACAGAGATCAGGTCAAGGCATGGATTCCCTGCGTCGTGCCGACCTATTCACCGGCTCGTACCGCCACGGGGGCGTTATTCGAGGCGAACACCTATTCCTACAAGGGAATCAATGAGAAGGGCAAGGACCTAATCAAGAAGAAAAAAGGTGCGTTGAGTCCCTGTACAACAGCATGGAAGGACGGAAAAGGTACTGCCAAGGCTTACGACAAGCAGTACGGCCTATTTGCCGTCTATGATGAATCGATCTCGCGTTGGCTCATAGACCCCCTCTACTACATTGATGTCCAAAAGCGAAAAACCGAAGAGCCGTTCATGCGGAAAGTTTCAAAGGGGGTCTCTATTGATTACTGGGATAAAATTCCATTGACCGGAAATGAACGTACGCTTTTATTGAAACCAGGCGATGTTCTGACACAAGATGGGTTCGTAGGTCGTTTAAACTCCTTCGACATATCCAACAACAGTGTCGAAATGTATTACTCGAGAGGGAAAATCTCTTTCCAAAAGACCGGTCCATTGGCGAATGAAAAGTTTCCCACCTTTTCCAAGTGGACTGACGAATTGAGGGTCATGCAGGAGGACTGCTTGGGTCTCTGCTGGCTTGAGTTCCTCACCAATCGGGCGAATCGCTGTTAGTAGATAGCGGGAACTATGTGAAGGGGGGAGGGTGCAACGCCTTCCCCCCTTTCGTTTTAAAAACTCAGGAAGAGTTGCGTTCCCGGTGTCTCATTTCCTCCAGAACCCGACGTTCCGGTGTTGACGAGAATCTCCCTGTCGACATATTGCTTCTCCGTGAACTGCATCGCCACGACATGTCCTGCCGGTGGGAGGTTTTTCCTCAGCTGCTCGGCATGGGCTTCCGCAGATGCCCTGCTGAGGAGGTTGCGAGAGTAGATGCTGTTCTGTTCCCTGATGTACCCATCATCTTCCAGAAATCGCCTGAACTTGGTATAAGCATCCTTGTTCGATTTCGTTTTCGTAGGTAAGTCGAACATCACCAAGAGTCTCATGATTCTCATAGCCTTCCTCTCGTTCTAAGGCTGTCCGGCGTTGCCATTTCCAAACCGATGAGCGTGGGCAGCAGAAGCTGATCGGAATCCTTCAACACAACTGCTCTTCTCAGGGATTCGCAATAGACATCGATAGCATTTTGGATGGGCATCTCCTTACCGTCCAACAGGACGAGGACCGATGTAATTTTCGCCAGGGTTTCCTTGTTCAACCTCGATAGCGGAGCCAAGATGTTCTCCTTGACCACTAAGAGGTCTACGGCGGCTCGAAATGGCTCGATAAGGTCATCAACTAGATTGAATGCATTCTCGGCGCTGTGGTGGTTGATGCCGCGCGATACGAGCCATCCATGCGAGACGGCGCATTGCGCGATGCCTGTTCGAAGGATTGCATATCCGAAGTTCAGAGGAGCATCCATGGGGCCTTTTCTTCGAGACCCATAGGGGAGCAGTTTAGGGAAGTATGCACCCGCTGCAGCGCTCTCCATTTGAGTCTTGTCGTTGCTCTGGACATCCTTGGCATACCCGAGGATCTTTTTAACATCGGACTGGTCTCCACCGCATAGCTCAAGGCAACGCGCCTGATTCTCGATTTTCCTGCGTATGATTTTCGCCCACAGTTGGTTTCTGAGCGGTTTCGAGATAGCGAGCTGATGCTCTACGATTTCCGCATGCCTTGAATGTGCGCCTATTGGGAGTGCCAGGCCGTTGGGCATATGATTGGAACCGCAGAAGAGAACGCCTATCCCTGAGTCATTGACTTGTCCCATAAGCGATGCCGTGATTGAGACTTGGGGGTTGTCGATTATGATGACCCAGATATCGGACAGGGGTATTTTATCGAGGACTTTATCCTCATGGCGTTCCTTGATGACGAGACAGTTGTCCTGGACACAGAGGTACTTAGGTGTGCTGATTGTGACCGTCAATAACATAGGTGGCTCCGTTTCCTGGTATCTTATGGGATATGGACGGGGTCTTTACGTATGTAGACAACTAATCGATAATGTTATTGCCAAACCGGCAGGTTTTATTCACCAATGCACCATATTTGATGAAGCATTTTATGAAAAACAGGGAAGGCAGGCCAAAGCGAGATGGCGTTTTTCATCCGAAAAAACGATAAATCGAAGCTGTATTCCACCGATCTTTTCCTGAAAAACAGTTTTCTTGAGAGACGAAAAAGGGTGCCGATTAACGTTTTACAGAATTTTAAAATAAAAAAAGCCCCTGCTAGAGGGGCTTTTTTGGCGGAGGGTATTCTAGCATCTCAATGAATGGCACTCCGCTAGGGCGCGAAACCTTTTTACAAGCCTTTCAAGTTAATTCTAGCATCTCAATGAATGGCACTCCGCTAGGGCCCTCGAGGTACGCGCTCCAAAGGTGATCTGATTCTAGCATCTCAATGAATGGCACTCCGCTAGGGCCAAGGACGCGGTGGTGATGGCTGACGTTGTATTCTAGCATCTCAATGAATGGCACTCCGCTAGGGCATAAGTGCTGTGCTCGAGCTGACTGTAGTTATTCTAGCATCTCAATGAATGGCACTCCGCTAGGGCTACAGATGAACGCTTCGAATCGTCCCGCTGATTCTAGCATCTCAATGAATGGCACTCCGCTAGGGCAGGCCCACGGCTCACTCGCCGACGCGCTGGATTCTAGCATCTCAATGAATGGCACTCCGCTAGGGCCTGCGGGTTCGGAATGTCTCCCCTGGGCCCATTCTAGCATCTCAATGAATGGCACTCCGCTAGGGCCAAGCCGCCCGAGTGGGACGGCGCGGAGCAATTCTAGCATCTCAATGAATGGCACTCCGCTAGGGCTACAGAAGCTAAAAGAACTGTTTAGCTAAGATTCTAGCATCTCAATGAATGGCACTCCGCTAGGGCCTTGTCGGGCGCGAACAGCTCCTTGGCGCAATTCTAGCATCTCAATGAATGGCACTCCGCTAGGGCACCACGGTTCCGGGACCTCATATGCTCTGTATTCTAGCATCTCAATGAATGGCACTCCGCTAGGGCTTAAATGGCTCAAAACAGAGCGAGTGCTCAATTCTAGCATCTCAATGAATGGCACTCCGCTAGGGCAGCATCGACCATCGCGCCGAACTGCGCCGTATTCTAGCATCTCAATGAATGGCACTCCGCTAGGGCTGTAAAAATTTCGTCACGCACCGTCTCGGAATTCTAGCATCTCAATGAATGGCACTCCGCTAGGGCACCCTTCGGTTCATCGCTTTATGGCTATGAATTCTAGCATCTCAATGAATGGCACTCCGCTAGGGCCCAGCCCCTCACCATCTTCGTCGCCTCGATATTCTAGCATCTCAATGAATGGCACTCCGCTAGGGCATGATTTGGAGACTCGCTCATTCTACCACCCCGACGAACACCCTACATCCTGCAAAACAAAAGGGGAGCCCCTGAAGAGCTCCCCGTCGCACCACGTCTAGGCAGAAACATATCGCACGGCAAAAACCCTACCCACGCTCCTGCTCTCCGAGAATATCCTCGCAGCTCCCGCGGTCGAACTCCGCCTCAGCGCTTTTCGCATCGTAGATCTCATCGAGCGACTCGTCGGCCTCCTGCGATTCCGCATTTCCGACCGGCCAACCGTAGACCTCGCAAATTGCAGGTACGATGTCCTGCAAATAGCCCTGCTTCTCGGCAAGCGCGACGATCACATCATCGAGAACGGCGTTCTTGTCGAACCCGTTGTCTTGCAAGAACTTTTCCAACTCTCCTTCGACGAGTCTTTCGGTCTCATTGACGAAATCCTTATCCACGAGCTTTACGATATGGTCATCCATCTCTCCGAAGTAACCGACGGATTCGCTCGCAACCAATTCGCCGCCCTTGACTGACAGCTCGATAGCGTCTCCGTCCATCTTCCTGTAGAGGGCTTCAAGCAGGTCGCCAGCATTGTAGATGGGATTGCAGGAGGAATAAAGACGGTAGCCCTCGAGAACGCAATAACCGTCATCATCTTTGACGAAGGGAATGGAGCCATTAACGTCAATGTAGGATAAGTTTCCCACCTCATCGCCGAGCCAGTTCTTTACGCCCGTATCGGCGCGTTCGGCAAGCTCGTCTTCGAATCGATCGTCGATGATTGCCCCAATGTTCTCCTCATCAGCGAAGTCCCGATACGCCTCGACAAAATTGATGGTCTCCTCGTGATTCTCCATGGCGTTAGCGATGGCATCATCGATAGCCGCTTCCTTGACGGCATCGAGGAGACCCGAGGGGATCGGAATATCGTTTGATTCGCAAAGGCCAAACGCTGCCTGGACTTCATAAATCCAGTCTTCTTTGATGCATTCCTCTTGGTCATCATGCGCGATGGAGTCGTTATTCCAGATGACATGCTTGTCTTTTCCATGGTGCCTCCTAAAGCTGCCTTGCCTGCTTATCAGCTTGACAGCTAGGCAGCCCGCAAAGAGACCGTGGGACAGATATAGAAGCAGCCTGCCATGTTGACCAGTCAATGGCAGAACGCCCCGCGTTCTGCTGGAAAATAGACTAAGAGATAGACTGATAGTTTGCGAAGATGGCTAATCGAATGCTACTATCAGGTTAGGCCGAGAAACCCGCTCCTCAGGTAGTCACACTTTCGGAACGCGGGCAACGCAGGTGCATTCGAATTGATAGCCCGGTGCCCGCCGGGCTATTCCTTTTTTCATCGCTACCCGAACGCATATGTTTTGAGAAGATATATCCTGACCGACAAGCCGTACGCCTTCGGCTCGATACTCGACTGAACCATCTAAGGGGTATAGAAACGATATAGACCAGATCCCACCACTGGGTTTTTCCGGAATTTCCGAAAAAACCTCCAAAAGAAAAGGGGACCGACGCATCAGCCCCCTTCAGGTGTCGCCCGAAGGCTTCCACCGCGATTGGTTTCTTTATAGGCCCGTCATGAATCGAGTCAATACTCGAGAGCGGGGGAGGGGTATCCGCACCTCCCACTCCAAACCGAATGAGGACCGATTTCAGCCCCCTTTTTTGGCATCTGCCACTCCTTATCGCACCAAGGCAATATCGCCCCGTATTTACGCCTACGGAGAGCTTGACGCGGCCTTAGCTAAGCCTTGCTACCCCTCGCGAATCTCGATGGAGTAGTGGGCTGTCAGGTAGCGGTACTTGCAGTAGGATTCCGACGTCTA
>ERZ772872.3149-NODE-3149-length-12608-cov-3.419661_pt1 | contig 12608 bp, 9 predicted proteins | sample MGYA00512132_ERZ772872 | MGnify/ENA primary metagenome ERZ772872 (study PRJEB29015, sample SAMEA2737724) | human gut metagenome | biome: human gut; feature: human-associated habitat; material: faeces | place: China | collected 2012 ...
GTTTGAAAGACCTACTCCCAACAGGGTTTCGTGGGGTCTTTCGACGACTTTTAGGATCCGACTGACGACTGGGAAGTTAGAGGAAACGAGGACGCCTCCGACACGAATGGCGTCTCGGGGACGTGTATCAGGCACTGTCGCCGCGATGGAAAACACATCGCTTTCCAGCTCTACTACATCAAGCACTATCGTCTATTCGGCAGGCCGTGCTGCGTGCGCGCGAATTTTGGGTGGAAGCAGTGGGCGTCTCGCGACAAGGTTGCACAGTACGTCGGCATCTACTTCAACCCCGTGAAGGGCTTCGAGTTCTGAAGCACAAAAGGAAAAGCCGCTCGGTTGTGGCGACCGAACGGCTTTGGGGAGACCTTTTGAGACAGAGGTTCTATGGAGAGTATTTTATCAAACTTGATCGTCGCTTTGCGACTCGGAGAATTGATGATGGTCGAGAATTTGACGTGGCAGGCGATTGGGACTTACGCCGTGTTCTTTGGAATTGGTGGCGTAGCTATCGCGTGGGGGTTTGCTAAAACGGTAAAGGCGTGGAGGGATGCCTTGAAATGAAAAAGAACTATGAGGCAGTGGCCGTTGGCTTTTTAGCGGGCGTCTGGTTCAGCGCAGCCGTGGTGGCCTTGGTCGCATTGGTGTTGAAATGAGCGCCAACAGAAAAGGCTCCCAGATAGTTGGAAGCCTTTTCAGTGTTCTAAACGAAGGGGTTGAAACGAACCAACGGCAAGTGATTTTGCCGCAGACTCGAGTAGTCAATTTCAACCGTTTAGGGAATAGATTGTCTTTGCGAGAAATCCGGAGCGTGACTCACCAGATTTAGCGGCAAGAAGATCAAGACGTCGAAGGGCGCGAGAAGGAAGGCAGATATTCAGGCGTTCAGTCTTGTCGGACAGCTTGGACATATCAATGTCAACAAGCATCCAAGTGCAATCTTGATAGTCTTCGTCAGAAAGATAGTTTTCGATACAAGTGGGAGACGGAATGGCTCGACCGTCGTCAAGTTCGCACTCCATCCAACCAGATGCGGCGTCTTTAACCATTGTTTCAAGCTCTTCAATAGAGTCGGCTTCAGTGATGACGCCAGGGAGATCGGGGACTTCGGCGGAATAAGCTCCGTTTTCGACCCATACGGCCACTGGATACCTCATGATGATTACCTTTAGCGTAATAACGCAAAAAGGGAGAGGAGTGTACAGTCCCTCTCCCCGATCAACAATTACCTCAAAGACAAACCACTTTGTCGCTCTATGCTTTTAAGGGTTTTCATCGTCAGATCCTTTCGGGGATGCGGGACGGTGACGTGCCCTGGCTTTGTGGGATGCTTGAAAATGTGATGGCTACCAGTAATCCGTACCAGAACCCATCCGTTTTTCTTGAGGATGTTGATCACTTCTTGACTAGTCATAAAACACCTATAGGTCGTGATCAACATTGTGTATATTACACAATGTTGACAGGAGAGTCAAGTGACAAAGCGGGAATTGGTTGCGGTACTCGCGATGGGCGTCGCTCTTTTTGTCGGTGGTTACCGATATGCAGCGGCCATCTACGGCGAGGACATCGCCGAACTGCGGGAGGACTATGCATCCCGCGCACAGCAACTTGAGGAGAAGTACCGTGAGAAAGAGAGAGCCACTGCGCAGAGCTTGGTTGACGCATGGGAGGTGCGCGATGCGGCACTTGCTCGCGCTAGTGACTTGTCTGGCGACTTTGAAAGAGAGCGCCTTGCCAGATGCTCAGGCCTTGTCGTCAGAGGCGCAGAACTGGTTAAACGAGGCGTCGAGCTTTCTGAGCGGACTGCGATAGACAAGGACGCTCTGACAAAGATCGTCACTGAGTGACAAAGTTGTAGACGAATTTGGCCGAAAATTTTGACGAAGGGGTGGCGTCAAAATGGGTTGAAATCGCCCGCAATCGTTCTGCCCCAACAGTTTGAGAGGTGGCGTCAAAAAACTTAGTTAGACGAACCTTTAGCCGAAGACCAAGTTACCAACGCTGGTAAAATGATCAGAACAACACCGCGCAAGCCTAGGTAATTATGTAGAAGTCTACATAATTAAAAGGCTCACTCCGCGCGGTTTCCTATGCGGGCTACGATAGTACCTGCGCTCGACCATGAGGAGCGCCGAGAAATCCTGCCCACGAAAATGCCCCACTTACCATTGATCGGTAGGTGGGGCGCCTTTTTTTTGTATGCGTCTATTTGTTGAGTCTATCGACAAAGCTTTCAACAGACGGTCGGTAGTAGCGCATTAGCATCTTTAAGTTCTTGTGTCCTGTTTGTCGAGCGAGACTCATCACGTCCAGTCGCGGCGCACCGTCTGGTCCTGGGGATGCCGCCCACGTGCAGAAAGTCGCTCTCCCATCGTGAAAATTCAACCCTTGTTTTATGAGGCGGCCTTCTGAGTCGCGCACTTCCTGCAAGCCGGCTTTGTCTCGGATCTTTCGCCAGAGTGCATCTCGAATGCCGTCAGACATGTCGAAAATGTGCGGCTCAAAGCCGAGAGACATGACGCTTTTTAAGATGTCCATCGAACGGTCATTGAGTGCGATCGTTCGCGTGGTGCGAGTTTTAGCCGCTTCTGCGGGAATCTTCAATGTACGTCCGTGGATCCAAGTCCTTTCAATGCGCATCATCTCACCGGCTCTCATGCCGGTGCAGCAGGCCAGAATGAAGGCCGCTGCCACTCTCTGAGTTTTGGTTACTGGTGGCGTACCTTCCTCCCATCCGGCTACAAGTTTGATCGCCTCGATCTCTTCATCAGAAGCAATGCGCTCTCTGTGCTCATTCTCTTGTGGCCTCTCGATGCCGTGGCACGGGTTCTTTGCGATCAGTTGGCGCTTGACTGCCCATGAAAAGAAAGCCGACAAGGTCTGAAGCTGCCTGGCGATCGTGCTTTCTTCTACGAGTCGTCCAGTACGCCTCGAAGGAATCGTGCGACGGCGCTCGATCCACGCTTCAACGTCTTTTGATGTGACGGAGTGAATGGGAATTGATGAGATAGGATCTTCGAGGAAGCAGCCGATCACTGCGCTTTCGTGTCTCGTGTGGCCACGGCGCATCGTGACTTCTTCTCGATATGTGATGAGGTGATCGCTCACATGATTGTGAGCTTCTGGGACCAGACCGACGGAAAAATCAGACTCTACTTGAGCGATCCAACGTTTAGCGTCGGCGAGTTTTTTGAAGGTTTTTGTTCGGCGAATGCCGTTTGAGCAAGTCTGTGCTTGGTAGCCTGTCGGGCGCTTTGTGATGCTTCCCATTGTGGTCTCCGCTGTAAGTGCGCTGTAAATCTGCTGTAAAGCTACGCCTTCTTGCTACGTATGACACACAATATCTTGTGTTTACTACCTCAAACTAACCCAAAATATAGTATGGGTGGTGCGGGGAATCGGACTCGAACCGACACGCCTCAACGGCGTCAGGACCTAAACCTGGTGCGTCTACCAATTTCGCCATCCCCGCACGAACAACGCATTCTACAGGAATTCAGGGCGCGGATGTCCTGACCTTGAGCCTGATGGCGTGTCATTCGGCGGGAGCGCCCGTCCTGCTTGCATCGTAGACCTCGAGACGGGCGCGGTTGTACTCGGCCCAGGTCATGGCGCCCTTGAGAAGCGAGGACTGCAGGGCGGAGATTTTTGGATCGACCATTTCACGGGAATGGCGCGCAAGCTTGATGAGGTGGGCGTCTCCCGAGGAGATCATCAGGCTGCGGGTGTCCTCGTTGAGCTTGTGCAGGCTTGCAAAGACGCGCTCAGCGACGCGTCGCGCCTCCGGGGTGATGCGCGAGCCGTCCTTGAGGTGAGCTTCCGTCATGCCCGAGGGCAGGCAGGGCGTCTTCGCATAGTAAGGACGGTTGGCTGGCGAGGTGCAGATGGCGCGTATGTCCCTTGACACCTGAGCGATCCTCTCGTTGTAGAGTTCGTTGTCGGTGGTCTTTGCAAAGCGTTCTGCGGTCGTGTGACGGCGGGTACTCGTGACTTCCTGTTGCGTCCCTGCATCAGTGTTCGTCCCCCTGGGCGCAGTTGCGCAGCCTGCAAGAAGGGAGAGCATGGCGAAGGAGATGGTCAGAAGGGAAAGACGGGACCGCATGGTTCTGAAGGCAGGAGGAAGATGAGGGCCGGCGCAGGCCGGATTGAACGGGAGAAAAATTCTAGCAAGCTCGAAAGAGCCTCGTCGCAGGAATTGTAAGCAATTGGCCGTGCGGATGCGGAGGAAGGCGTCTCCTGCACAAGAGGAGGACGGCGCCTGAATCGAGGCCGAATTCAGTGCGGGGAGCGGGTTTCCCGCAGGAACCCGTTGAAACAACAGCTGAATTTCTCCGCTATAATTAAAAAATTCAGGTCCGCCGACATCAGAAGCCGGCGGATGCTCTTTTTATAGAAGAGAACGAACGACGGTCCGCCGCATGCGGGTGCGCTTCGCTCTGGAAAGGATTTTTCACGCGGTCCGTTCTGCAAAGGGACGGATCTCTTCCACAAATTCCGCCGCGCGTCAAGCGGGCGGACTTTTATAAAGACTACTGCGATGACTGAACAAGAAACCGTCAAGACCGAAGAGGTCGCCAAGGTCAACCCGCTCGAACGCACGCTCGATCTGGTCGTTTCCTACGCTTCCGCTGAAGAACTCACCGAAAAGGCCCTGAAGAACTACGGCAAGAACGCCAAGCTCCCGGGCTTCCGCAAGGGTCACGTTCCGGCCGCTCAGGTCCGCCGCATGTACGGCATGCAGGCCTATGACGAAGCCATCAACCAGCTCGTCGGCGAAGCCTGGCAGAAGGCCGCCTCCGAAAGCGAGCTCCGCATTGCCGGCTATCCGCGCATCGACGCCGCCAAGAACGAAGAGGACAAGGAGAACATGCACTTCACGGCCAAGTTCGAAGTGTTCCCTGACGTTCAGGTTCCCGACTTCTCCGCCGTCGAACTCAAGCGCTACGTCTGCCCGGTGACGGACGCCGAAGTCGAAAAGACGATTGACGTCATGCGCCGCCAGCGCGCCACGTACAACGTCGTGGAACGCGCCGCCGCCAACGACGACCGCGTCAAGCTCAACTTCAAGGGCAAGAAGGACGGCGTTGAATTCCAGGGCGGTTCCGCCGAAGGCTACGTGTTCGTTCTCGGCCAGGGTCGCATGCTCCCCGAGTTCGAAGCCGCCGTCACGGGCATGGCTGCCGGTGAAAAGAAGACCTTCCCGATGACCTTCCCCGCCGACTACGGCATCAAGGAACTCGAAGGTCAGGCCGTTGAATTCGACGTTGAAGTCGTCGAAGTCGCCGAACCCGCCTACCCGGAAGTTGACGACGAATTCGCCGCCAGCCTCGGCGTCAAGGGTGGTGTTGAAGCCATGCGCGCTGAAATCCGCGCCAACCTCGAACGCGAAGTCAAGGCCCGCCTCGAAACGAAGACCAAGGCCGAAGTGATGGAAGCCGCCGCCAACGCCTGCGACTTCGCCCTTCCGACCGTTCTCGTGAACGACCAGTGCGAAGCCCTCCGCCAGCAGATGGAAAGCGACCTCGCCGGCCGCGGCATCGACGTCAAGAAGATGCCCGCCATGCCCGTCGACGCCTTCAAGCCGCAGGCTGAACGCCGCGTGCGCCTCGGCCTCTTCGTCGAAGCCCTGATCTCTCAGGAAAATATCTCCGGTTCCGACGAACAGGTTCGTGAAATCGCCGCCGATATCGCTTCCAGCTACGAAAAGCCGGAAGAAGTCATCGAGTACATCATGAAGGACCAGAACCGCGTGGGCAACCTCCGCGCCCAGGCCACGGAAAACAACGTGACCGAATGGATCCTCGCCAAGGCCAAGACCGTTGAGGAAACGGTTGAATTCGACAAGCTGATGGCCGGCCAGTTCTAACGAACGGGACAACGTCAGACTTGCGGGCGCGGCCTGCCGCGCCGGCCCTGATCGACTCGAGAGGCATCACGGACAACACGCCGGATGCCTCTTTTTTCTTTTCCGTGGTCCGCAGGCGGGAGCTTTTCCGCTCGCTCCGCTACAATCGGCAGATACCCCTTTTTCCACAAGGCGAATAAAAAAATGCTAGTCCCTTATGTCATTGAAGACACCGGCCGCGGCGAACGCAGCTACGACATCTATTCGCGCCTCCTTCGCGACCGCATCATCTTCCTTACGGGTGAGGTGAACGACCAGTCCGCGAGCCTCGTGATTGCACAGATGCTCTTCCTCGAGAGCGAGAATCCGGACAAGGACATCTACTTCTACATCAACAGCCCCGGCGGTTCCGTTTCCGCCGGCATGGGCATCTACGACACGATGAAGTTCATTCGTCCGAAGGTCTGCACGATCTGCGTGGGCCTTGCCGCCTCGATGGGCGCGCTCCTCCTGAGCTCGGGCGAGAAGGGCCGCCGCTATGCGCTGCCGCACTCCCGCGTCATGATCCATCAGCCGCTCGGCGGCATCCAGGGGCAGGCGACCGAAATCGAGATTACCGCCCGCCAGATCCTGCGCACGAAGCAGGAGCTCAACCAGATTCTTGCCGACAACTGCGGCAAGCCTGTTTCCGAAGTCTCCCTCGACACCGAGCGTGACTACTGGCTCGTGGGCGAGGAGGCCATGAACTACGGCCTCGTCGACCGCATCTTCACGACGCGCGCCGAGCTTGAAAAGGCGCTTTGAGCGGAATCGAGGTGAATGACATGCGAACCTGTTCCTTCTGCGGCCGCAGCGAGAGCGAGTGCAAGGAGCTCTTCTCCGGCATTCGCGGCGAACTGATCTGCGGTGAATGCATCCGCTCGATGAACGACGAGCTCAGGAGCGGCCCCACTCCTGAGAGCGCTCCCGAGGCGAAGCCCGAGGCTGAGAAGCCCCTGCCCAAGCCCAAGGAGCTCTATGACCTGCTCGACCAGTACGTCGTAGGTCAGGAGCGCGCCAAGCGCACGCTATCCGTGGCGGTCTACAACCACTACAAGCGACTGAAGAACCAGGCGGACGCTGCGCGCTCCGTCGAGCTTCAGAAGTCAAACATTCTTCTGATCGGTCCGACGGGCTCCGGCAAGACGCTGCTGGCGCAGACGCTTGCCCGTGCGCTCGACGTGCCGTTCGCCATTGCCGACGCGACGACGCTCACCGAGGCCGGCTACGTGGGCGAGGACGTCGAGAACATCGTCGCCAAGCTCGTGCAGGCCGCCGACGGCGACATCGAGCGCGCCCAGCGAGGCATCATCTACCTTGACGAAATCGACAAGATCGCTCGCAAGAGCGAGAACCCGTCGATCACGCGCGACGTGTCCGGCGAAGGCGTGCAGCAGGCGCTGCTCAAGCTCGTCGAGGGCACCGTGGCAAGCATGCCCGCCCAGGGCGGCCGCAAGAATCCCGGCAAGGCCATGATTCAGGTCGACACCTCGCAGATCCTCTTCATCTGCGGCGGCGCCTTCGACGGCATGCAGAGCATCATCAGCCGCCGCACCGAAAGGGCGGAGATGGGCTTTGGAGGCCGCGTCTTCAGCAAGGACGGCGACAAGAGCCTCACCAAGGTGTACAGCCAGGTCGAGCCCGCCGACCTCGTGAAGTACGGCCTGATCCCCGAGCTCGTCGGCCGTCTGCCCGTGATCGCTGCGCTTCAGGAGCTCGACGAGGAGGCGCTCATCGCCATCCTCACGAAGCCCAAGAACGCCATCGTCCGCCAGTATCAGGCCCTGCTCGGCATGGAGGACGTCGAACTCGAGTTCACGCCCGACGCGCTCAAGGCGGTCGCCGAAAAGGCCATCGCCCGCAAGACGGGCGCCCGAGGCCTGCGCTCCATCGTCGAGGGCGTGCTTCTTGATGCCATGTTCGACATTCCGACGCGTGGAAACATCGCGCGGGCGCGCGTTACGCGTGAGACGGTCGAGAAGAGCGCACCCGTTGAGCTCATCGAGCGCGACTGACGAAACTGATCTGCATACGACTTGAAAACGGGGGCTCTGGCCCCCATATATTCAAGACCGAACCGAACATTCACTAGGACTAGAGATTTGGACAACATGACCGACGGGGAAGTGATTTACCCCGAACAAATTGAAGTGCCTGCTGTCGCAGTGCGGGACATGGTGATCTTCCCCTCGACGCTGGTGCCCGTCTTCATGGCGCGCGAGGCTTCCGTCAACGCCGCTAGGAAGGCCTTTCAATCCGACAATAAGTACGTTTTCGTGGTCACGCAGAAGGAGCCCGACACCGATGCGCCCAAGCAGGACGACTGCTACGGGGTCGGCACGCTCGCAAGCGTGATGCAGTTCTTCGGCTTGGCTGACGGCACCTCGAAGATGCTCGTCGAGGGCCTCGCCCGCTATCGCGTCGACTCGCTCTTCGAGCGTGACGGCTCGCTTGTGGCTCGCTGCACCCGCCTCCATACTGTCTACGCCCCAGAGCGCACGCTTGAGCCGCTGCGCCGCCAGTTGATGAGTGAGTGGAAGAAATACGGCTCCTTCGGCACCGGAAAGAGCGAGCCTGCGGGCCGTTTCGACGCGGAGACTGATCCCGAGCGTCTGCTTGACCTTGTCTGTGGCCAGATGTCCGGCCTTGCTGCCGCCAAGATGGAGATGCTTGCCGAGGTCGACCTTGCGGCGCGCTTCCGTCATGGGATCGACTTCCTGCTGACCCAGATTGATCTTCAGAAGCTCAATGTTCGCATCGACGGCCGCGTCAAGCGCCAGATGGACAAGAACCAGCGCGACTACTATCTCCACGAGCAACTCAAGGCCATCCGCAAGGAGCTCGGCGACACGGATGAGGGCGCTGATGAAGAATACGCCGATCTTGAAGCCCGCATCGCCTCGGCGAAGATGCCCAAGTACGCCGAGGAGACCGTGCGCAACGAGCTTCGCCGCCTGCGCCAGATGCCGGCGATGAGCTCCGAGTCCGTCGTCGTGCGCAGCTACATCGAAACGCTCACGGACTATCCGTGGACGAAGAAGTCCCGCGTTTCGCGCGACCTTGAGGCCGCCGCCCGCATTCTTGACGAGGATCACTCCGGTCTCGAAAAGGTGAAGGAGAGGATTCTCGAGTATCTCGCCGTTCAGAAGCGCGTGGGCAAGGTGAAGTCTCCGATTCTCTGCTTCGTGGGTGCGCCCGGCGTCGGCAAGACCTCGCTCGGCGAGTCCATCGCCCGAGCCACGGGCCGCAAGTATGTGCGCGTGGCTCTGGGCGGCGTGCATGACGAAAGCGAGATTCGCGGCCACCGTCGCACCTACGTGGGCTCGATGCCAGGTCAGATCATCAAGAGCATGATTCGTGCCGGCGTGCGCAACCCGCTCTTCCTGCTTGACGAAATCGACAAGATGGGCACGGATCATCGCGGGGATCCCGCTTCGGCCATGCTCGAGGTGCTTGATCCCGAACAGAACAACGCGTTTGCCGACCACTACATGGAGATTCCGGTGGATCTCTCCGACGTGATGTTTGTGGCGACCTCGAACAGCTACGACATTCCGCCGGCCCTGCTGGACCGCATGGAGGTGATTTCTCTTTCGGGCTATACCGAGGAGGAGAAGATCCACATCTCCGAGCACCACCTGATTCCCAAGCAGCTTCGCGCCACGGGGCTCAAGGCTGAAGAGGTCGACCTCCCCCGAGAGGCCATCGTCGACATCATCCGCTACTGGACCCGCGAGGCGGGCGTGCGCGGACTTGAGCGTCTCATCGGCAAGATCTTCCGCAAGGTTGTGTTCGCCGCCGACAAGAAGGGCGGCAGCATGCCTGAAAAGGTGGTGATCAAGCCCGAAAGCCTCAGCACCTATCTTGGGCCCGCCAAGTACACGATCGGCCTTGCCAGCAAGGAGCCGCGCGAGGGCGTCGTCAACGGCCTGGCCTGGACGTCCGTGGGTGGTGAAATGCTCGTTATCGAAGCTCAGATCTTCCCCGGCAAGGGGGGCGTGCAGCGTACGGGCAGTCTCGGCGACGTGATGAAGGAAAGCGTCGAGACGGCCCGCTCCGTCGTGCGCGCCCGTGCGGCCAACCTCGGCATCGACACGAAGCGCTTCTACGAAACCGACCTTCACGTCCACTATCCTGAGGGTGCGACGCCCAAGGACGGTCCGTCGGCAGGCATCGCCACGACCACGGCCATCATCTCGGCCATGACGGGAATTCCCGTACGCTCCGACGTCGCCATGACGGGCGAGATCACGCTTCACGGCGAAGTGCTCGAAATCGGCGGCCTCAAGGAAAAGCTCCTCGCCGCCGTCCGTGCGGGCTGCACGAAGATCCTGATCCCCGACGTCAACAGGCGCGATCTTGAGGACGTGCCCGAGACCGCCAAGACTCAGATCGAGGTCATCCCCGTGAAGACCATCGATGAGGTGATCGCACAGGCGCTCGTCCGCCTGCCCGAGCCTCTCGCGGTCGAAGCTGAAACGGCTGGAGCTGCAGCAGGGGCCGCGACCGGCGAAGCCGCTGCGTCCGCCGCAGAGGAAAGGTCCTCCAAGGCCAGCAGTGCGGGCAAGACTCCCACGCTTGAGGTCCATGCCTGACCTTGCGGGAAGAGGGCCTTCTGAGAAGGAGGTTCCTCGCATGAAATGATGTTCGGCCCGTCCGCGCAAGCGGTCGGGCCGAACACGTTTGAGGAATGGCCGAAGCGAGCAAGGCATACCGTGTTTGCGGTATGGTTTTGCCTAGGGCATCGTGTACAATCCGAGTTCTGCAGCGCGCAACGAGGCGTCATGCAGGACTTTTACCGTGGGGGTGCTTAGCTCAGTTGGTAGAGCACCGCCTTTACACGGCGATGGTCGGGAGTTCGACCCTCTCAGCACCCACCAGTCAAAAAAGTTGAGGAGTTTTGGAAAAAAAAACTTCTTGACAGATTGGAAAAGTTCTGTATAATACGCTTCTCTGCTGATGCAAAAGCTCTGAAAACGGAGTGGTAGTTCAGTTGGTTAGAATACCGGCCTGTCACGCCGGGGGTCGCGGGTTCGAGTCCCGTCCACTCCGCCAACAGATTCTGAAAAGAGGCGAACCTTGCGGTTCGCCTTTTTTTTGCTCTAAAAAATCATCGGGAACGAGGCCTCTCTGCGTCCGTCGGGCGACAGTTGGCCAAGACAACAAGGAAACGTTCATGCTTCAGGCATTTCGCGATCACAAGCGCTGGCTGATGTTCATCGCCATGGTGCTGATTATTCCGAGCTTCGTCGTGACGGGCATCTACAGCTACAACCGCATGACCCAGGCTGACAACTCCATCGCCAAGGTCGGCGACAGCTCCATTACGCCGGAACTCTTCGACCAGGCTAAGCGCCAGCAGCTCGAGCGCCTTCGCCAGCAGATGGGCGACCAGTTCCGTGCAGGCATGCTCGACACGCCTGAGGCCCGCGAAGCCCTCGTGCGCAATCTGATGGACGAGGCCGCCGTCACCCAGACGGTTGCCAGAGAGCATGTCGGCGTGAGCGAGCAGGAAGCCGTTGCGCTCATCAAGAACGCCGATGCGCTCAAGGAGAACGGTCAGTTTTCTCCCGCGCTCTACGAGCGCTTCCTCCAGAGCCAGGGCAAGAGCGACCAGCAGTTTGTGGCTGAAGTCCGCCGCGACCTCGCCAAGGAGGCTCTTCTCACGGGCGTGACCGCCACCTATCCCGTGCCGTCCGCCGTCGTTGAGCATCTGCACAAGATCATCACCGAAGAGCGTGAAGTCCAGACGCTCATCTTCAACATCGACCAGTACATGGGCGACGTGAAGGTGACGCCCGATGAGGTCAAGGCCTACTACGACGGCCATCAGTCCGAGTTCATGGCCGACGAGCACGTCACGGCCCAGTACGTCGTCCTCTCGCCCGAAAGCTTCAAGGCCTCCATCAAGCCCAATGAAGAGGACGTTCGCAGCTATTACGAACAGAACAAGCAGCGCTACGCCACGGCTGAGGAGCGTCGTGCCAGCCACATCCTGATCAGCTTCGGCGACGACAAGGCCGCTTCCAAGAAGAAGGCCGAAGAAATCCTCGCCAAGGCCAAGGCCGATCCGTCCTCCTTCGCCAAACTGGCCAAGGAAAATTCCGTCGACACGGGCTCCGCCGTTGAGGGCGGCGATCTCTCCTTCTTCGGCCGCGGCATGATGGTCAAGCCCTTTGAGGACGCCGTCTTCTCCGCCAAGAAGGGTGACATCGTCGGCCCCGTCGAGAGCGACTTCGGCTGGCACGTCATCTACGTGACCGACATCCATCCGGCCCGCGTGCGTGACTTCAACGAAGTCCGCGCCGACATCGAGGCCGAATACATCGACCAGATGGCTCTGCGCGAATTCTCCGAAAAGGCAGAAGAGTTCACGAACATCGTCTACGAGCAGGCCGACAGCCTCGAGCCCGCCGCCCAGAAGTTCGGCCTCAAGCTCATGACCGCCGAGGACGTTACGCGTCAGGGTCCTGCCGATCCCGAACTGGCTCCGTTCTTCAACGAACACGTGCTTGAAAACCTCTACGGCTCCGAATGCCTGCAGGAAAAGCGCAATTCCGCTGCCGTCGAAGTGGGCTCCAATCAGCTTGTCGCCGCCCGCGTCGAGAAGCACTTCCCGAAGGCCGTTCGTCCGTTTGACGAGGTCAAGGGTCAGATCGAGGACGGTCTGAAGCTGCGCAAGGCGGGTGAGCTCGCCAAGGCCGCCGGCGAGAAGAAGGTCGCC
>ERZ772872.3155-NODE-3155-length-12578-cov-2.900982_pt1 | contig 12578 bp, 8 predicted proteins | sample MGYA00512132_ERZ772872 | MGnify/ENA primary metagenome ERZ772872 (study PRJEB29015, sample SAMEA2737724) | human gut metagenome | biome: human gut; feature: human-associated habitat; material: faeces | place: China | collected 2012 ...
GATCGCCGCAAAGCGGCACCAGACGCCGGAATATAAAATATTTCGAAGGATATCTCCGTATCGGAGGATCGGCAGCTTTTCAAATTCTCTGCAGCATTCTGCAAGCATCATCATAAGAAGCCGACGTACCTCTTCCTCGAACCCTTCTATCTTATATTTTTCAAGGAAAGGATTGTAATTTCCGTTTTCTGCATCTTTTTCCACATCGTCATAAGCATCCAGGATGTAGATAAATTTTCCGAGATAAAATCCCAGACGGCGCAGGGACGATTCCCAGACATCCTTACGGAAGGCCAGAATCTCTTCCATGATACGTCCGGAACACCCAGCTACACGGTCCACATCGGTTTCCCCCTGTTTTTCCAGGGAAGAAAGCTCCTCCAGCGCGTTTCGGATCCTTTGGATCTTCTCCGGATAAGCGGACATATGCATATTTCCGCAATTCTTCAGAATTCCTGCATATGCATAGCGCAGTGGTTTGTGTTCATCCTGCCAGTCATCCATACATTTGTAATAGGTAAGGATCACATTCATATCCGCACAGTACTCAGTTACTGTATTTTTACGTACCGGCTGGGGCTTCAGCGGATGGACCACACACCTGGAGGTTCCCTTCTTCGTTGGCGGCTCATAAAGGCCGCTTAAAAGAAGGACCACAAATGTCATATCATAAGTCAGTGAGATCTGTCCCGGTATCCCGTATCTCTCCCGCAATTCTCTGCAAAGACCGCAGTAAAAAGAACGGTACACATCAAAATCCTTGAATTTTATTTCCGGTTTATTAACGGTCACATATCCGAACATGTCAGCTCCTTTTTACGAATTTTGTGTGGCATTTCGGACATTCGATCTCGATCTTGCCCTTTCCCTTTGGAATACGTATCTTCTGTCCGCAGCCCGGACAGCTGTAGATGTGATGGGTCTTTCTCTGCTTCATCAGATCCTTTTCTTTATTAAAGCGAAAACGGAACTTTGACGTCATCTGAAGGAATTTCTGATTTTCGGCATAACGCTGCTGGATATTTCTGGAAAAAATACGTATATATGCATATACGATCGCTGCGACCCCGAGAATGTCAAGGGTGCTGCCGACAGTTCTGCTGAATATATTGGCAAACATTGCCAGAATGATCAGAACCAGTGCGACTCCCATGATGAACCTGGAAAAATCATCCACTCCATAACGTCCCTGCATAAATTTATTGAATTTGTCTCTCATATGATCTGCATCTCCTTTTCACTGCCAGACGGCACTGCCCCAAAATTTCCGTAAAAAAATCCGGATGGCAGTTCCTAACGGTCATTGCATACCTGGAAAATGTAGAATTTCAGATAATAGGACTCATCTGCTGACCAGAGGATCGGATGATCCGGTGCCTGTGTACGGTACTCTACCTGGCGCAGTCTCTTATGGACATTCTTCGCTGCCTGACCGATGGTCTGTGTAAACAGCTCATACGTCATAAAATGAGAGCAGGAACAGGTTGCGAGAAATCCGCCGTCCTTTACAAGACGCATTGCACGGAGATTGATCTCACGGTATCCCTTGATGGCATTTTTTACAGAGCTTCTGGATTTCGTAAATGCCGGAGGATCCAGTACCACAACATCAAATTTCTCTCCCTTCTCCTCAAGCTCAGGAAGAAGCTCAAAAACATCCTCACAGAGGAATTTCACTGTTCCGTCCAGGCCGTTCAGACTGGCGTTTCTTCTTGCCTGCAGGACTGCAGTTTCCGACGCATCCACACCGAGAACACTCTGTGCCCCTGCAATTCCCGCATTCAGGGCAAAAGAGCCGGTATGTGTAAAGCAGTCCAGAACCTTCGCCCCCTTGCAGAGCTTCTGGATAGCAAGACGGTTATATTTCTGATCCAGGAAAAATCCGGTCTTCTGCCCGTCCCTGATATCTACTTCATATTTCACACCGTTCTCTTCAATCTGAACAAGCGTCGGAAATTCTTCTCCGATAAATCCCTTGGTAAGTTCCATTCCTTCCTGGCGGCGTACCTTTGCATCACTTCGCTCATAAACTCCACGGATCCGGATCCCATCCTCAGCAAGGACTTCCTTCAGTGCATCTAGGATCGTTTCTTTAAGACGGTCGATTCCCAGTGCAAGAGACTGTACAACAAGCACATCTGAAAACTTATCCACAACAAGCCCCGGAAGAAAGTCTGCTTCTCCGAAGATCACACGGCAGCTTCCGGTATCTACTACCTTCTTACGATACTCCCATGCGTCGCGGACACGTTGTTTCAAAAATTCCGGACTGATCTCTGTACGCTCATCTCTGGTAAGCATACGGACTGTGATCTTGGAATTGGTGTTGATAAATCCTCTTCCCATTGGATATCCGTCAAAGTCCCGGACCAGAACGATATCTCCGTTCACAAAACTTCCCATGATGCTTGCGATCTCATTGTCATATACCCAGAGGCCTCCTGATTTCAGGAATCTGCCTTCGCCTTTTTTTAATGTTACTACTGCCAGGCTCATAAATTCTACCTTTTCCCTTTCTCGTTTCCCTGTCACGGTTTGCGATGTATGAGTCCACAAAACCGATTTACGGTCAATTTTATCACAGAAAAATCCATTTTTCCAGTGCTTACACAAATCCTTGTCGTAAATCACAAAATTTTCATGATATCTTTCCGGCACGACAAAAAATACCGCAGCAAAGGTTGTTTTCTCTGCTGCGGTATTTTTTATCTCTTTTTCTGTAAATCTTTTATTCTGCTGCGGATTCCTCAGAAGAGTCCGTGTTCTCGCCGTAAAGACCTGCCAGATATTTCATGGTTTCTTTATAAAGTGTCTGCTTATCTTCCTGGGGAACATCTGCAAGAATAGCTGCTGTCACGTCTGTGGCCTCTGTGTCCTCCTGGGAACTGTCAATACCGAACAGCTTCTTCAGCTTCTGATCCATCATATTCAGCTCTGTACTCTGATATTTTTCTGTACCATCTGCCTCATAGGATTCTGTACCATCCTTCAGGATATCATAATAATCCTTCTCAACAGTTTCTGTCACACTCTTCGCTATCTGCTCATCCAGTGTTACCGTTGCCACTGCCTCTGTATCCTCCGTTGCAGCGAGAAGGGAATCTGCATCTCCCTCATACTCGCCTTTTACAAAGAGGACAAATTTGTCATAATTGTTCTTTGCTTCTTCACTGAGCACGGAAGTATCGTTTTCTGCACTATCTGCCTGGTCTGAGCCCTCTGTACTTTCTGAAGATTCTGTATCTTCTGTTGCCTCCGGGATTCCGGTCTCATCGGATGCAGCCTCATCAGAAGCGCTTTCATCTGTGCTGTTCTCGTCAGAAGCACTTTCGTCTGTACTGCTCTCGTCAGATGCACTATCCTCTGTGCTGTTCTCGTCAGATGCACTTTCATCTGTACTGCTTTCGTCCGAGCTTTCCTCATTGCTATAGGTTCCGTCGTCGGTAGCATCCGGGATTCCGGTCTCATTGCTTGTATCCTGAGAATCTGCTCCTGTTTCTTCCTCAAGACCCGGATCCTCTGTGGAGCTCTGGATCACATCGTCACCAAGAATGCTGTCATTTACATTGTTGACGATATCATCAGAAGAATCTGCATCCACATCTACGGTTTCATCACTGCTCTCGCCATCCAGCGTATCATCAGAGGAAGAGGTCTGGCCTGTGGTATTGGCATCTACCTGCTCCAATGTTTCCTTCACATCATCATAATTGTAATCCTGCTGTGAGATCTGCTTCAGAAGAGACACGATCCTGTCAATATCGTCCTGGCTTACGGAAATATTGTTCTGCTCAGCCACATTGATGACAATATTCTGGATCTCATCTGCATTCTGTACTCCGTTCTGGATCACATCCATCTTGGACTGGTTTACAACTGTTGTCGCCTCATTTTTACCAACCTTATCTGCAAGCTCACCGGTGGTTACGATCTCCTGGTTGGCAAGCTTCGTCTTGGTCTCATCCAGCTTCTCTCCACTGGCCTTCTCATATGCCATCTGGATGCCGGTAAGTGCGCCTGTTCCGGATACTTCCATCGGGCAGGCAGCAACTACTTCACAGTTCTTCACACCGGATGTGGAAAGTGTCGTTGCGATCATATTACCTGTCACCCAGTTCAGATTTGCTGTGCGGACCTTAATCCCGCCGGACTGTGTAGGCTTCACATAGGCACAGCTCAAAGTTCTGGAACCGATCTGGGACTGTGGTGCGATATTATCCAGGTGTTTATGCTCATCCTCATTTGTAATGGTCATCACCTGCACCTGATCGGAACTTACATTAAAATATTTCATCATTGTCTGCTTCTGAGCATCCGTAAGATCTGCTCCAAGTGTTACTACCTTCGATGCATCTGCAAATACGGGATTTACACTTCCTGCCACAAGGCATGCACTGCAGAGCAGAGCTGCGATCATGTTTCTTTTTTTCATTGATCTTCCCTCCATATATTTTTTCGGATCGATTGTATCTGCTTAACTTTTGCGGTGTAAAGCGGACATTCCTCTTCGTTACTTACATCTCCACGAATGCGAGCGCTTCACGATCTGTCGTTCTTGTCACATTATAACACAGCTGCTGAAATATTTGTAATTTATATTATATAAAAAACGCTGCCGGAAATTATATCACTCATTTCTGACAGCGTTTTATTGCTTTTCTCATTTTCCCAGAGAACTTATCTGATCTGGTTTAATTTTCCGGTTTCTTTTGCTTTTTTCAACAATTCCCGGTTTTTTTCATTCATGATACCAAAATCCTTCAGCGGACAGTACACTTTTTCACATTTTCCCATGAACTCCAGTGCTTCTTCAAAGGCAGACTCCGAAATGCATTCAAAAGGCTTCTCCGTGATCACTTTTGCAGCCAGTTCTTTTGCCACCTGATAATCTGCATCATTGGTATGGAGAACTCCGGTCACAAAAGGAATCCCCTGTCGCTGCAGCTTCCGATATACCGGAATCCCACTTCCATTTCCTCCGATCACAAACACCTCCGGTTTTCCGGCCGGAGGTTCCATTTCCACGCAGCCGAATTCTGCATTATAGCTTCCACGGGTGATGCCATAAAGCTTCCGAATATAATCGGAAGTAAAGATTTCCTCCGGTGCACCATATTTCTCAATGTGATCTCCATGAACACAGATCACCTGGTCAGAAATCTTCTGGGCAAGATCCAGCTCATGAAGGGACATGATCACCGTCATCTGTTTTTCCAATACCATCTTCTTCAAAATAGCAAGAAGCTCCAGCTTATGCCGGATATCCAGGAAGGAGGTCGGTTCATCCAGGATAATGATCTCCGGTTCCTGGCAGATGGCGCGTGCCAGAAGGATACGCTGTCTCTGTCCGTCACTGATAGCTGTAAAATCCCTGTCCTTCAGATCCCAGGCGTGAACCATCTCCATGGCACTTTTAACTTTTTCCTTGTCCTCTGCGGAAAGGATCCCGAGAGTTCCGGTATAGGGATATCGTCCGGTGGATACCACATCCTCACAGGTCATAAGCTCCGGTCGCATGCGCTCGGTAAGTACTACAGCCAGTTTTTTTGACACTTCCCTGTTGGTCATCCGGCTCATCTGTTCCTGTTCCAGATATACCGTTCCGCTGATCAGGGAAAGCTGTCTTGTGATACTCTTCAAAATAGTAGATTTTCCGGCACCGTTGGGACCGATCAGTGTCAGGATCTCTCCTTTATTCAGCTGAATATTGATCTCTTTGATCAGCGGTTTTCCATCATAGCCTACGGTCAGCTGATCTGTATAAAAAAAATATGATTTCATCGTTTATATCCTCTGCTGTCTGCGAATCATGATATAGATAACTACCGGTGCTCCGAAAACTGCTGTCACAGAACTGATGCTCAGCTCCGTCGGTGCAAATACAGTTCTTGCGATCAGGTCACAGAACAGGCAGAACACTGCACCGCCCAGAAAACAGGCCGGGATCACAAGCAGGGGTTTGGCAGTCTTCAGGAGACTTTTTGCAATATGAGGCACAGCGATCCCCACGAAGGAGATCGGCCCTGCAAAAGCAGTCACACAGGCAGAAAGAATACTGGAAAGCAGGATCAGAAGTATCCGGAAAGCCTTGATATTAACTCCCATATTCTGCGCGTAAGTCTCCCCCAGCTGATAGGCGCTGATCGGTTTTGACATAAAAAATACGATCACCATAGTAAGAAGTACCACAGCAGCCATAGTCTGCACATTCCCCCAGGTCATACCGGAAAAGCTACCCAGTGACCAATTATGAAGATTGACTATATTGGAATCATCTGCAAAGGTCACCACAAAGTCTGTGATGGCCGAACAGATATAGCCGATCATAACACCACTGATGACCAGCATGGACATGTTGTGGACTTTTTTTGCCACAAGGAGCACAAAGCCCATGGAGATCATTGAGCCTGCAAAAGCAGCCAGGATCATGGCGCCAGAACCGATGGACACCGATCTGCTTAAAAAAAAGATCATCAGAAGCGCCACGATCAGCTTGGCACCGGAAGAGATTCCCAGTACAAAGGGTCCCGCGATAGGATTGTTAAAAAAGGTCTGCAGCAAAAATCCGGAAACAGAAAGTGCTCCGCCAAGGATGATCACTGCCAGTATCCTGGGAAGACGGATCTCCCAGACGATATTATAAGAAGTTTCATCTCCCTGATGCCGGAATATGATATTCAGGATCTCCCTCACAGAGAGGTGGATACTTCCGGAATTTACATTCCATATAAATAAAAAGATTAAAAGTACCGCAAGGATCACAAAAGAGATCCCGTATCGGACTGCGCGTTTTCTGTCATTCATTTTTCTGGTACACTCCTCTTCTGTTTTGTTATCCTGTCCTTTCGTTTCCTGCTCACAGGTGGAAACCGGCAAAGGAGTTAAAGCGAACACTGGAATTTATTTCAGTTTATGCATATAGGTCAGCTCATCCAGAGAATCATCGTCTGTAGTCAGCATGGTGTGGATATCCTCGATCATGGTTCCAAGTCCGGTAGTTTCCTGGAAGAGATTTTTGCCTGTGCACCAGACATTTCCGTTCTTCACTGCCTTGAAATCTGCAAGAAGCTTACTTTTGGAAAGAAGCTCATCAATGGTCTTAAGTTCCCCGTCAATCGTACTGTTATAGATGATATAGTCTGCATCCTTCGCCTTGGCATAAAACTCTTCCATCTGCATATTCATGGTGGAAAGAGCATTGTCATTTACTCCCGTATCCTCCGGAACATAATTTCCCCCTGCAAGAGAGATCATTTCTGAAACATAGTCGCCGCTTTTTCTTATATTTACCGCACCTACGGAGTTGATATAAAAGAACGCTACGGTCTTGTCTGTTTTATCTGCTGTGAGAACCTTATCCAGCTTGTCCGTCTGCTCTTTGAAAACCTTTTCTGCTACATCTTCTTTTCCCAGAAGAACTGCGTAAAGCTTCATCCACTCGGTCCTTCCAAGAGGATGACTCTCATAGCTGGAACGCTCTACCATTACAGGGATCCCGAACTGCTCCAGTTTCTCCTGTACCTCCGGATTGTGATGGATCATGGTGGATTCAATGGCAAGGTCACAGCCCTCGTTCAGGATCAGCTCGTAATCCGGAGCATTGTACTTGCCGGCATAGATCATCTTTTTCTGTTCCATGGCGTCCTTTGCTTCCTGGATATACCATCCGTCTTCCTTGGTTCCGGAAAGCTTGATGCTGTCAATCCCGTCGATAGCGCGGAAAAGATCCATGGCCGAGGTTGCTACCAGATAGATATTGTTTATGGGCTGCTGCAGAACCGCAATGTCAGGATTCAGCCCCTCCGGTGCTTTCTTGCCTTCGGGAACTACAAGAAACTGTCCTTCCTGATCAATAGTGAGCAGCGCATAGCCATCGTTGTAGTAATCCACATTAAATTCCTTTGCGTAGGAAAGATCCATACTGTGGTCAAAGGTAAGGCCTGGAATATCCGCAGGCTTATGTTCTGTCTCTGCTGCCTGCACTGCAAAAGCACACCCCAGGATCAGGGTCAGCGTCAGAAATATGTATGAAATTATTTTTTTCATTTTTCTTCCTTTTTCATGCTCGAAGAATCAAAATTCAGGGTATACTCAATCTCGTGAGGAGTACTCATGGCTACAGTATCTGCAGTCACTTCCATTTCTGCGTCAAAGACTGTGACCGGGATCTCAAATGTGGAGTTTCCGTCTTTGTTCACCGGCTCATATTTTTCGCCGTCCACGATCATGTAATCATAATTCGGACTGCTCCAGATGATGGTTGCCGTAGCTTCTTTGTCCTTGATCTCTACTTTAGCTGGAGATTCTACAGATGCTCTTCCTGTTCCGCCTGTAAGGGTTACATCCGTCTCATAGGTTCCGTCCTCCAGCTTCAGCTCTTCCGGTTTTTTCCCTTCGGATTTTTTGTCGTCAGAGGTTTTTACAGGATTCTTTACGCTGACTTTATGGTCGTACCATTTGCCTTTTTCTCCCAGGATCGCCACGTTAAATTCCTCACCAATGGCCGGTACCGGGATATCAAATCCGTAAACCTCCTCTGTATAACCATCGCTGTACTTCACTGTATCTGTGGTCGGCTCAATGATCTCTGCTCCGTCCTTCTGGGCATCCTCGGCAGTTCCCGCAAACAGGTTAACGATCTTCTTGGAAACCAGACTTACGTGGATGGTCATTTTACCATCTTTGACCGTGAGCTCTCCTTTATTGTCATTGGCCTCATTTACATGAAACATGCTGCTGTCTGTATCAAACTCTGCTGTATAAACGCCATCTTCCAGGGTATCTGCTTTGGCTGCATCTGTATCCTTGTCTTCGGAAGCTTCTGCTTCCTCACCGGACTCTGTTTTTGTTTCATCTGTTTTTGCCATCGCAGGCACAGAGCCCAGCACCAGGACTGATGCACTTGCCATTGCAAGAATTAAGTTTACATAGCGTTTTTTCATGATAATCTTCTCCCTTCCATAGATACAGCAATCTGCCCGGAAAACAGTCTTCCTGATCTTTCCGGGCAGTTACATTGATTTCTTATAGGTATCTGAACTCACTCAGATATTTTTATATTTATTATTCTGCGGACTCCTCAGCAGAATCAGCCTCTGTATCTGCTGCTGCATCAGAATCTGCGGACTCCTCAGTGCTTCCCAGAGAATCGATGGCTGCCTTTGTATGCTCTACATAAAGCTTCTCAACTGCTTCGATTCTTCCAAGACCCTCGATCTGGCAGTCAACCTTATCGAAGTTTCCGGATGCTACAAACTGGCTCTTCCAGGAATCCTCCTCATCACCGGCCATATCGTTATTTGCATGGTCTCCGGCAACAACCATCAGCGGACGAAGAACAACGTTCTTGTATCCTGCTTCTTTTACCTTCTCGATAACCTTGTCGCAGGCTGTATCTTCCGGCTTACCCTCTACAGTACCGATGAATGCGTTCTTCAATCCAAGGTTTTCCATCTGTGTCTGCATCTGATCGTATGTAACGTTAGCTGTATGAGATGTTCCATGTCCCATGAATACGAATGCTGTGCCAGCCTCAGCTGCTGCATCCATGCTGTCAAATCCGGCCTCTTTGCAAGCCGTATCTGTGATCGCCTGAGCAACGGCTTTCTTGTCATCATTGATCACAGTTGCATCGTCTCCAACCTCACCGAGCATTGGCTCTGCGATAGCTACAGACTCGAATTTATCTTTATAGCCATTGATCGCTTCTGTCATCTCATCGTACTCAGCACCATGCATCAGATGGGTAGGCTGTACAACCAGATTCTTAACACCATTCTCTACTGCACGGTCAAGAGCCTGCTGCATGTTATCGATCACTTCATCATCTCTTGCCTCTACATGGTTGATGATGATCTGTGCTGTAAATGCTCTTCTTACAGACCAGTCCGGATAAGCTTCTGCAAGAGCATCCTCGATTCCCTTGACATCCTCTGCACGGCTGTCATTGAAGGAAGTACCAAAGCTTACAACAAGAAGTTCATTCTCACCGATCTCATCCTGGTTACGCGGATCGTCCTTGGAAGCATCTCCTGTGTCACGTCCGAAATAATCCGGATCTGCATTCTCACCCTCTACCAGTTCTTTCTGAGCATCTGTCAGAGCATCCCATGCTTCTTTGGCTGCCTTGCAGTCCTCATCTGTTGTGTCGTTTCTTTCCTGTACATAGATCTTGTCGATCAGAGCTGCTACATTATCTGCTGCTTCCTGATCTGCATCAGAAGCCTCTGTGGTATCAGCTGCCTCAGCGTTCTCTTCTGTAGCAGAATCCTCTGCTGCCATTGCTGTTGTAGCTGCACCCATAGAGCATGTCATGGAAACTGCGAGCATCAGAGCTAACATTGTTTTTCTTTTCATTTCTCATTGTCCTCTTTTCATGTATTTCCAGAATACTGATATGTACAAAAAAGCAGCAGCTCTCTGCGGCCGCCTGCTCACACATGATTCTCTGCGCAATACAAATACATAAAAAGAAGTTCTGTATTGTTATGGAGAATACCGATTCGTAAACCGCGAATCCCTGAATCTCACAATAAGGCAGTTCTCCTGACTTGGTTCCACGCTGCTTTCCCTTCCCGGTCTCCCAGTGGTTATAAAAGCAGCTCCCCTTTCACAGTGACGGTATCGTTCCGGATTCTCACCGGATTCTCTTTTGCACATCCGACTGGATGCAACCTTATCATTATAACATTTGCACATATTTTCTTTTACCTGGTTATCTAACTTTTACCACAAACTCATAAATTTGTCAAGATTGATGTCAGACGATTCACGGTTTTCTGTGATCTTCGCTCACAAAAAACACCTCGCGAAATATTACCAGTGAACAGTAACCGGTTTTCTCCCTGTATCTGTCAGTTATTATCAGAATGCTTTCTCCAATATTCATGCATATCCTGCATAAAAAACAGCCCCTTTCTGTCATCACCCTGATATCAGAAAAGGACTGTCTTACATCAGATATTCGCAATCCGCTTCGCTACTTGCTCATAACAGATAAACTGCTTTGCAGTTTATCTAGTCAAGCGGATATTCGCAATCCGCTTTGCTACTTGCTCATAACAGATAAACTGCTCTGCAGTTTATCTGTTAAAATACTCCTGCTCCAGGTATCTGGCTACGTAGATTCCGCTGGCAGATGCATGGGACAGAGAATGGGTCACGCCGCTGCAGTCTCCGATAACAAAGAGACCCTTGTGGCAGGTTTCCAGATTTTCGTCGATCTCGACCTCCATGTTGTAGAATTTAACCTCAACGCCATAAAGCAAAGTATCATCATCTGCGGTTCCCGGTGCGATCTTATCCAGAGCATAGATCATCTCAATGATGCCATCCAGGATACGTTTCGGCATAACAAGACTTAAATCTCCCGGTGTCGCAGAAAGTGTAGGTGTTACGAAACTTTCCTCAATACGGGCTTTTGTGCTTCGTCTTCCGCGGATCAGATCTCCAAACCGCTGTACCATAACACCACCGCCAAGCATATTGGAAAGTCTTGCAATGCTCTCACCGTATCCGTTGCTGTCATGGAACGGCTCTGAGAAATGCTTGGATACCAGAAGGGCAAAGTTTGTATTGTTGGTATGCTTTGCCGGATCTTCGTAGCTGTGACCGTTTACTGTGATGATACCGTTGGTATTTTCATTCACGACAACACCTCGCGGGTTCATGCAGAAGGTACGGACCATATCCTCAAACTTCTCAGTTCTGTAAACGATCTTGCTCTCATAAAGCTCATCTGTCAGACGGCTGAAAACCTCTGCCGGAAGCTCCACACGGACTCCGATGTCCACACGGTTGGAAAGAGTCGGGATCTTAAGCTCTGTACATACCGTCTCCATCCATTTACTTCCGCTTCGTCCTGCGGAGATGATACAGTAAGTTCCCTCGTAACGCTCATCTCCTACAAAAACTGCATAACCGTCTTCAGTTTTTTCTACTTTGTCAACAGATGCGTCAAAATAGAAGTCCACATGGTCTTTCATTTTTTCATAGAGGTTCTGAAGCACCACATAGTTGATATCTGTTCCCAGATGGCGGACTGATGCATCCAAAAGATGCAGGCCGTTCTGAAGGCAGAGCTTACGGATCTCGCTGTTTGTGGTAGAATAAAGTTTGGTTCCCTCACCGCCATGCATCAGGTTCAGTTTATCTACATATTCCATCAGCTCTGTGGCTGTATCCTTGCCGATATGCTGGTACAGAGTTCCGCCAAACTGATTGGTGATATTATATTTTCCGTCGGAGAAAGCGCCTGCACCGCCAAATCCCTTCATGATCGCACAGGTTTTGCAGTGGATACAGGATTTTACTTTCTTTCCGTCGATGGGACATTTTCTTTTTTCCAGAGGATGACCAGCTTCAAAAACCGCGATCTTTTTCTCCGGATCATTATTCATCAGTTCATAGGCCGCAAAGATTCCACCGGGACCTGCTCCTACGATCAGTACATCATATTTCATAAATAAAAACTCCTTATCTTGTATTGCACATTTTCAGTACTTTGTTTTTGCATAAACCCTGTCTATTCTACAACAAGTGTGTTCAAAAGTCACCTGTTTTTTCGGAACCTTCCGATC
>ERZ772872.3161-NODE-3161-length-12558-cov-2.761977_pt1 | contig 12558 bp, 12 predicted proteins | sample MGYA00512132_ERZ772872 | MGnify/ENA primary metagenome ERZ772872 (study PRJEB29015, sample SAMEA2737724) | human gut metagenome | biome: human gut; feature: human-associated habitat; material: faeces | place: China | collected 2012 ...
TCCGTCTGATTGAAATCGGTACATGTTCCAACATAATCTCCCGGTGTCTCACCACTGTTCGCTGTAAAAGTTTTACCCCCATCATTGGAATACTTGATATGAAGATAGGTAGTTTTTCCGTTCGATCCATCTTTCCCAGGAAGGCCCTGCGTACCTTTTTCGCCCTGTAACCCCTGAAGCCTATACCATGTATATTTTCCAGGATCGTTTGAATCCATTTCCGTAAAATCCACGTAGGTACCAATATAAGTGTTGGGAACCTCTGTCATCTGGCTTGCAGACGTCGGATTCGAAACTGCAGAATACTTAATGTGAAAATATGTTGTAGCTCCGTTCTGTCCATCTTTTCCAGCAATACCTCGCTCCCCCTGTGGTCCCTGGATTCCCTGCAGTCCCTGCGTGCCCTGCGGTCCTTGAATCTTTGTCCACTTGTATTTAGATGGGTCGGTAGAATCTGCCTTTGTATAGTCCGTATACACACCGATGTACGTCTTACCGGTTGATTCAGTAATAGAAAAGCCTGTCTTTCCATCCGCACTCGTTGCATAAGCGATATGAAAATACGGTGTTTTTCCATCTGCTCCCGGCTTTCCTTGGATTCCCTGCGTACCATCGGCACCTTTAATCTTACTCCAAGCATATTTCGTTGGGTCTGTGCTGTCCGCTACGACCTCATCTACATACATTCCGACATAATCACGATTCGAATCAGAAACGGAGAAACTGACCTTTCCATCAGAGCTATTTGCATAAGCAATATGCGTATACGTGGATTTGCCACTTTCGCCCTTTGGTCCCTGGATTCCCTGATCACCCTTATCGCCCTGCAGGCCGCGCAGTCCTTGCTCGCCCGGATCTCCCTTATCTCCTTTCGGCCCCTGAAATTTGCTCCAACGATACTTCGCCGGATTGGTGCTGTCAGCCTTGGTAAAATCCACGTATTGGCCTATATACGTTTTATCGACGGCGTTGGTTGTCGAAAAGCCTGTCTTTCCATCCGCGCTTGTTGCATAAGCGATATGCAGATAACTGGTTTCACCATTCGCACCGTTTTCTCCAGGGGTTCCATCGGCGCCGTCCTCTCCGTCATCGCCCTGAAATTTTCGCCAGGTGTACTTGGTCGGATCTGTACTGTCCTCCAGTATATAGTCCACATAGGTACCGATATATTTTCCTGTATCCTTTCGCAACTGATTCGCTGTCGGGTTCGGAACATCAGCATATCTCACATGAAAAAAACTTGTCAGACCGTCTTTTCCAGGCTCCCCCGCAATTCCCTGATCTCCAACAACCTTTACCCAGGCGTAGACGCTCGGATCTGTCAGAACCGGCTGCTTTGTCGTCCGATTGTATGCAATACCCATGTATGCTTTTCCAGCAGATTTGATTGATATTCCATCGCCCGTTTCTGTATCAGCAAATACAACCCATGTGTAAAATGTCCGGTTCTTTGCCAGTTTCTCAAACTGCGCAGCCAGGTTCTCCATCTTCTCGGAAATTCCACTTGATTTAAGCTGATATTCGCCCAGTGTCGCTGTGTACTCATCGTTGCAGATGGAAGATTCCAGCTTCATGATCCGCGCGGACAGATACAATTCTCCGGTGTCATCTACGATATTGACTGTATCGCCGATCTTGATTCCATCCGGCAGATATGCCAGCTCCACTTCATAGGATACCGCAGCATCATAGATCTTTTTCAACTTGGATACAGCACGGTTGCACAGCTCCGACTGGCTTAAAGTATCATAAGTATACGTCTGGACGATATGCCCAGTTCCATTCCCTTTCTCGGAAAGATACCGGCTCCATTTTGCCACCGCGCTCCGGGAATAAATCGTGCTGCCGGACAGATAAATATCACCGTCATCATACTTATACCCTTTCAGATTGATCGGCGTTTCACTGTCTTCCGGATATCCGCCGGTAACGGAAAGTGCCGTAGCCAGATCTTCTACTGAACTTTTTACAATGATATTTTTCACTTCCCGGTTGATCCGAAGTTCTCGCCCCTGATCTACGCCGCGCTTCTTATGCAGGTTGATATATTTGTGCTTGATTTTCAACCGGTCGATTTCAAAAGTATAGGAAACTTCCGCGTCAAACTGCGTGGCAACGCTCAAAATACGCTCAGAAGCGGTGGTCTCACCCTCCCAGGACAGTTTCCGGTTATAATTGCTGACCTCATTGATTCCAATTTCAAAGCCGGAATCGTCGCTGAATTTTTCAACATAGTAGCTCGCTGGATATGCCTTGTCTGCTTTGTATTCGCCAACTGTCTCGTTCAGGAGATCCATACCGGCATCCTCGGCATAGATTTCTACTTCCTGTTTGAAAATATTTTCTTCGCTGGTAATGATCGTATAAAATTCCTGCTCATCGCCATTCTTCCGAAGAATATAATTGCCAACAGAACCATACTGTTTCGCATCATTCCGCGTGCTCGCCGTGTAATTCAGCGTAAATTCTAGTGTAGCAACACCTGCTTCCACCTCTTCTGTTTTCAGATCATCAGAAATGTACAATCCCTTCGGTAGCTCTGTGCTTGCCTGCCCAAGGACATTCATATGTCGGTCCGCAAAATATAAAATCATAGAAACACCTCCCTGTATTTCATTGTGTATGTTGGCTGTGTTGCCCAGTCCGATGCAATGCATTGGATCTGATTCATTCCAGGCTGCAGGCAAAAGTTCTCCCAATCGTTGCCCAACGCACCAAGATCCTGTCTCGGAAGTCCCTGTAACATGACCTCTCCATTGCTACAGTCAGCTGTCAAAACCTGATTTACCGAAAATTTATTCGGAATATCACGCCATTTTTCTACATTGTCAATTCTCACGAAGATGCCGCGGAAATAATTTCTGGTGACAAGCTGATTTCCTGTATTTCGACTTCCCCACTGTCCCAAATACAATTTCACTGTTGCCACTTTCACATTTTTTAATTCTGGAACTGTAAATTCCGGATAACTGCCCTTCCAGAAAAAACGTATTTTCTCTCCATGTTTCATCATGTCGCTTGCGCCATACGTTTGGCTGTATGGGTTTGCATCTTTTCGATGGCAAGGTTCAAAAGTATATGTTTTGACGATACGCGGGTTGTTTCCACCTACCCACATATTCATGTGCGCTGTGTTTCCGATCGTATCGGTTTTGTATATCTCCTGGCAGCAGATCATTTTTCCGTTCGCATCGCAGAAAGCAATCGCCTGGCAGCCCGTCTGCCCCATAAGACCAGTTTCAAACCAGCTGTTCATGTAACAATAGAGGTGCGTCGCTCCCTTTGCTCCATTGGAATCTACCACATCAATAGATTTCATAGCTCCATTCCAGCCGTTTGTGTTTGGACTTACATATCCACTGCTGGCCAGATACAGACCTTTGATGCTGTCTACGCTCATGACACCCAGCTTTCCAGCCGTCTTGCTGTTACTGTATAAGAAGTTGCTCCCTGTATCATCTTTCCACGCCGCATCCTGTGACCAGACATATTGGTCAGCATAGCTTGTTATCAGTTCGCTTTTTTTGTATGTTTCTCCGTTCAACTCATCCGGATCACCGAACTGAAGAATTTTCTTGGAGTCATTTACAAAACCTACTACTCCATTTTCACTGTGCATTACTGCCTGAAGCTTTGGAAAGGCCCGATAAGTGCCGTTGTACGACACAATGAACGTTTTTCCGTCATCCGCAGTCGGATTCACCGTAAATTCTTCCACCGAATACTTGAATGGATCCGCGCAGTAAAATTCCAGCTCCGCAGTGATCGCATTTCTTCCCGCCGGCACTTCACTCGTTCCCTGCTTTGTTCCGATATAATATTTGTCCGGTTCATCTGCAAAAATAAGGGTTGCCTGTTCTGCATCCAGAAGAGCATTCAGTTTGTTGTAAGCACTGCGAAAAGCTGCATTATCTTCGGCTACCAGCTGATATCCCACCACAATAGTCCTTGGCTGATAACGCTTTCGTCGATACTTTGTACCGTCAGACACGCCTGTTTCCAGATCTGTAATCTCCGTACCCAAAATTTCCCGGCCGGACACATAAAGTGTCCGATAGCCGGGAATTACGTTCTCAAGATAACTTCCATTAAACATGAGAGCCTCCGAAGGCAGGTTCTGCCCTGGGTATCGCTCTGTTGTATCTACAAAGTTATACATTCATTCTCCTGCCTTTCTTTCGGTTCTCCCTTGTCTCCTGTTTCTCAATTTCTTCTCGTGTATACGTTGCGGTCGCTTTTCCGATTTCTCTTCCGTCCAGATTAACGGGTACATAGATGGTATATTTTCCATTACTGCTGTACTGGTAGCTGTCGTTCAGGTCTTCAGATCCTGTCCGAAGGCTCATTCCGATTTCCGGCGCAGGTGTAAGCTCCGGAACCTGTATCAATTCCATGGCGGCCTGCCTCGCCTCCTGCACATGATCCATAATGCCGTTGACCCAGCCGATACCGAAATAATTGCCGAGTTTATCTGTCACCCGTGATGGGCTGTGGATCTGCGCTTTTGCCCGGATCGCCGCTTCTGCAGCCGCCGCAAGCTGTGCCGCCACTGCCCTTACATGTCCAACCTGGCTTGCCATACCATTTGCAAGACCCATGCCGATGTATGCGCCATACGAATAAGTATTTACGTTGCTCAGAGGTGCCTTTGCCGCATTTGCAAGTGCGCGTGATGCGCTCGTTACAGTACTGCTTTTTGACCTGATTCCGTTTGCCATATTGTTTCCAACGCTTTGACCACTGCGAAGCGCCGCCGGTTCTGTCGTTTTCAACGCCGCATTCACTGCCTTTGAAACATTTTTTACATTGGAAACTGCTTTTGTCCCACTACTCGAAATTGTGCTTGAAAAATTGTTCATCGATGTGGACGCAATATTATTCAATGGTTTTAACCCTGCATCCATGCTTTCTGTAACTGCTGTTCCTGCACTCGTGCCCGCTGATGCCAAAGCTCCGTTGCCACTGTTGATTCCGGATGTAATCGCATTGATTGCCGCGTCACCTATGCTGCTGGCGGATGCAGCAACACTTCCAATTCCAGACTGAATTCCAGCCGCCGTACTGCTTGCCGCGGTATTTCCGAGTGCATTTGCCGCACTGGATACCTGTGAACTTCCGGCATTAATTCCCGATACTGTACCAGACGTTACGCTTTTACCACCCTTTTCTCCTCCAGTACACCAATCGCTGATATCACCGAAGAACTTTCCAATCTTTCCACCAATCTTAGAAAGTCCGCCAAAAATTCCTTCCCCAATAGCCAGAACAACCTGTTTTCCAACTTCCAGCCAATCTGTTGCCATAATCGTGTCAATCATAGCGGACAGTACCTGCGGAAGGGCTGCCACCAATTGCGGAATCGCTCCTATAATTCCCTGCGCCAGCGTTCCAATGATTTGAGCTGCCGTCATCAATATGGTAGGCAAATTCTGCAAAATACCCTGTGCAAAGGAACTTAGTGCCTGTAGCGCAGAATCAATCAATGATGGTAGATTCTCAGTAATTCCCTGCGCCAATGCAAGTAAAAGCTGCATGCCGGTCATAATGAGCTGCGGCAACGCTGAAGCAATTCCTGTAATAAGTGTCGTTGCCATGCTGACTGCTGACGGAATCAGTTCTGGAAGGGCACTGATCAAACCGGATACCAGAGATTGAACCAGCGTTACGCCACCCGTAATCAAGGCTGGCAGATTGGCTGTAATCGTATCCAGCAATTCAGAAACCAGATGTCCACCTTGCTGAATGAGGTCCGGCAGCCTGCTGGCCATTCCATTGACCAAATTCGTGATAAACTGTGGTCCCTGTGTCTGTGCCAGTTGCAAAATACTATCGATCTGTGACCCAAAAGTCTGATAGAGCAGTCCAAGCCCGGCGAGTACGACAGCAATCAAAGCTGCTGGCATCAATGCTTTCATTGCAAGCCCCATGATCTGGTTCAAGCCGCTAAACATCTTTGAACCAACACCAAAAATCAATTTTCCAACCGTCTGTACGGTTGATGTAACTGTCTGTACAACTTTTCCGCCCAACACACCAATTTTCTGTATCCCATTGGCACCATCTAATGTGGCGGCATCCAGAATATCTTTAAATGGATTTTTTATTTTTCCAACTGCAGACTGTAATATTCCGCCAAGCTTCGAATTACTAAATACATTTCCAAGGCTTTTTCCAGCATTTTTTGCCCATTGTGGTGTCTCTTTTAGGGTTTTGTTTATGCCTCCAATACCTGTGGATACCAGTTTCCATGTATTGCTCTGGAAAAAATCGCTTGCTTTGGTAACAACACCTAAAGTTCCAAGAACTGCTCCAAGAGCTTTTACCTTCTCGCCGGTTCCATCCAGAAGGCCTCCAATTTCTTTCAGCCCGCCTTCCAAACCGCCATTTTTAAACGCTGATCCAAGCTTTTCAACCCACTGAATTGCTTTTTCAATGTACTTTCCATCAGCCAACTTTTTATTGGCGTCACTTATTTCGGATGTAATATTCTTTACAAATTCTTTGAGTTTTCCCTTTGCCTGTTCAAACGCGGTTATTCCAATACCTTCAATTCCAGACTTAAGCTTATCAACAGCACCTTGCAGATTATCCGCTTTGATGCTTGCCATCGTCTCTGCTGCTCCAGATGCATTGTTGATCGCATCAGAAAGCTTATTGAAATCCTCATCACTTGCATTAACAATCGCTAAAAGCCCAGACATTGCCTCCTGCCCACCAAGCATAGCCGCATAAGATGCTTTTTCATCCTCAGTCAACCCTTGCATGCCTTTTCGCATATCTTTCATAATTTGGGCAAAGGAATTCATATTTCCGTTAGCATCAGTAAGGCTAAGGCCTAATGCAGACATTGCCATGCTAGATTCTTCCGTCGGTTTTGCCATACGTGTAATCGTGGCGCGAAGTGCCGTACCGGCGGCGCTTCCTTTGATAGAACTATTCGCCATTATAGAAGTCGCAAGAGCTATATCCTGAATCGAGTAACCCATTGCGCCAGCTACAGAGCCGACATATTTGAAGGTTTCGCCCATCAAATCGACATTCGTGTTCGCATTGGCAGAAGCGGTCGCCAATACATCGGCGAATTCTCCGCTGTCTTTGGCCTGTTTTCCGAATGCAGTCAATGCATCCGTAACGATATCGGATGCCCTCGCCAGATCACCGCCAGATGCAATAGTCAAATTAATAACGCCATCCATACCGGATAGCATTTCATCCGCCTTCCAGCCCGCCATCGACATATATTCCATCGCAGAAGCTATCTGACTGGATGTGTACTTCGTGGAAGCACCTAGCTGTTTTGCTTTGTCTGACAATTTATCAAAATCTGACCCTGTAGCCCCAGAGATGGCTGCAACGGAAGACATTGTACTTTCGAAGCTCATACCTGCGCTTACCGCGTTTGTTGTTACGCTTTTAAGCGCACTTCCAACTGCTGTAACTGCTTTTCCACCAATTGCCGCCATTGCGCCGAATCCAAGTCCACTGGATATGGTACTGCGTAGCCGTTCTGCTGTATCGCTGCACGATTTCATCGTCGAAGAGAAATTGCTGTCTACCGCTGATAGAACCGCTTTTACGCTATAAGATTCTGCCGTTTTCACCATCTCCTTTCTTGATCAGCTTCGAAAGTCCAACAAAACGAGGATCTGTCTTTTTTGTTCTCTTTTTTTTCAAATTTTCAAGTTCCCGCTCATAATCGAAGAATTTCTGGAATTTTTTATAGACCGGAACTGTCTTTTTGCCGGATTTTCGCTCTGCACGCACAGCAAAATCAAGATATGCCTGTCTGTGTGCTTCGAAATTTCGGTCAAACATTTTCAGCTCCAGTGCCTCCATCATGACGTTATACTGAGCTACTGTCAGGCGATCCACCTGTTCGAACGATGTAAAATTGAAGTACCGAAAGCAGTTCACAGCAACATCGTGATAAACTTTTTCGAAATCTACTGTTTCTTCTCGTCCTGAGCCTTTTTCTGAAACTCCTCCAGTGCTTTCTTCAAAGATTCCTGACGTTCTTTCTCCGCTGCCACTGCTTTCTCGATTTCCGCGACGGTTTTCTTCGTAGCATTGGCTGTCCTTAAGAAACCCAGTGTATCCTCGAAAAGTTTATCGATGTCTGTTTTCGGATCATCAATATAATCATCCAGCAGTTCTTTTGTAGCTCTCGGAGTCTGCCCCTGATTTGCTGCATCCAGCAGATCTACAAGTGGCTCCACCTCTCCATCCATGACGCTGCCGATCATATATTTCAGACCAATTCCTTTGCTGACATCTTTTAAATTGTCAACTGGCACCTGAATTCTTTTGTTTACATCACGAAGGAATCCCATGCCAAAATTAAACTGATACACCTGTCCGTTGATTGTAAGTTCCATATCGTTTTTCTCCTTTACTATTCAAAAAGAGGACGATTTCTCGCCCTCAACACTTTTACGCTCCTGTTTTTGTCGTATCTGTAAATACGTAAGCTGCTATTTCCTGCTGCGCGGTCGTTACGGTTACATCACCTTTCTGACCGGTTCCATTGACACCAAAGGTAAGAGACACCTCCACCATATCTTCGGCGTTTGAAGTCTTTTCTACCTCCGTCACATAGCCCTGGAAGTATTTTCCTTTAAATTTATTGCTTCCGCTGGTTGCTGGATCATCCAGATTTGCTTCCCAGATCTCGACCAGTTCATCATTGATCATGGCATCTTCAAGAGAATCGATCAGTGTGTCGCCCTTGGCAAGAATACTGGTTGCCGTAATCTCAACCTCGGCTGCTCCCGGGGTACGGATCGTGCCATCCTTTGTCTCTGTGGTATCGGCATCCTTGCTTGTCGTTCTGCCGTTCTCTGTCGTAAACGCTAATGCTGTAGCTGCATTTTTAGCCGCATCTTTTTTTAGACGGTACAGATAAACGATCTTTTTACCACGTACCGCATCTGCGAATAACTGTAAATCAATTGTTTTTCTCATGCTGTTCTCCTAACTGAATAAAAAAGTCACTTCCACGATACCGTGAAGAAGTGGCTGATTGGTGGTTGTGTCCGGCAATATTCTCTGATTTAAGTCCTGCACGGACCAGGAAAAGTTGCCGGTGTGCTCCAGATGTCTGCAAATCTGCTTGATCTGCAGAAGCATCTGTGAAACTATGCCGCGCTGCCGCGGATTATCGTGCCAGACGTGGATTGTCTGGCTTACGTTGCCGAACACAGCCGTTTTATTGGCTTTGTCGGTTAAAACGCTGTCTGCCAGATAGATAAACGGATATGGCGTGCCTTCCGGCGGTAAAAACGTGTCATACACACTGTCCGGATACTGTTTTTTCAATTCCAGAAGTAATGCACTGAATAATTCCTGTTGTGGATCCATGGTATCACCTCGTAAGCTTTTTCAGATCGGATTTGAACTTCCCTTTCTGAGCCGTGTAGGAAGGCCGCATGTATGGCTGCGCATTCATATAACGGGTTCCATACTCCACGTATGCTGCGTACTCTGCTGTCGGCTCTATCTCGGCCGTAAGACCTCCGTCCCGGATCTCAAGACCAATACTCCGTTTCAACGTACCGGTATCTACTGGTGCTTTTCTCTGTGCCGCCTCCTGTAAAGATTTTCCATTTTCCTTTACAACCCGCTTTACATCGCTCATCTGCACGTTTTTCTTCAATTTGACCTGCAGTTTTTCCATTCCTTCCAGTTTGATTTTCGGCATCAGACCACCTCCGATAAAATAAAAGTCTGTTTCACGCGAAGTTTCCGCGTATAGTCCACTTTATAGTTTGTGTTCCCGATCCGGATCCGATCAAACGGTTTCTGGTAATGATTTTGAAGCTGTACGGTCACGCTGCCCTGACGGATTCCTCCGTATACGATCTGCATGATCTCTGCTCTCGTATCCATCACAGAAGCCATTTTCTGCACCTCTGTGACCTGGTCTGCAGCATAGTTTCCGGTTTTCGAATCATATTCGCCCGGCAGGACCCGTTGGAAGAAAACTGGTGTATCATATCTCACAGAAACTTTACCTTTCCCTTTCTTGCCTCCCGCTGGCTGTCCAGATAGGACTGAATATCATCCATGTACCCGGCAAAATCATTTTCTGACCAGGAAAGGCTCTCGCCCTCAACACTGTGAGAGGAGAGCCCTTCCGAGCCGATCCGGTTGAATCGAATGACCGAAACATCCAATATGATGTATTCCATCTCTTCCGGCGGCTCCAGACCGCCAAGAAGAAATTTCAGCCGCTGTTTCGTGGCATTCAGAATCAGCTGTAACTGCTGTTCTGTCTTTTTGTCTGTATCTTCCATCCCAAGAAGCAGTTTCAGATCTTCGATCATAGGCCGCCTCCTACTCCGTCAAGGAATCTACTGCCTTATTCTTGCTTTTCCCTTTGCCTGCCTTTTCCGGCTCCACCAGCTCAATCAGTGGGATACCACGCAGATTTTCAGCAGATGCAAGCTCTGCCAGGCGGGCTTCGGATACCTTGAGTTCCTCACGCGGGAAGGTATCGCCTGCTCTGTATTCATGGTCATTGTCCTGCAAATCAGTAAAATACTCGATTACTCTGTACATATACCATCACCCTTTCTCAGCTCTTCACAGCTACTGTTACATCGCCGGAACGAACTGCTTTGTAGTTCTGGTCGCACTCAACCAGCGTAATTTGATGCCCTGCTGTAGATGCGATCTCGGACTCTCCATCCCATTTGCTCCAGTTCTTCACATCATCGCCGTATTTCACGGTAGTTGCGGATGCCGCATCTTTGTACTTCCAATAGTTATTCACAGACATGATCTGCTCTTTTACAGAAATCTTAGTCTTTCCATCTTCTGTTCCTGCTTCAGATGTTACATTCAGAGTTCCGAGCGTCTGCGCATCAGATCTACCAACGGAAATATGGGCGATAGCATCCAGATATTCGCAGAAGATTCTGAGACCCATAATAGCGTACAGATCCGAAATTGCTCTCTCATAGGTACCCTGTGCATGGAAGCCGATGAAATGAGTGGTTGGGTCTGTTGTGTAACTGAGACCGGCCTTTGCAAACTCAGAGTCGCCTGGATCGATGTAATATCCGACGATGTTATTGAGTGGAGTTGCAATAACAACGTTTTCCGGGATTTCAGAGCTTACAAACACAACCTCTGCGCCCAGAAACTTTTTCATGTACTCAAATCCGAAGGCAGTCTGCAGGGAAATATCCGCAGCACCAACATATTTGTACACATCCAACGTATTCACCCACACTGCTACGCCGGTGGCTGTTCTTTTCATCTTTTTAAATTTATCTTTGACTTTTCCGATCGCCATAGCAACCGCCATCTGCCAGGTACTTTCGTGGCCAGTCAACGATCCTGCTTTCAGCTGTGTATACAGTTTGTCCATGACAACATTCTGCAGATCGGTTTTGAACTCTTCATCGGTATCCTGCACTGCAGCATCGTATCCTTTTTCTGCGATTGCTTCCAAGGTTACTCCCTTGCGATATTTTTCAATACGGATGGTATCAAACGGAATCTCTTCTACAGCGTACCGGGAGTATGGAATTTCTTCTCCTTCTTTCACCTCTCCGGACTGCAGGGTTCCTGTTACCTTTTTGGTCTTTAAAATAGTATTGTTGTCCTTCTTGATCATTCGGGCAATGCCCAGAACATCAAGCAGTGCCTGGATGTTTTTGCCGAAAGATGTTACAAAGTCAATCTCACGGGCTTTTACCTGGATCTGTTCCTGACCTGTCATGTTATCCGGTGCCGCAAATACCTGCAGTCCTAATTTTCCGATTTTATGCATGCTGTTTTCCTCCTACTGAAATAATGCGATATTTTCCGCAATCAGCCGCTGCCGTTCGATCGGGTTGCTGACTGCGAGAATCTGCTCTTTCGTCACAGCGCCTTTTCCGCCGGATCCGCCCTTTGGTGCATTCCCCTTCAGGGCATCTTTTACGGCTGCCTGCACTGCATCCTTGTACATTTTCGTGAAAGTTTCAACCGCCGTCTTGGTATCCTCAGCGCTTTCAGATACCAGATGCGTCAGAAGTTCATCCGGGATGTTAATTTCTTCATCTGTCAGCATCTTTCTGGCTGTTTTTGACATCTCCGAAAGTGCATTCTGCCGTTTCAGATCCGCCAGTTCTTTCTCCAGCTTACGGTTTTTGTACTCCGCTTTCTCTTCTTTTGTCATCTTCGCGAGCTTTTCCGCCTCTGAAAGCTTGTCATCAGTCAGTGCCCGCCACTTTTCCTGTGCTTTGGTCACTGCTGTGTTTACCGCTTTATTGACCCTGCGGTCAAACTCCGCTCGATTCTCTGCCTGCCTCAGAAAATCATCAAATGACATCTCATTGCCGCTATTTTCAGACCCTGCTCCAGCTCCGTCCCCGTTTCCGTCTCCGGCTCCGCTGCCGTCTCCTTCGCCATCTGCAAATAACTGCAGGTTGATCATTGGGATTCTCCAACGATTGTTTTTATACTTCATGTTCGGTCCTTTCTGCCCCGTCCCGTTCTATAAAAGCCCCGTGCCGTTGCTCCAGAATCATAGTTTAACGACATTTCGGTCACATCAGTTACATGATCCGG
>ERZ772872.3166-NODE-3166-length-12538-cov-7.038132_pt1 | contig 12538 bp, 16 predicted proteins | sample MGYA00512132_ERZ772872 | MGnify/ENA primary metagenome ERZ772872 (study PRJEB29015, sample SAMEA2737724) | human gut metagenome | biome: human gut; feature: human-associated habitat; material: faeces | place: China | collected 2012 ...
CTATAATAGCAACAGTATAGAAAAAATGATTTAATTTCAGGAGGAATTTCAAATGGGAATGACAATGACACAGAAGATTCTTGCGGCACATGCGGGACTTGATTCTGTTCAGGCTGGCCAGTTGATTGAAGCAGATTTAGACTTGGTATTGGGAAATGATATTACTTCACCGGTGGCTATCCATGAGATAGAGAAAATGAAAGTAGACGGAGTGTTCCATAAGGATAAAATCGCACTGGTTATGGACCACTTTGTACCAAATAAAGACATCAAATCTGCACAGCATTGTAAATGCGTCAGAGAGTTTGCATGCAAAAACGAAATCACCAACTACTTTGATGTAGGAGAAATGGGTATCGAACATGCACTTCTTCCGGAAAAAGGACTGACTGTTGCAGGAGATGTTATTATCGGAGCAGATTCACATACCTGTACTTATGGAGCATTGGGAGCATTTTCCACCGGTGTTGGAAGTACTGATATGGCGGCAGGAATGGCAACCGGAAAAGCATGGTTTAAAGTACCATCCGCGATTAAATTCAACATCACAGGAAAACCAGCACCATGGATTAGCGGTAAAGATGTTATTTTACACATCATCGGAATGATTGGTGTGGATGGAGCATTATATAAGTCTATGGAATTCGTAGGTGACGGTATCCGGTATCTTTCCATGGATGACCGTTTTACCATTGCAAATATGGCAATTGAAGCCGGTGGAAAAAACGGAATCTTCCCGGTAGACGAGAAAGCAGAATCATATATGAAAGAGCATTCCAAGCGTCCTTATAAAGTATATGAAGCAGATGAGGATGCTGTATATGATGAGGAGTATACCATTGACCTTAGTACACTTCGCCCAACCGTAGCATTTCCACATCTTCCGGAAAATACAAAGACCATTGATGAAGTAGGCGACATTACTATTGATCAGGTAGTAATCGGTTCCTGTACGAATGGAAGATTAGATGACCTTAAGATTGCAGCTTCTATCCTGAAAGGAAAGAAAGTAAAGAAAGGTTTACGTGTAATCGTAATTCCTGCAACCCAGCAGATTTATCTGGATGCTATGGAAGCCGGATATATCAGAACCTTTATTGAAGCAGGTGCTATTGTCAGCACACCGACCTGCGGACCTTGCCTTGGTGGCTATATGGGAATCCTTGCTGAGAATGAAAGATGCGTATCTACAACCAACCGTAACTTTGTAGGACGTATGGGACATGTGGATTCAGAAATTTATCTGGCAAGCCCGGCAGTTGCAGCAGCAAGTGCAATTACAGGAAAGATTTCCAGCCCGGAAGAAGTATAGGAGGATTAGAACATGAAAGCAGCAGAAGGAAAAGTATTTAAATTCGGTGACAACGTAGACACGGATGTTATTATACCGGCAAGATATCTGAATTCTTCCGACCCTAAGGAACTTGCCTTACATTGTATGGAAGATATTGATAAGGAATTCGTAAATAAAGTATCTGCAGGAGATATTATTGTAGCGGAGAAGAACTTTGGATGCGGTTCATCCAGAGAGCATGCACCAATTGCAATTAAAGCCGCTGGTGTAAGCTGCGTCATAGCAGAAACTTTTGCACGTATTTTCTATCGTAATGCAATCAATATCGGACTTCCGATTATTGAATGTAAGGAAGCAGCTTTGGAAATCAAAGCAGGAGATGAGGTAGAGGTAAATTTTGATACTGGTGTCATTACCGACAAGACCACTGGAAAGAGTTTCCAGGGTCAGGCATTCCCACCATTTATGCAGAAGATTATCGATTGCGAGGGACTCGTAAATTACATCAATCAGAAATAGCAGAAAGTGTAGAAAGATAATTGATATATTTTGGAGAGATTTTAAGATTAGTATAAATTTCTGCATATTCTCTAGCGGATAACTCTGTAATATAGTTTTCTTCAAAATTCTTATGAATACCGGCTGCCTTTGCCAGATCAACAGCTTTGTTGTAGGCAATGGCAGCTTTTTCTTCGGAAGTCTCGTTTGCCAAAATCAAAAATTCATCCCCACCCATTCTTATCACTGGGCAATCCTCTGGAAATATCTCTTTTAAAGTATTTACCTTTTGGTAATTGAATTGATTCAAGTTCTGATAATTTTCCTTCTATAATATACCAAGTTCCTACTTCAGTAGGATTAAAAAATTTGGCAATTACCTTACTATTTCCTAACTTTCCATCTTGACTACCAAGTGGATATTCTTTTAATTTTTCTTCTAAATCCTTTGTTAATAATTTCATTTAAAATTCTTCCTTTTGATTTTTTGCAACAAAAAAAGAGATATTGATTAAATTCAATACCTCGTAATTTTTTTATTATTTACTTATTTTAATGTTGTTAAAGTAATTTGATTTACTTATTATAATTTTTTACTTACTTAAAGTCTTTCTTTGCCAACTTTTCTTGTTACATTTTGGACATTTCATATATCGTGTAGTTCCAGAGTGCATTGCAAAATATACTTGGCTATATTTTGGTACATATTTATGATGACATTTTTGACATTCATAATAGCCTGTTTCTGTTTCTATTTTTAATGCAAATGAAACACCTATTATTAAAAGAACAAATGCTAATATAAACAACACTATTTTAGCAATATTATTCTCCACTAAAAATGATGTAACAAAAATTAGTATTAAGAAAGATATTGTCGAACTAAATCCAATCACATTTTCATACATCATTAATTTTTTATTTTGCATTTCTTCCTTTTGTGCCATTTCTAATAACATTTTTTCTGCTACTTCATTATAATTATTCATTTCAATCAACTCCCCACATAATAATTCATTTACACTTATTTTGAGTTCATTACACAAATCGAGCATTATTGATGAATCAGGCATTCCTTTTCCGTTTTCCCATTTTGAAATAGCTCTATCTGTAATGTTTAATTTCTCTGCAAGTTGCATTTGAGTTAAATTATTCTTTTTTCTACATTTAGCTATAAATTTTCCTATTTTAATCTGATTCATATTTTTTACCTCCTTCAATTTAAGTGTAAATTATTATCTAAAAAAAGTACACAAACTAATCGTTGAGTGGGGTATTTTTCTTTATCAACGATTAGTTGAATTATTATAATTTGTGCGATAACTTGTAATTTATCGAGATGATTGTAACATAAAAGTTAGATATTTTTCAAATCAATATATAACTTTCCAAATTTTATTATGCATGTATAATATTTGTATTCTTTGAAATCTCACTATTGATTTATATTATTGCTTATCTTTATCTTTTTTGGTAAAAATTAAACTAAAAGATATTCCAAAAGAAATACCTAAACATATTCCTATTCCTATTCCTACCATACTATTTAACACATTCACAAAAACAATGCTCCAAAGTATTGTCATTGCTATTCCTATTATTAATCCTATCATTATATTTTTATTTTTCATAACTTTCTCCTCCACAAATTACTTTATTTCCTTTAAATAAATATTCAATTATTTCATCTTTTGTAAATCCAATTATTTGTCTAATCTTTTCTTGATTTATATTTTTAAAAATATCACTATTAATATCAATAATTTCTTTAATATCAATTATTGCACCATTTTGCATTATCATTTGTTGTTTGTAAATATCAATTTTATTTATATTATCTAAAATGGTTTCATATCTTCCACCATCCTTTTTTTCATCTGGAATAAAATATGTTACTTCTAATTCAGGTTTATTTGAAATTAATTCCTGAATAACTTGTATTTTCATATCTAGTATAACTTTAAGTTCCTCATCTAATTCAATTCTTCTATCAGTTAGTCTTGCTGTTTCCTTAACTTGTCTTTCATATCCTGTAAGAGCTGAATAAGGTGCAAATTGTGCAGATCTTTGATATAAACTCATTTTTGGATGCTTTGATGCAGGTCTTTTTAAATTTATAATATCATCATATTTTCCCATTAACCTTTATGACCTCCTACTTGTTCATTTCTTTCTATTGTTGTTCCTCCATCTTCAAAATTCATTCCTTTAAGAATTGCATTTTTACCATATTTTTTCTTTATATCTAGTATAGATCTTTGAAGATTTCGCTCTTTCTTTTCTTTCTCATTTTTTCTTTCTACTTCTGAATAATCAGTAAATAAATCAATTTGTTCAAATTTATTTTCTTTTTCAGCTTGTTCTTCACTAATTACATTATTTGCAGTTATATTAATTCTTCGCGCTAATAAATGCTTATCAATTATTCTATCATATAATTTCATAACAGATTCACCAATAAGTTTATTTGATGAAGTTTTATGGTCTAAATTTATTGTACCGTGTGCATGTTTTGGTACACTTCTTCCATATCTATCAATTGTTATTTCTCCATTATAATCTATATTCTTATTCGTAAGATTTTCTATATCATATCCAACATCTAATACAATTTGATTTGTAACTACATGCTTATCTACTAAATCAAGTACCAATAGCTCTGTCATTTCTTTAATTATTAATTTTGTTTTTTCATAATTATATGGACAATGTAGAACTTGACCTGAACTTATACTATTTGTGGTTGGTACATAGGATTTTATGCTTTCCATAGTGCATGGTTCTATTCCCCATGCATGATCAATTAATAATTCTGCGTTTATTCCAAATAGTTTAAATAATTTATCTTCATTATAAATTGAACATCTAGCAACATCTCCCATTGTTTGCATTCCGTTTGCTTCAAGTTTTTTAGCATAACCTTTTCCAACTCTCCAAAAGTCTGTAAGTGGTTTATGATTCCATAATTGTTTTTTATACATTTCTTCGTCTAAACAGGCTATTCTAACTCCATATTTATTTGCTGTTGCATGTTTTGCTACTATGTCCATTGCGATTTTTGCTAGATATAGATTTGTTCCGACTCCACAAGTTGCTGTAATTCCAGTTTGTTTATATATATCATGTATAACTTTTGTTGCTAATTGACTTGCTTTCATTTGATAGGTTTTTAAATAATGTGTTACATCAATAAAAACTTCGTCTATGGAATAAACACATATATCATCTGGAGAAAAATATTTTAGATAAACATTATATATATTAGTGCTATACTTCATATATTTTTTCATTTGAGGCGGTGCTATAATATAATCTAATTCATATTCTGGATGTTTTTTTAGTTCGATGTCTTCATAAGATTTTCCATTTAGTATATGACCAGGTGCATTGTATTTTCTATTTGTATTTATTTCTCTTACTTTTTGAACTACTTCAAATAGCCTTGCTCTTCCTGGTATTCCATATTGTTTTAGAGATGGACTTACAGCAAGACAAATTGTTTTCTCTGTTCTACTACTATCTGCTACTACTAGATTTGTTGTTAGAGGGTTTAATCCTCTTTCTTGACATTCTACTGAAGCATAAAAACTTTTTAAATCTATTGCTACATATATATTTTGTTCTTGCATATTCCACCTCCTATTTGCCTTATTTAATTTGCATTATATCATTTATTTTTATACTTGTAAACAATTGTTTGGCATTACTTTTGAAAATTTAAAAAGAGATGCTATTTTTTAATCATCTCTTGAAATTGTAATTTATCTTTCCAATTGATTTTGCATAATATCTTTAAGTGCTTCTCTAATATACTCTGGTCTAGTATTTTCATCAATGTTTAATTTTTCATCAATTTTAATATCTCTTACTTTTACCCCATAGGTCAACTCTATAAATTCAGCTAAAACATGTCTATGACAAAACTGTTGTCCTTTTTCATAGCACAATAATATTGGGTCTGTTTCATTTTGTAACAATTCTTCTATATTTACTTTAGTTAAAACTTGATTATAATATTGCTCTATATAATATCTTGTATTCTCCTCTTCTGAAATTCTACCAATATTATTATGCCAAATCTCCCAAAATGCTCTTTTTGGTGCTAAGGAAGGAATTGCTTTGCCAACAAATCCAACTTTTCTCCCTCTATCGCCTGAAATAGATATTAAATTTCCTAGCTTACATTCTTCATAATTACCTGTAAAAATTCTCGTATTCATTTTTTCTCCAATCTGACCAAAAAATTACTATTTGTCCGCCATTTTTTGTGCTATGGTGAATATGCCAATTGTTTCTGCATTCTGGTTCAAAAGTTACATTTGCTATAAATATACTTGATTTCTTCCAGCTGTTTGTTTTTCCATTTTAAATTTCTCCTTCTTATTATATATAATAAGAAGGAAAAATTTAAAAAGTAGAGACTTATTTTTAGTCAAAAATTATTTATTTTTCAGTAGATGATATCATTCCTATGCTCAGTTGCAGTTTTTTGGTTACAAATCCTTCAAAAATCTCCATATCTAATACTGATTCTGGATGCCATTGAACTCCAATAACATTATCTTTTTCGATTCCTTCAATTGTTCCATCATCACATCTAGCCACAATCCTGAAACCTGGTGCAACATCTTTTATTGCTTGCTCATGATATGAATTTACTTCTAATTTATCTTTTTTATATATTTTATACAAAAATGAATCTTCTTCTATATTTATAATATGTTTACTTTGATCTTTTAAATTGTGGTTTGGTATACTTTGAAATAAAGTACCTCCAAAAATGACATTTAGTTCTTGTATTCCAGCACATATTCCTAATATAGGCTTATTTTGTTTGTTAAATTCTTCTACGCATTTCTTAACTAAAGGATATTCATCAAATTTATCATATTTTTTATCTTTTATTGGTTCTTCATTATAATATTTTGGATGTACATCATTTGCACTTCCAGTTAAAATTAGTCCATCGCATATGTTGCTTATTTCTTCTATATTTCTTTCTGAAATTACTGGAATAAGTATAACGTCTAATTTATCAAATATTTTTCTATATGACGAATCTAAATAATACACTATATTAAATGGTTTCTTTTTTCCGTTGTTTTCTAATCTTTCTATTATTGCTATCTTTTTCATTTGCTTAATTCCCCCTTTATTTTATTATTCAGAATTGTTATCTTCACTAGTATTAGTCGAATTATTTAAGTTATTTTTTTGTGTGTTACTATTTACTGTATTACTTGTATTGGTTGAATTTGTTGAAGTATTTGAAGTGTTTGTTTTATTAGAAGTATTATTATTTGTACTTGTATTAGTTTGTTCATTTGTAGAATTTTGTTTTGTCATATTATTTGAATTGCTATCTTTTTGATTTTTTGTATCTTTATTCGGTTGCGTTTCATTTTGTTGTATTGATGAATTTGTATTAGTTCGTTCTGGTTCTTTTGCATCAATATCATCAGTAATTCCTTTTATAATTTCTGTTACATTATTTTTATTTATGTTTTCATTATTTTTAATCTCAGAACCATTATGCTCATTACAAATTTCTGGTACTGTAAACCATAAAAAGTATTCTGTGTACGTATTAGGACATCCTGTATTTGCTTTTTTGCCAGTTGCTGAACATATAGTTGCAGTTGAAATGGCTCCTGGATTTTCGAATTTTGCACCTTTAAGTCCTGTATGAATTCTAGACATTACATTTGCCCATATTAATCCTGCTGGGTTTCTTTGGTTAAATTCTATACTTTCATTTTGGTCATAACCGTACCATGTTACTGCTGTATAATAAGGAGTAAAACCACATAACCATCTATCATAATTTTCATCAGTAGTTCCTGTTTTAGCAGCCACATCTACTCCTGATATTTTACAATAAGTTGCTGTACCATTTTCCCCTAATACTGGTTGTGTTAAAATTTCTTTTAAGATATATGCTACTTGTTTTGAACATACACGTTTTGTTTTTTGGGATGTTTTTATAAATACTGTTCCATCGTTTTTATCAATTTTAGTATAAAAAGTTGGTTCTATATATATTCCATCATTAGCAATCGTACTATAAGCTCCTGCCATTTGCAAAGGACTAATTCCTTTTTCTAATCCTCCAAGTGCTAAAGGTAGACTATTATCTTCTTCAGTTAATGTTGTAACTCCCATTTTTTCTAAATATTTTATTGAATTTTTAGGCTTTAACTTTTCCATTATTTCAACAAATGGGATATTTTGAGATGATTCTACTGCTCGTCTTACTGTTATTTTTCCTAAGCTTTTGCTATAATCTGTTGGATGATAATTATTTTCAAAATCTTGCTCTGTATCATCAAATATCGTTGCTGCAGTTATTATCTTTTTATCAATTGCAGGTAATAATACTGCAATTGGTTTTATCGCTGAACCTGTTTGTCTTACGCTTTGAGTCGCTCTATTAAAAGAACGCGCAGTTGTCTTTTCGCCTAATCCTCCAGTGCATCCAACTACATTTCCAGTTTTATGATCTATTATTACCATTGCTGCTTGTGATGAATCATCACTATTTTTAGATGCAAGTTTATATTTCTTTTTTGAACATTCTGTTTCCATTTGTTTTTGAACATCCGAATCTTGAGTACTATAGATTGTTAATCCTGCCATATTAATATAATTTGTAGCAAAAGTTTCTGATATATTGTATTTATCACATATATCTTTAGTAATTTCTGTTATGAGTGCATCTGTATGATATGAATATATACCTTCACTTGATTCTATTTTTCCATTTTTAAACTTTAAACCTTTTTCAACATTTTGCATAGCTTCTTTATACTCTTCTTCATTTTTTATATATCCTAATTCTTTCATTTTTGTTAAAACTGTCTTTGTTCTATTTATAATTTTGCTTGAATTGTCTTTATCTGAAAAAGGATTGTATGAATTTGGAGAATTGTTTATTCCTGCTAAAAATGCACATTCTTCAAGTGTTAAATTTTGCACTGATTTATTAAAATAATATTCTGAACCAGCTTCTACACCATATATACTTGGACCAATATATATAATATTCAAATATGTATCTAGAATTTCATCTTTAGACAGACATGTTTCTAATTGCCATGCTTTCCACCATTCTGTTACTTTTCTTGTTATACTATCTGTAGCATCCCCAGTAAGATTTTTTACTAATTGTTGTGTAATTGTACTTCCTCCAAATGAAGAAGAACCAAAATGAATAATATATGAACCAATAGCTGAAGCAGTTCTTTTTATATCTACTCCACCATGAGAATAAAATCTTTCATCTTCGATAGCTACATAAGCATTTTTTAAATTATCAGGAATTTCGTTATAAGAAACTACTTTCTTTTTTATTTCACTTCCTAATGTTGCTATTGTATTACCGTTTATATCTTTTACAATTGAATTTTCATTAAGAGTCATATCTTTTGCTATAGATTTCCAAACATGAGTAGAAATTGCTAATTTAATTCCAAGAATTATAATTATTATACTAACAATAATTAATAGCAGTTTCGCTTTTTTTATTTTTTTGTTTTTCTTTGTTTTATCATTTTTATCTTTCTTATCCTCTTTTTTATTTTTCATCTCTTGAATTGCTTTTGGCTCTAAATCTTGATCTTGAATTTTTGATTTTCTTAGTCTCTTTCCTTTTTGTTTCTTTTTCATTTTGACTATCACATTCTTTCAATTTTTTGTACAGTATATCATAAAAGACATAAAAATAAAACACTTTGTTATTTTTAAGTTTCTATTCCATTTTGTATTATTTTGATATATAATACTTTATATAGAATGGAGTGTGAATTTCATGATAAAAAGAGAAGAAAATCCAGACTTTTTGAATGCTTTTTTAGATTATTCAACAACAATTTTAAATAAGTCTCCAAATAGTATTAAGGAATATAATTATGATTTAGCTATGTTTTTTAAATTTATAAAGATACATTTTAATATGACAAATGAAACAGATTTAAAAGAAATATACATTAAAGATATAACAATAGATACTGTAAAAAGAATAAAAATAGATGATATTCATGCATTTTTAGGTTACCTATCAACTACATACCATAGTAAACCTGCTACAAGAGCTAGAAAAATATCAACAATACGAATATTTTTCCATTATTTGTGCCAAGATGCTAGTTCTCAATTTTTATTAGACCATAATCCAGCTTTAAATTTGAAAACTCCTAAAAAAGAAAAAAGGTTACCTAAATATCTATCTTTAGATGATAGTAAGAAGCTACTCGATGTTGCTTCTGACGAAGATAATAGAAATTGTGAAAGAGATTTTGCTATTACTACTCTATTTTTAAATTGTGGTATGCGTCTTTCTGAATTAGTTGGAATTAATATAAAAGATATAGATTTTAATGAATGTAAATTAAATGTTATTGGTAAAGGAAATAAAGAAAGAACTATATATTTAAATAATGCATGTATGAAAGCTCTTTCAGATTATTTGTCTGTAAGACCTAAAGAAGGTATAAAACATGATAAGAAATATTCTGAAAAAGCATTGTTTTTAAGTGAAAGAAGAGAAAGAATTAGTAATCGTACTGTACAATATATTATAAACAAAGAATTATCTAAAGCTGGCTTAGATTGTAATAAATATTCTGTTCATAAGTTAAGGCATACAGCAGCAACTTTGATGTATCAATATGGTCAAGTAGATATACGTGCTTTGCAAGAATTACTAGGACATGAAAGTATTGCAACTACTGAGATCTATACACATGTAAGCAATGATCAAATTAGAGATGCCGTTGAAAAAAATCCTCTAGCAAATTTATAAAAATATATGGACTACATTATACTATATAATGTAGTCTTTTTAATTAAATATAGGTATTAGTATTTTCTCTCCTACTTTTAAATTACCATCTATATTATTAATATTTTTTAATTCAGTTACAATGTTTCTTATATCATTTCCTTTATAGTATTTATTTTCTTTTAGTTCTCTCTCAGATATAGACCACAATGTATCTCCCTCATAAATGAATTCTTCTTTATAAGAAACTTCAGTTTTTGAATATGTATGATTAATTCCCATTAATACTATTGATACTAATATAAATAAAATTAAACACATCATTATAAATTTTCTCTTATTTACTATTTTTATTTTCATATAATCATCTCCTTTTACTACGAAATATTTGTTCGTGTTTTGAGATAATTATAAACGAACATTTATTCTTTGTCAATATTTTTTAGAAAAAATGTTCGTTTTTTTACTTGCTTTAAAATATCTTTTTATAATATGGTTGTATGTTTGGTAATAAGCTATCAATATATACTGTGTTATATTCTTTATCTTCTATTTTTATATTTGGAAAAGTTCGTATCATTTTTTTATCATTCCAAAAAGTATTAATAAAATCTGATAAAACCTTATTATTATAAGTTTTATTATAATTTTCTATTACTTTTTCTTTGTTTTCTACTTCTATATCATTTTCTACTATCATTCTATTAACAAATTGTTTTTGTGCATAACAAGTAGCTATACAATCAATTGCTAAAAATATGATTACTATTAAAATAATTAATTTAAGTTTTTTTATTGAGATTTTATCTTTTATTTTAGCAATCAATATATCAATTTTAGGATTTATAATCTTTATTAAAAATAATGTCAATACTCCCCAGAACACAGAGTAAAGCAAGCATATTCTTCCATTAATATTTAAGAATCTATTAGAATAATCCCACCATTTTGTATGAAGAATAGTATCTACTAAAAAACTAATTGTATATTCTGTTACAGACCCTACTAAAAATCCACCCACAAAAAGTGTTAATTTGTTTTTATTAAAATATCGAGATAATAATGTAATAGTAATAGCTCCAATTCCATAAATTCCACAAAATGGTCCATATAAAAAGCTTTGCCTAGATTCCCATACTCCTTTAGTTGCAATTCCAAATAATGTTTCTATAATATATCCTATAAAACTATATATAATAAAATAAGCAAATAATTTCCATATGCTAATTCCTAATAGAGTTACACTTTTTTTATTCATGAAATTTCCCCTTAATCTTTATTTTTTATTACAATGTATACTATCATAAATTTGTAAAAAAATAAAGATTTAGTACATAAATAATAGTAATTTACAGTAATATTGGGCTAACTTGTTCCCTATCTAGTGCACTTTTTATTGTTCTTATAATATATTCTGAATCAAATACAACTGATCTTGGTTTTGTTATTGGATTGTCTTGCCTAAATGGAACAAAATAATAATTATTCCTATTTAGTAACTTTCCTATATTTTCTGCATTACCACTTAATCCATTATTGGTAGAAGGTGCTATAACTAAAGGTCTTCCGTTTCTTAAATGAGATTTTGCTGCCATAAGAGCAGGTGTATCTATAATATCACAAGCAAGCTTAGAAATTGTATTTCCGAGAACATGGTGCAATAACCATAATATCTGTCATCTTTTTTGGTCCAATTGGTTCCGCTTCTTGAATTGTATGAATAATCTTCTTATCTGTAAGCTCTTCTATTTCTTTTATGAAATCTTTTGCTTTTCCAAATTTAGTATCTAAATTATAACTGTTAAAAGACATGATTGGTATAATTTCTGCTCCTTGATTTATTAATTCTTTCATTTTTGGTATTACTTTCTTAAATGTACAAAAAGAGCCTGTTAATGCAAATCCTATTTTTATTCCTTTTAATTCCAAAATTCATCAAATCCTCCTTTCATATTACATTTATATAT